>OLYB01000958.1_pt1 | contig 24469 bp, 12 predicted proteins | sample 1674481 | NCBI WGS metagenome assembly OLYB01 (sample SAMEA103958167, study PRJEB25191) | human gut metagenome
GCAGCCGCCGGAGCGGTGCTTAAGCCGTCAGGCGGGAATTGTGCGGTGTTGCCTTTTATCTTCTCTTTTTTATCCCGCTAAAGGCATCATCCCTGGTTTTTGGCCAGCAGCGCTGCTCCAATCACCCCGGCGCGGTAGCCGAGGGTGCAGGTGGTAATGCGGGTGTGCTTTTGGGCGTAAGCATTGCCAAAAACCATTGGTCCCACCGCGGCGCGCAGGGGAGCCAGCAGGTTCTCCCCCTGGTTGGCCACCCCGCCGGACAGACCAATCACTTCCGGGAAGAAGATGTTGATCATGTTGGCAACGCCCACCGCAAGGTAATGAATGTACTGTTCCACCACGGCTTTGCCTGCGGCATCGCCCTGGGCGGCGGCATCAAAGGCGGTGCGGCCATTTACCCCGCCGCTTTGGGCGGCTATGCCATGCAGGGCGCTTTCGGGGTGGGCTGCCATGGCTTCTTTGGTCATGCGGATCAGGGCGGTGGCACTGGCCAGGCTTTCCAGGCAGCCGGGGCGGCCACAGGTGCAGCGCGGGGCATCCGGGGTGTCCAGAATCACCATGTGCCCCGGCTCCGCCGCTGCGCCGGTATAACCGGTCAGCAGCCTGCCGCCCAGCACCACACCGCCGCCCACGCCGGTACCCAGCGTAATGATCACCGCGCTTTCGGCTCCTTTGGCGCAGCCCGCCAGTGCTTCGCCCAAAGCGGCGGCGTTGGCATCGTTGGCAAGAGCAACCGGCAGGCCGGTTTTGGCGCGCAGATAATCCCCCATGGCAAAATCATGCCAGTCCAAATTGTTGGAGTAGCGCACGATGCCGCCATCCACCGTGCCGGGGCAGCCAACGCCAATGCCCGCTACCAGCTGGCCCTGTGCCAGCTGATTGCAGAGGGCTGCAATATCATCGCACACAGCCTCGGCCGGGCGCGGCAGTTTGGTGGGGGTGCTCGCTTCCTTTATAATAGCACCGTCTGCATCCACAAGCGCAGCTTTGATATTGGTTCCCCCAAGGTCCACACCCAGATAATACATGATTGCAGCCTCCTGTACATAACATTTTTTTCAGTGTAGCAGATTGCCCGCCCCGGCGCAAGAACCTGTAGACAAAAAAGCATCCAAAAGTAAAACCGGCACTACCCACTGCTCTTTTGTCGGGTCGTGCCGGTTGGATTTTATTAGCGGCTGCTCATCCGTTCAGTTTGGCGTACTCTTCGTCGGTAACGGGCTCGCACCATTCGTTGCTGCAATCTTCGCCGGGAACTTCCACAGCAATGTGGCTGAACCAGCTGTCGGCCTTGGCACCGTGCCAGTGCTTGACGTTGGCCGGGATGGTGATCACGGTGCCGGGGGTCAGGCTGACGGCGGGTTTGCCTTCTTCCTGGAATTGATAACGCCTTCTATATTTTCATATGAATACCACAGCAATAGTACAACAATAGCACAACACAAGCAGGATTTAAGGCAAAGAGCTGCAGGCAGTATGATGCGGGAATGATCAACCAGCAGGGTTCCGGCTGCTCCGGCGCGATGAGCGCATCGCGCCCTACAAACGGCCCAATGCCTTATCGCAGTATGTTAAGCATGTAACCATCATATTTTTCAAACCCCCTTATCGAAAAAACTGCCCGCACAACGGCTTATCATACCGTGTACGGGCAGTTGATTTATAATTTTCTACTTTTCTCTCAGGTCTGGGTCGATAAACGCAACCCCACCTGGTACCCCAGCAGGGTGCGGGTTTCCACCGGCTGATGGCGGATGAGGGAAAGCAACTGCTGTGCGGTACGGCGGCCCAGCTGTTCGGCATCAAAAGAGACCGCCGTGATCTGTGGCGTACACCCCTGCAGCGCTTCGTCGTCATACAGGGAGGCAAGACGGATATCCTGCGGCACGCGCAGGTTCAGCTGTCTCAGGGTGTTCAAAGCCAGCTGGGCAACCTGGTCATCCATGCACAGGATGCAGTCCGCCCCACGCTGTACCGCGAGCTCCACAGCGCTGGTGCGTAGATCGTCACTTTCCAGCTCCAAAAACAGCAGGCTCTCATCAATCTTGCAGCAGGCGCGGTCATGCGCCTGCTTATAGCCTTCCAGGCGGGACTGGTTGACGGTGTACAGCATGGATCCGCCCAGCAAAGCAATGCGGTGCAGGCCCTTCATCAGCAGCAGGCTGACCAGCTCGCGGCAGCCGCCCACCTGATCATGGTCCACCGAGATGACATCCTGGTCAGCCGGGCGGCCAATGGCAACAAAGGGGATGCCGCTTTTTTGCAGCATGGGGATCAGCGGATCACGCTCCAGCGTGCGGGCCAGAATCACGCCATCAATCTTGCGGTTGACCAGTAGACGCTGCATCGGGCTTGTTTCCTGCTCGCCCACCATCGTCATCAGCACATCATAATCATTTCGGGTGGCAATATCGTACACTGCGCTGACGGTTTTGCGCAAAAATGGTGCGGCAAGGTTGCCGAACTGGCGCGAGAACACCAGTGAGATATTATAAGACTGCTGGGTTACCAACCCACGTGCCAGCATATTGGGCACATAGTTTTTCTCTTTGGCGTACTGGACCACGCGGGCGCGGGTCGCTTCGCTGACACGGCCATTGCCCGAAAGGGCACGGGATACCGTGGTCTTGGACACGCCAAGGTCTTCAGCCATCTGGCTGATGTCAATTTTTTTTTCTCCTTCTGTCTGTTTACGGCGCGGCATGGGTTTACTCCTGTTAACGTTTGCTTCTATAAGATCTTCTTTCTGTCCTTGCCGGTTTTCTACCCCACGGGCAGTTCCCAGGGTACTGTTCCAGAAACCAGTCCCCCACCCCGGCCATTCCCTACTTGGTTAATGGACTTAACATATTATACCACATTTTCCTGGATCATGGTAGCCCCCTGTGCAAAGAAAGCAAAGAACACGCTACCCCAATACGGGGTCATTATATCATTCCTGACTCTGTTTTTCAACCGATTTCTGGCTCTGTTTCCGCTTTCCAGTGTGTTTTATAACCTGGTAAAGTTTTCTCATTTTGTCCGTATCCTGCTCAGTCATCGTACCTGCGCCAAATTGGGCGGTTTGGGCCAATGCCAACAGAGCTTCGGCATCCTGGGGTTCAAGGGCGGGGACACAACTTTGCAAAAATGCGGCAAACTCCGGCGCATCGGATGGTGTATCCGGCGGCAGGCCGCGACGCACCAAAAGGCGGTAGATGCTACCAAACACGGCCAGCACCCGCGCGTTGCAGCTGCCCCGGCCATACCCCATGGCATGGCGGCGGGCCAGCACCAGCAGCACCACAGCAGCCAACAGGCACCCCCCCAGCAACGCCGCCAAAACCAACCTGCTGCGGGGCACGATGGTGGCTGCAGATTCGTTTGCGCTGCTCTCCCCTGCTGCGGGGGCGGTGTCTTGACCTTGAGTTTCGGGCAGCGGGTCGGTGCGCAGGTCGGCCTGTTGGGCGCTGACCAGCACGCCGGGGGTCATCTCCATGGGGGTCCAGCCCTGGCCGGAAATGTACACCTCCGCCCAGGCGTGGGCGTTATCGTCCTGTAAAATGGCGTGCCAGCTGCCGTCCTCCTGTTGGGTAAACAGGCTTTGCGGCGCGGCATAGCCCACCACATAGCGCGCAGGCAGCCCGAACATGCGGAACATAACCACCGCCGCCGAAGCAAACTGCACACTGTACCCCTGTTTGGATTCCGTTAAAAAGTAACGGATGGGGTCGGCCCCCTCCGGCGGCTGGGGAGCGCTGGCGTTATACTGGTAGTTGGTGTTTAGATAGGCGCGGATGTAATCGCCAATGTCCGCAGCTTCGGTCAGCTTCTGGTCCTTTTTGGCTTCATCGCACAGGGTTTGCAGCTCGTCATAGCCGTCCGGCACGGCGGTGTAGCGGCTGGCGGCGTAAGCGGCATAGGATGCTTCCATCCGGTCCAGCACGCTGGGGTCGGCATCGGCGCGGGCTTCCAACTGGGTTTGGGCGGTATCCCGCGGGTAATAAAGGAACACATCGTCCTGCGCGGTCTGGCCCGCGGCGGCGCCATCGCCCTGGATGGTGTAATAATCGCCCCAGTAGGCGTTGTACGGTGCATAGGTGTACTGGGTATCGGCGTGGATGCGCTCCACCGTCAGCGTCTGGGGCTGGGCGGTGCCGTCATAGGCGGTGCGCAAAAACGGCAGGCTTGCAATGGTCAGCCGGGCGTTATCCTCGGTTTTCCAGTTCATAGCGGCGCTGTCAAAGGCATCGGCATCAGGGGCCTGCCAGGTGGTGCCGTCATAACTGCCGCCGATAAATCCCCGCAGGTATACGGTTTCTTCGGGTTTGTCGCTGGCGGTCAGGGCCAGATCCGTCACTCCGCTGACCTGGATACCCCCGCCCTGGCTCAAGGCGCCATCCGCCACACCACCGGCGGCGGCTTCTACCTGAATGTTCAGCCTGCCGCCGCTGACCCGCGGCAGCCAGGTAATGGCAGTGCTCAGCGCGGCGGATTCCACCCGCTGGGCAGCGGGCTGCAGCCAGCCAAGGGGAACCCCCAGCGCCGGGCGCAGCAGCCACCAACAAGGCAGCGCCAGCGCAAGGCAAAGCCCGCCCGCCGCCAGCGCGGCAGACTTTTGGATGTTATAATGGCGGCAAAGGTTCTGGCGGTAGTTTTCGGTATCGCGCCTGCCCCACAAGGCCCGCCGCTGCACCGAGCATGAAGCCGCCCACGCCTCCATCCAACCGGCCAACAGCAGCAGGCAGGCGGGCACAGCAGGCGCGGCCCCGGCCAGCGCCAGCAGCACAACAACGGGCAGCAGCATTAGATCCAGCAGCAGGGCATCCGCACGGCGCAGGGCCGCAGCGGCCAGCGCCCCGGTAACGGGCAAGGCGGCCAGCAGCAAAAACAGCCCCAGCTGCGCCGCACTGCCGCCCTGGGCCACCGGCAGCGCGCTGCCAAGGCGGGCGTTCAGGCTTTGGGCAATGTTCCCGGCGCACTGCTGCGCCCCGGCCAAAAAGTTCCGCTGGCAGATGAACAACACCACAAGATACACAATCACCCCCGCCAGCAGCCCCCAGCGGCGCAGGGCTTGCGGCGCACGCAGGAACAGCGCCCACCCGGCGCAGAAAGCGGCTGCCGCGGGCCACACCCACAACGGCACCGCAATGCCGAACCCGGTGGAAAGCACCAGCAGCAAACCAAAGGTGAGCGCCAGCAGCAGCGCGGCATCTGCCGCCAGCCATAACGCGGGGTGCGCTGCGGGGCGCTGGGTGCTCACCAGCACACGGTCCACAAACTTCAGCCCGCTGCCGGGGTCGGCAGCGCCGCGCCGGCTCAGGGCAGTACGTTCTTTTTTGCGCTTGGGCGGGTTTTTGCGGTGCTTCGCCGCCTGTTGGGGAAAATCCCCCCATTCCTCCGCTCCGTCCAGGTCCCCACCGGGGGTCAGGGCAGCGCGCAGGGCGGTCAGCGGTTCGCGCACCATCAGGCGGTCCAGCTTGGCGCTCAGCTTCCAGTGTACCTGCTTGATGGTATCCCCGTCCCGGTACTCCCGCAGCTCATAGCTGCCGCCCAGAGCGGCGCGGGTGTCGGCTTCGTCGCCGTCCTCATCGGGGGCGGTTTCCGCTTTGGCTTTGCCAGCCGCGGCAGCGGGCAGCACACAGATGCTCTGGCTTTGCACGGCAGCCGGGCATGCCGCGGTGAACACCCCCAGGTGATCCCGCAGGGTGATGCCCCGCACCGCAATGCTCCACACGCCGCTTTTGCCTGCGTTTAGGGTAATGCGCTGTTCGGCGCTCTCCTTGCCGCCCAGCATGGCGGCGCAGCGCAGGGTGATCTGCCCGCCGCCCCATTCATCGGCGGCGTTCAGCAGCACCACAAGCGCAGGGATGGGCAACCGGCTGCGGTTGTGCAGCCGAACCGTCAGGGTAAAATCTTCGCCCTGTATCACGGGTTTGTCCGGCACCAGCAGCTCTGCCGTTACCTGCCTGCGCAGATAGGCGGCATCCAGCCGCAGCAGCACCAGAAGCACCAGCGCAAACGCTAACAGGAACACCGCCAGCGGTGCCTGGGTGATGAGCGCCGCGGCCAGCAGTACCAAAAGCACCAGCGCCCGGCCCAGCTTACCTGCCATGGCGGTCAGCCTTTTCGGGGCGGGGACGCGGCACGGTACGCAGCAGGTCCTGCATTACGCTGTCCACCGTTTCGCCGCCTGCGCGGGCCTGGTCGTTCAGCACCAGGCGGTGGCGGGCAACCGCATCAAACACAGCGGTCACATCCTGCGGGGCAACAAAATCCCGCCCCGCCAGGTACGCCGCCGCGCGCGTCATGCTGGTCAGCGCCAGGGTGGCACGGGGGCTTAACCCCACGGCCAGGCGCGGGTCCTTGCGGCTGGCCTGGGCCAGCGCCACAATGTAGCGGTACATCAGCTCATGCACAAATACCGTGCTGACCTCCTGCTGCATGGCAAGCAGATCCGCCTGACCGGCAACGGGGCGCACACGGTCCAGCAGGCGGCCTTTGCTCTGCCCGGCCAAAATTGCCAGCTCCGCTTCCTCATCGGGGTAGCCCATTACGGCGCAGACCATGAAACGGTCCAGCTGAGACTGCGGCAGCATCTGCGTGCCGGCGGCGCCGATGGGGTTCTGGGTTGCAATTACGGTAAAGGGTGCGGGCACCGGGCGGGTAACGCCGTCCACCGTCACCGTGCCTTCTTCCATCACTTCCAACAAAGCCGACTGCGTGCGGGAGGAGGTACGGTTGATCTCATCGCCCAAAAACAGGTTGCACATCACCGCACCGGCGTGGTACACAAACTTGCCGGTCTCTTTCTGGTAGACCGAAAATCCCACCAAATCGGACGGCAGAACATCCGGCGTAAACTGCACGCGGCTTTCTTTCAGGTCCAGCGCGCGGGCAAAGGCCAGCGCCAGCGTGGTTTTGCCCACGCCGGGAATATCCTCAATCAGCACATGGCCGCCCGCCAGCATGGCCATCCAGATGGTGTTTACCGTTTGCTGTTTGCCCTGCACGGCCTTGTTTACTTCGGCCGTAACGGCGGCGGCCTGCTGTGTGTACTGCATGGTTAATCCTCCCGGTGTTTTTTCCATATCACCATAATGCCAACGGCGGCGGCAATAACCACCAGCCCGGCCCACAGTGCGTTGTTTTCCAGCCAGATCATGGTATTGGAGATCGCGCTCCCCTCGGATTCCGCGCTGCCCTCCCCCGGCAATGGGGTCAGGGCCTGGGGGGCCACTTCGGCAATGGAGCTGCCGCCGGCATCCTCCACGGTCACCTGGCGCGGCGTTTCGTCCCAGGTAGCGGCGCTTTCCTGCAAATCCTCCTCTTTGGTGGTGTCCGCAGCGGCGGTGTCGTGCTCCGCAATTACCAGGTAGCGCTGGCTGTTGCGGGTGTAGGGGTGGCAGGTGGAAAGGGTCAGCAGGTCCCGCCCCGGCTGGATCAGCACGGCGTTGATATCGCTGGGGTCAATAATTTTCAGCTCGCTCACGCGGTAAATCAGCGTTTCCCACGGGGTGGTCAGCTGGATCTTGTCCCCCACCTGGATCTGCTGCACGTTGCGCAGCATTTCCGCGCCATAATAGCCGCGGTGGGCGGCAATCACGGTGTTGGTGTTTTCGCCGCCAAGCGGCATCGAGGTCTGGCCCAGCAGCGCCGCGCCTTTGGCCAGGTTTTCGCGGCTGGCGCCCAGGTAAACGGGCAGCTCCAGGTTCAGGCGCGGGATCCACAGCACAGCCAGCACATCATCGTCATAGCCATAGGCAGCAAGGTCCAGCGGGGCTTCCTCATAGGCGAACGGGTCGGTCAGGCCGCTTTGGCCCCCGGCGTAAATTTCCGCGTTATAGTCCTGCATCGCGGCGTACAGTTCAGGGTAGGCGCGTTCAGGCTCCGGGGGTTCGGCTGTGGTTTCCTCCGCCGCGGGGGCGGTGGGCTGGGCTTCGGCGCGGGCCGCAAACTGCGCAGCGGTTTTGGCGTTGCGGGTGCTGGTCCACCACTGGGCAGCGGTGGGCTGTATCAACAGCGCCAGCCCCAGCAAAATGGCCAGCCAGGCCAGAATTTTAGCAATCAGCCGTCCCATTTAGTCATCCTCCTCGCGCTTTTTGCAGCGGTGCAGCAGCAAAAGCAGCAGCAGCGCTTCGCCGCCGATCACAATGCTGCCCGTTACCGCGATCCACGGCCAGGCATCCACCACGCGCTTGACCACCGTTCCGGTGCGCAGCGCCTGATACTGCACGGCCTGCGGGGTGTTGGTTTCTTCCTCTCCATTATAAGGGATGCGGGTGCCGCGCACAAGCATGCGGTGGGTGTTGATGGCATACGGCGTGCAGGTAACAAGGGTGCAGTAATCCTGCCCCGCGGTGATATCCAGATCCTCGGTGTGCTCCGGTTCCACCACTTTGATTTGATCCACCTGGTACGCCAGCGTTTCATCCAGAATATGCAGGTAGAAACAGTCGCCCTCTTCCAGCTTGTCCAGGTCGGTGAACAGCACGGCTTCGGGCAGGCCGCGGTGGCCGGTCAGCACGCTGTGGGTGCTTTCGCCGCCAAGGGGGTAGCTGGAGCCTTCCAGATGGCCAACGCCCCTTTGCAGCACATCATCGCTGGTGCCTTCGTAAATAGGCAGGTTGACGTCAATTTTCGGGATGGTGATATACCCCAGGCTTTCGCCCACATCCACAAGGTCCACATAGCTGGTGCCGGTATCCTCCGCTTCGCCTGCGGCATCGCGCTCCACGGCGCTGTCCAGCTGCTGGTTATAGCGGCGGGCGGCCTCCTTGGCGGCGTCCAGTTTTTCGGTATCCATGCTTTTTACGGTATCATCGTAATTTTGGATCGCTTCGCTGGCGTGGCGCTGCGCCACCGCGTTGCTGATAACCGGGTACGATGCCACCCCAATGCCGGACAGGATCATCAAGGCCGCAAAGCCGACTTTTAGTTTTGTTGTGGTATCCATAGCGTCACCGCGAACCTTTCCGTGAGAGGGTTGAAGTTGGGAACTGATGCAATTAGAAATTAGAAATTAGGAATTGGAAGTAGGCAAAAGAATAAATAATAAAGAATAATGAATAATTGTGGTGGACCGCGCCGCATTGCGCCGCTCAGGAGATATTGGGTTGGGGGTGGTTTTTAGGGTAGTGAATAACAATAAAATAATCTGTAGGGCCTTACGGCGTTGCACACCACAAAATTGTAATAAACCTCGCCCTACATGTAGGGGGCGGCGTCCCCGACGCCCCGTTTGACGGGCCTAATAATTGCCGCCCATCCACCCCGCGCCGCAAACATTGCAAATCATTTGTAGGGGCCGATGCTCGCCATCGGCCCGTTGACGGGCCTTGCCCTATTTATTTTTAGGTTCTGCACGGGGAACCCCCCCCTCAGTCACCTTCGGTGACAGCGCAAACAGCGCCCCGTCCCCTCTGTCGCTTCGCGACATCTCCCCGCCCCGCGGGGAGTCACCCCTCAAGGGGCGCCAATATCTCACCTTATGTTTGCGGTGGCTCCCCTAGAGGGGAGCTGTCACCGAAGGTGACTGAGGGGTGGTTCCTCGCCGCAAACCTGACGCCCATGGGGTGGTTCCCCACGCAGGGCCTAAAAATCAACCGAACAACGGCCATGTACACCCAAAAAAATTTATTCCCCAATAACCCACCATAGGGGGAGGGCCAAATCCGGCCCTCCCCCTGTGTATGATGGATTATCCCTCTATACCCTATTGGTGAATTGTAACATTGTTTTGCCTTGCGGCGGGCGCATCAGGCGCGGTTCTTCTTTTTCAGGCTCAGCAGCACGCCAACACCGGCCACAACCAGCAGCACGCCAATGCCGCTGAACAGCAGGGTGCCGAAACCACCGGTGGTGGGCAGGTCAAAGCCCTTGCGGTTGATGATGGTAATTAGTGCATACGTATATTCGTTCGTGCCATTCTTGAAAGTAGTGGTCTTTGCGTCACGCTTAATCAATTTGCCATCGCTAGAAAATTTATTGCTAACTGTCCAACTAGTAGTATAATCCACAGTCAAATTGGCATCAACAGGGCCAGAAAGCAAGTTATAGCCCTTATTCGTCATGGTTTCTACCAATTTGTACTCACCATCGGGCAAACCACTGACAGTTGCACGGCCAGCTTCATCACCCTCGCCCGTAGTTGTAAGAGTATCTACCTTAAACCACTTCGGCTCAGTTTCAGCTTCTGTTTCATTCAAGCCCAGTGCCTTGGCATCTGCCGCAGTCAGGAACCTGCATTCTTTTACACCAAAGATAACAGTATCGGTCGTATTCTCTTTCAGTTTGTCAGTGTTTGCATCGTACATCTTATAAAGGTCAAACGTTACACCATTCAGCAGTTTTTCAGTATTTCCATCCTGACCCTTTTTCAGGATACCAGTTTTGAAGGTATAAACAACAGCCTTATCATGGATTTCGTAGGGAGTATCATCCTCGCCATCCTTAATATCCGTCTTACGGGAGTAATCAAGGTGAGCTTCGTTCACATTGCCATCAGTGGTAGTGTCTGCGCCCGGCTGTAAAGTTGCAGTGTAAGAAATCGTGATGGTCTTACCGGCAGCTGCATTCAGTTTATCCTGGCTCGTTCCTACTTTAAAATCAATCGTAATTTCAGAATTATTGCCATTAGAGGTATTTGTCAACGTGTAATCAGTATTCGCAGCAAAGGTTACATCTTGACCTTCTGTATCTTTACTGCTAATGGTAACACTGTCAAGGTTATGCATAAGCTGATCTTTGTTCATTGTATCAACAACTTTAAAGGTTTTCAGCTTTGCTACATTTTCAGGAACATAGATGGTCAGAGTATATTCAACGGTATCACCAACAGCATAGTCGGTATCATTGCCTGCGTCACTACCCTTGGTAATATCACGCTGTTTCACATCTTTCTCCAAATCCGGCTTATGGTTATAAACCGTCATGGTATTGTCATTGTTAATTACAAAATCGCTGTTCGGGGTGGCTCCATCCGGCGTTACAAGCTTACCTTGATCATTAATTTCAAACTCATATGCCACATTGTTGTTGATAATATAGCCGCTTTCTTTGCCTTCTGTATAGCCAATTTCCACAAAACGGTATTTACCCTTGAGCAAATTCTCAACTGTAATTTCGCCATCCTTGTTTGTTGTAAACTCGCATGTGTTATTTACAGTATAATCATCGTATTTATCCGTGCTCGCCGAGTTCTTATTGTAGCGCTGCAACTTAAAGATAACATTCGGCAAATTTTCGATTTCATTTTCTTTACCGTCTGTCTTACCTTTCTTTACCAGCGTAATGTCACCTTTCGCGGAGCTGTTCTTCGGGTAAACAACAACATCATAGAGCCATTCCTTAAGCTGGTTTCCCGTTGCTTGCTCACCAACCTGAACTCTCGTCATAGGAATAGAAACAAGGAACGGATCCACGGGCTTTACAACGGAATCCGGCGTTGTTGTTTCGATAACCAGGTACATACCAACGTCCAGGTCTGCAAACTGAACAAAACCTTTATCATTCGTTTTTCTTTCCGTATTGCCTTCTGCATCTTTAACAGCTTTGTCAGCGATACCTTCGTTCAAATTTGCTACAGTTTTATTGTCAGGAGACTTAAAAAAGCTATCCGCTGTAACAGCAGCATCATCACTAGCAGCTTCATAATATGCTACCAGCTCATCTGCCGTTTTAACCTGATAAATAGTAAAACCTGCATCTTTAAGCGGCGTAGCCCCATTCGGCACAGTCTGCTGCTCACCAGTTCCAGCTACAGAACCTGTCAATTCTGTGCTATGGAGATACTTATAAATGGTAATCGAGCCTTTTTTTGTTTTATCAATCGTACTTACGCTGGTTTTGATTTCAGGTGTTTGGGCATTGCCTTCGCCCTCGGCTGCCATTGCTGGCATAGCACACAGGCTGAGGGCCAGGGCGGCGCTCAACAGGCCTGTGAGAAAACGTTTTGCTTTTTTCATTTCAGTACCTCTTCTCTTAAAAAAATCATCATCGGATGGGCGGCGGGGCCGCCCGGCTTAAGGGTTCTGCATCAGCACGGCGTGCAGTGCGGGGCGCTGCAGCGGGGAAACGCTGCCGCGCCGTCCGCACTGTGCCGTGAAGAAAAAAGGAGGAAAAACCGGGCCGCTTGCCCATTTGGCTTAAGGCTGCGCCCTGCCGTAAACGGGCGCGTACTGGCGGGCAGGCCCTGTATCCTGGGGGTTGCTGGGTTTCCGGGGGATGGTTAATGTCGCCGGCCCCCTTTCCTGTTGTAGCGGAATGTGAATATCAACAGCCCTGCCACCGCCAGCGGCATGCCGATCAGCAGCCACAGGCTTGGCGCGTCTGCACCCGTGTGGGGCAGCTCAGGCGTTTTACGGTTCAGAACGGTAAGGGTCATGGTGTAGGTGTTGCCGGACTGCGTAAGCTCTTTGTCCGGAATTAACTGCTCATCAATATAACACTCGCCGCCTTGGGTAAATTTGATCTTAATTGGCTGTGCCAACAGGTTGTACCCCGCATGTGCCTTGGTTTCCGTCAGGCGGTATGTACCGGGTTCCAGATTTGTGAACACCTTGGTGATTTTGCCGTCGCCGTCCGTTGTGGCGGTAATGGAACCTGTGTGTTCGCTATCGAATACATAGGAAGTATCTACTACCTGCGGTTCTCCTTCGGTTGTTTCGGCTTTCAGCTTTTCCAGCTTGAACTCAACATCTTTCAAGAATACTTCTTTGTCCTCATTATTGCGTTCCGCGTCCTTCTTGATGATATCCAGTACAAACTTCGGGTTCTGCAGCGTGTTGGTCAGCTCAATCTTGCCGCTGCCGCCGGTGATGGTTCCATCGGTGGTTCCTGTGGCTGTATTGCCTGTTGAGCTGCCCGCGCTGTTCGTTTCGCTGTTTGGTGTTGCTTCAGCCGTTACCGTTACACCATACGTATTGCCGTCAATCGTAATGGTTCCGTCTGCCCGGGTAAAGTTGTCATTCTTATCTACCGTACCTTCCACAATGCGGTATTGGTAATTCGTGTTGGGATTGTCAACCGGGCGCTGATCCAAACCGCTAAAGGTACGCTTCCAGCCATTATTATCATCGGGGGCAATGGTAACATAGGCTTTCGTGCCGTAGTTTACCGGTGTCCAGTCATCATCGTTTGTGCTGGTTGCCAGGCGGCGCTGGAGCTGGATGTAGATCTCTTTCGGCTGCTGCGCAGTGCTAAGATCGTCCGTACCATTTGCATCTTTCCAGAGCTTATCGAACTCAATGTTGATCAGTGTGCGCTTGGTGTTGGTAAAGATTGCGGTAACTTCCGGATTGTCCGGATTTTCGCTCGCCACAATCTCGCCTTCCACCATGGTTTTGCCGATCACCTGGGCGTATTGACCTTCCGGAACAGTTACGCTTTGCAGTTTGGCACCATCGTTGCTTCCGACTTCCTCGATGGTATAGCGGGTACCAACGGGGATGCCGGTGATGGTCGCGGTGTGGTCGCGGTTGTTGGGGTCACTCATATCAATCGTAACGGGTTTTTCGATGGACTTTTCTTCCAGACCCTCACCGCCAACATTACTAAAGGTAACTTTGAAGGTGTAGATGCCTTTAATCTTCTCTTCCTCACCAGCTGCGGCCTCCTTTTGGATTTTCAGCCCGCCGGTTTTGACGGTGTTGACGTATTTTACCTTTAGCTTTGTCAGCGTGGATTTTGTTTCGTCCGGGTCCTTATAGGAGCGGAAGACGATGGTGTCGGCGGAGGGTTTGGTTTCGGTATAGCTATTACCCGTTTGATCATCATTCGGTCTTCTTATTTTTTCCGTTCGGCCATCATCGGGGCCGCTTCCCACCCGCCCGATTAACGAAGGTATTGAATCAGGAAGACTTACGCTCTTACCTACTTCCATCGAAGTAACCTCCCGCCCGTTCTCGCACACGGTCCATGTGGTGTCGTACAGGTTTTGGTTCAGATCCTCTTTGAGCGAAATGTAGCTGCCGCGGCGGAACTGGTCGCTGAAGGTAACGGTTTCTCCATCTTCCAGAACAAAGCGTCCGTCACCGTCCACCAACTGGGTGTCTGTGTCCATGTTGGAGGTGTACTGTGCGTTTTCGGCGTTTTCCAAATGACCGCTTTTGGCGGAGCCGTAATCCGGGATTTCCTTCTGATCGGTTGTAAAGCCGGTCATCTTACTTGGCACCGCTTTGGGAATGAAGGTAAAGTTCCTGAAATAGATGTTGCGGTTATAGTTATCGCCCACGCGGATGGTTTTGACCTTGTCGTTAAATTTGTCCTGCTCTTTCATCTTGTGCAGGTCCAGCTTTACGGTGACCCATTGGTCTGTCGTCACTTCGACCGAGCCATACGTTGCGCCGTTAATGCCTGATGTTTCAAGGCTGCCTTTTTGGACGCCTTTTTCATCCAGCAGTTCCAGATACAGGTTGTTGAGGGAAAGGTCACCACCATCTTCTTGGGAAACGTAAACCTGGAACGTAAGGAAGCGCATGTCTTTGATATTGATGGGGTTTTCCAGCGTCAGGATGCCACGACGTTTCTCACGCGCTGCACTTTGCGTATCCATATAGCGTGCGTACCAGTGAAGGACCTGTTCGGTATTTTGCCCGGTATCTTGCCCGGAATCCGGCTTGGAATCTGGCCAGGGGTTTTTAACCAACTCGAAAATGTAGTCATCTTTCTTTTCTGGGGTTGCGGGTTCAATCTTGTTACCTTCCGCAGTCAAATTCACCTCTTGGGTATCGCTTGGATTCGGTTTAGCGGCCTCTTTTTCTCCATAATGGGTTGCCTGGTTCTGGATGGTGAAGTTGAAGATTTTCTGGTTTTTAAAGCAGTTTTTGAAGTCATCATCAGTAACGTTGGTCAAATCGACTTCTTTTTGAACCTGCAGCTCGTTATTATCCGGGAAGTTGAACGCCACCGCCATGTTGGACTCCCACATACCGCGTTCCATATAGTACATGGTAAGGGTGTGCTTTTTGCCTTTGTCGAGGTCATTAAGAGTAGTGCCTTGCGCGTAGAAATTGATGACCTCTTTATTATATGTTACGGTCTTGACAGGGGAATTGCCATTCTTATCATCTTTATCACTACCTGACGTTCCGCCTGTTTTGACCCTACTGACATAGGCTGTTACACTATTATTCTTTTCATCTGCCTTGCCAAATTCCAGCAGGCCGGAAACCTCACCATGGGCGCCGCCAACGTCAAGCGCCAGCTGGCCATCAATGAATACCCAAACGTCATCGTCACCGGAGAAGAAGAACTTGATGCTGGTTTTTTCCGTTGTTCCATCTGCCTTTTCTGTTTCCACCATGCCGTCATCCGTCAGGGTAAAATCCATCTGCAGCTTGGTGCCAAAGCCGTAATTGTAGGTAGAAAACACACCAGGCTTTGCTGTTTCATTGAACGGGAAGTAGCCATAAGGGTCTTTCGGGTTCGATGACGCACTCACATTCTTTGAAGACTCTCTGTTATTGGCACTTTGGCTTTGGAGAAAATATTTTGAATCCGAATTTTGTTCCGAATTTTGTTTTAGATACAAGGTTGTATCCTTGCTGTCAAAGCACCAATAATCAACGCCCTGATCCTCACCAAAAATCTGTTTCTTGGTAAAGGGGAACGCAACGTTGTCGTACACTTCACCAAGCTTTGCATTTTTACTATTCTTTCCTAAGAGGAATTCTTTGTTAAAGTGCGGTTCTACTGCTCCTGTACCTTTCAGCAGCGGTTCACCTGTTGCTTTACCGGTGGATGTTGTATCCTTAACCAAGCCCTGATAGGCATAGTATGTATGATTATTGTCATTGTTTTGAGGATCTTCATTATACTGAGAGTTATTGATTGCCATGAAACGCTTAAATTTGTCGTACCCAAACAAATTTAATGTAGTAGCAATATCGCTAAAGTTAGTTCCTCCTCCAGGCTGAAAATGTCCGGTATAAATCGGGTATTCGGCCTTTGCATCCTTATAATAATCGCTCAGCGCCTGATCGAACTGGCGGAAGGGTACCCAGTTGCGGTGACTTACAGTAGGAGAACTTTGATCGTAACTGCCACGGTTCTTGCCGTTCAGTTCGTAATCTGTATAATAGTCATACAGCGTACTGGTAACATATTTTGTGTTTGCTTCTTCCGTAAAAGGAGCGGATTTAATATCTACTACTTTAGTGCCAGTATCTTTCCCCTTTTCGGCATCACGCAGGGTACCTTTTGGAGCCCAGTAGCCGCCACGAGTGGTACCTTTATATACTACATCGTCATTCGTATCCGCATAGAAGCAATTTTTGTCATCTGTGGGAATCGGCAGCCACTCTGTACTTACTCCATTTTGTCTTGTCGTATTGTCATCGTTAATTTCTTCACCGGAAAAGATGATTGAACGATATCCTTGGGGAATGTCAATATAATAAAGATTTTCGTTTGTACCATCTTTTACCAGCGTGCCGCTTTCGGATTCTACGCCGTCTCCTTTTATCCGATAATAAATGGTCTCTTTATTATTATTATTGGCTTTGGGGATTGAAAAGTCGCCGGTATCTCCATTCAATGCCATCTTGGAGAAAGTAGCATCGTAATAGATGCGGGTGGCACCGGGACGCCCCCATGTTGCATCCTTAATACCATTGTACATGTAGCAATAGCATTGACCTTCGGAATACTGGAAGCGTTTCTGATTTTCTCCTGTTACTTCCTCATTATAAAAATTGTAGTATTCACTTATTACTGTATCGCCCTCGGTAAAGCGAACAAAAGAGCAATAATCGTTAGGAATGGTAAAGGTTGCTGTGGAATTAGGAGCAATACCAGAATCCGCCCCAGCACTATTTGAGGCTATTGGTTTACCGACCTGGATAAGCTCTCCTTTATCATTCGGTTCATAAAACCAGGCTTGGACGTTCGTTAGTTTTTCACCGGTTTTATTTTCAAAGGACATCTCTTTGCCAGCGAACTGATTATGGCGAACCGTAACCGTATAGGTAGACCACTTCTCGCCCTCTGCGCCCTCTGCATCATAGTAGTTGCCGCCGATATAATCGTCACGAGTTGGATCGAACGTCTTCCACCACGTACGTGTATTTACATCAGCAATTACCACACTATCTTCAAGCGTATCCCCTTTATATCCGTGAAATTCTAGTCCATTCAATCCTCCCCATCGATAGTGTTTGTTCTTATTCAGGTCCGCAGAATAAATTTTTCTTCCGTCCTTCGTTATGTCAGCTTCCTGCATATCAAGCGTATACGGCGGCTCTTTATCGTTGTTTGTATCTACTGCATAAATTTTAACGCTTGTAAAACCACTCCACTTACGAGGCACTGCAAAATAGAGCGTGTAAGTATCCGGCACTCCCGTCTCACTAACTGCCTGCACGTTATCCACGCTTTTTGCGGCGTACATCTTCTGCGGCTGTTCGGTCGGTTCCGGGGTGGCGGTGGGGGTCACGGTCGGCACAGGGGTGGCCGTTGCGGTGGCTGCCGGTTCCGGGGTCAGGGCGGGTTCTGCCGTGGGCTCCGGCGTTTCGGTCGGGGCGGGCTGCTCCGGCTCGGCACTTTGTTCCGGTTCCGGGGTGGCGGCGTTCTGCTCCGGCGGAGTGGTATCCTCCCCGGAGGCCGTTCCCTGCTCATCCTCCAGCAGCTCTACTTCGTCAGGTGCGTCGGGCAGAAGATCCACCTCGGCGTATACAGGCAGGGCCATTGCCATAACCAGGCAAGCGGTGACAAGCAGCGCTGTCAGCCGGCGCGCCCAACCTGTTGTGTTTTTTCCTGTTCTATTCAATCTGCTCACTCGCCTTTCGCGCTGGTTTAATGAAAGCACATTGTTGCACAGGGGATCCCTGTGGAACAATAAAAGAAGCCAGCTTCTTTCACTTGCGCAACCGTTGCCATGTTGTTTTCAAAAAAATTACGCATCGAATCTTCTCATTGCGCATTTACTTTTCAGTGTTAAAGTATAGCACTTTTACACCAGAAAGGCAATACAATCCACGTAAATTCCTGTTTTTCAGCACTTTTACTGATTGCGTTTTCCTCCAATTATACAATGTATTCAAAGCCTTTGTATAATTTATTCCTGATTTTCTTTTTGGCAGCGGTTTCTTTTATATACTTTGACCGCGCGTTTATGATCCACTGCGCACACAGAGCGCAACTTTGCAGCAAAATTCACCTTTTTTGCTACATTTCCCTGTTTTTGCGCAATTATTTGTTTCGCATGCGCCTGTTTGCGGCGGGGCCTGGCGGCTGGGTGGGCGCCTTGTGGGAGGGATGGCAGGTTTGCGGCGCACGGTTCCCGTTTTTTTGCGGCGCGATGGGTACACCGCGCCCCTGCAAACGGTTTGCGGTGTTTGCGGCGGCGGGTGTGTGTTTGGTGGATTGCACGCCCGCCAACGGGACGCCGTTCTCCCTTTACAACGGGGTGCGGGTTTGCTGCAGATATGCCATTCGCTTTTTTGTCCCCCCTGCCCTGCCCCTGATTCCCGGTTCCCCCTTGCCGATCTCTATCTGCGCCAGCTCCTGAGGTGCATCTGAGAGCAACGAAAATAGCGAATCTTTCGCAAGCACAAAATCCGGCTGCGTTTACTGAAACAGACGAGCTTTTTGACGTTTCAGACAGGACTAAGGTGTATCTGAAAAGTCGAAAATTTAGTCTATTTCTACAAACACAGCGGGATTTTGCGTTACGCCTTGGAATCCACAAAGAATTCCTGCGGCTCTCTGCCTTAAATCCTGCTTGTGTTTGCGAAATATCCGTCATTTTCTTTGTTTTCAGATACACCTCCAGCTCCCAGCTTTCAATCTATCCTGTGTAAACTGCAACCCCACATGCGCCATTCTGTGCGGCACTTACCTTATAATATAAGGGATGCTACCCTGTGTAAATTTGCAACTGATCTATTTGAAGCAGCTGTGAGCTGTTGCAATTTTGCACAGGGTATTGCCCGCATTCTGTGCCGAACATTCCCGAAACGTGTTGGAAAAACGCACAGGATTGCCTTGTTTCCCTATGCCGCTTACCGTTGGAAAAACGCACAGGTTACCCCCGGAACAGTTGCATTTTACACAGGGTATTCCCGCTCCCCTGCCCCACCGTGACCCGCGTACCTGTTGGAAAATCACACAGGATAGGCCCGTTGCCCTTGTTGCAATTTACACAGGTTTGGCTGTTTTTGGCTTATTTGCAACTTTACGCAGGTTGCTTTCCGCACAGGAAAATGGTGGTGGAATGCACAGGCTGCAGTTGGTTGAACACACAGGTTTGCGTTGTTAAATTACACAGGCTCTACCTATTACTAATATAGAACTAAACATCTAAGCCATAATAACAACCAGAGGTAAGCCGGGAGATGGGGGAGAACGGGAAAAAATTGGTGTTGCCATTCCATCAGGTTACAGAACCCTGAAACAGCAGGACAGAAAAGCACAATTAAACCCTGTGTAACCTGCACCCGGGCTGCAACCCCCACAGGATATATGGCAAACCACAACGCGGGTGTTGCATTTTGCACAGGGTAATGGCGGTGAAACCCTGTGTATATTTGCAATTCTTGCGCTGGACAACAGGATGTGCTATAATGTTTAGCATGATGTGCGTGACCACCCGGGATACAGCAACCGATATAGGAGGCCCCTGCTTATGGCGGCAAGTAAACAGAAAAAAGATGATCCGTTTGTCGTTACGTTTGAAGAACGCGGGGACCAGACCATCGTTCGCAAATCCAATGACCTTGTACAGATGACGCGCAACAACCTGACGCTGAGCCAGCAGCGCCTGATGCTGCATATTTTTTCGATGATTAAGCCGGAGGATACGGACCTGCCCTCTTATGAGCTGAGCATTTATGATTTTATCAAGATGACCGGCATGGACCCGCACAGCGGGGCGCTGTACAAGCAGGTGCGCAAAAATATTGAGGAGCTGGCCAACGCGCCCATCCAGTGGATCAAGAATAACGGAACTTCCACGGTGGAAACATTCCGCTGGATCGATAAAGTGCGCATTGATGAGGGCCGCGCGCGCATGACCATCACGCTGGATCCGGTGCTGAAACCGCACCTGGTGCAGCTGAAAACCCTGTATACCACCATGGATGTGACCTACACCATGCTGATGCGGTCCACCTATTCCATCCGCATTTACGAGCTGTGCAAGAGCTACCAGAGCCTGTACCTGAAAAAGAAAGCGGCCGGGGAACCGCTGGTATGGAACCTGAGCATGCTGTATGAACAGCTTTCGTATACGGCCAACCGATGGTCGGATTTCCGCCGCCTGGCACTGGAAAAGGCAAAGGCGGAAATTAACGAAAAGACGGATATTATTTTTAATTACGATGTGTACGAAAAAAAGGGGCAGAAGGTACTTTCGCTGGTGGTAACGATTGACCCGGTGGATGATGCCGCCGCACAGGCCAACCTGGACAGCATCAACAGCACAGTGCGCAAAAAGAGCAAAAAGAAGGGCCGCCCCACCGTGGCGATTGAGGATTCGCTGCTGGATGACCCCAGCGTGATCACCTTTGATTATGTTTCGGCACCGGAAACAACGATCCCCTATTCCTTTGGACGCCACCGCACCGAGCTGCGGGAGGAAATTGTTGTGAAAGCGCGCATGGATCAGCTGCGCGCGGAGATTACGCCCGAAGAGCTGCACGCGGTGGAAGTGATCATTGATGTGTTGGCAGATGCCTGCTGCACCATCCAGGCAGGCGATGGCGAGCAGGACGGCGGCAACAAAACGGTGTTTGGAAAGATGAATGCCATCATCCTGGATTGCGGCGGGCTGACCAGTTGGCTGGCCGGTGTGGCACCCCGCTATGCACAGGAGATCATTCCCCGGTCGCAGACGATGCGCAGCCCGGCGCGGTACCTGAACAAGGTGCTGCGCGAGGATATGGATAACTATCGCATTTATATTTTCCGCAAGGCAAAGCCGGCAGCCGAACCCAAAGAGGAGCTGTTGGAAGCGGAGTACCATGTGATGGACGAGCCGGTGCAGCAAACGATGCCGGAGCCTGAGCCGCCCAAGGTAGAGCTGATTCCCGAAACGATTGTAAAACGGCAGGATATGCGAAAAGAGTTTGCAAAGTTTCTAGATGATGAATACCTGGAAAAGACGTTGACGAGCGGCCAGCGCGGCGCTTACCACGAAATTTACCGCCACCTGGCAGCGCGGTGCGTGCCATCGCCTTCCAGCCTGCGCAATGGGCTGAAAGACGAAATGCGGGTGCATTACCTGGCCTGCATGAATGAAGTGATTGAAAAGTATGGCAGCCTGACCCCATTGATGGAAGCTATGGCGCATGAACTGGACTTTGATGTGTTCTGGGCAAAGGCCGCCAAGGACCCCAACGTGAATAACCCGATGGGGCTGTTCTACCACATTATTGAAGAACGCGCGCTGAACCCGATCGGCACCATAATGAACGATCAGGCACAACGGCAGAAGGTTGCCGCCAAGGAAAAAGGTGAAAAAGATAAGTGGCACAACGAAAGCTGGATGGATGCTTTTGAGGAAGATATCCCGGATGACAGCGAAGAGTAATTGAGATGAAGCGGAGCGGAACATCCGGGAGCGCTATTATAATAAGGTAAGCAGCGGCTGGCAGATTGCTGGCCGCTGCTTTTTTGTTGGGGTGCAGCTGAGAAATGGAAATATCCGGCGTTTTTTGATTTCAGATAGACCTTGGGATAATAGGTGAGGATGAAGGCAGGTGAGCGGGAATGCCTGGATGAAGTGAAGAAGGATGGAAAGGAAAAACGGCAGAGAAAAAGCGTAAACAGCAACGAAGAGATGCCTGCATAATATTCGTCAAAATATCCGTTGACACACGCGAAGCATATGATATAATAGAAACTATAACAGCAACGAAGAGATGCCGCACGGCATGGGGTGCCAGTTTTTTGCAACCCGCAGTTAGATTAAGATACCGGCGTGCGGTATCGCAAAAAGAATCGAACAAAAGGCAAAGATTAACCGACAGCAACGAAGAGATGCCTACACAAGGGCGCTCGCAAGGAGGAAAACAATGGGATATTGTGTCTCAGTCTGCATTGAAAAAGGCGGCGTGGGAAAAACCGTTACCGTCTGCAACCTGGCGGCGCTGATGGCGCAGGACGGCAAGCGGGTGCTTGTTGTGGATATGGATGCCCAGGGCAACTGTACCTATACCCTGACGGGCGCCCGTGTAACCGATAATACTTTTGACCGCGCTGGCGTGTATGATATGTTCCGTGCCTATGGCATCAGCGGCACGCAGAACTATATTTCCCGCACGCAGTTTGATAATATTGATATAATTCCGGCAAATGGCAACACCCCAATGGCGGCCAAGCAGCTGCAAATCCTGGAACAGTCCGAAAGCACCAGCATCAATATGTTTTTGGCCATGTGCCTGGCACAGGTTGCCGGCGAATACGACTTTATTTTGATCGATACCCCGCCGTCCCGCGATGTAATGGTGACCAACGCCCTGATGGCCAGTGACTTTGTGCTGATCCCCTGCGTGTGCGATGACTACAGCCGTGACAGTGTGTACCGCACTGTGGCCATGTGCCAGCAGTTGGAGCACGATGAGGGCGAAAAAATTGATGTTTTGGGCATTATCCTGACTATGGTGGAAAAAACTGCCCTGACCGAAGTAATCCGCAATGAACTGCGGGAAAGCCAGCTGGGCAGCAAGCTGTTTGCTGCCGAAATCCGTAAGGGACAGGCTGTAAAGGATAGCACCCGCCTTGGTGCGCCGGTTGTGCTATGTGCACGCAGCAGCAACCCGGCAAAGGATTATGCAAAGGTGTATGCCGAGCTGAAAACGCGCGTTGAACAGGAGGCAGAGTGATGGCAAGCAAACTGGATCGACTGCAGAAGAAAGGCTTTAAAGTAAACGAAGCAGCGTTAAGTAAGATCGCGCGCGGCGACCAGGAGCCGGGCGGTGAATACAGCGAGATCAATATCAATGATATTGAAGAAAACCCGGATAATGCCCTTTACCGTGAGCTGGATACCGAGGAAGATATTGCGCTGCTGGCCGATGATATCCGCCGCGCGGGGCTGCTGCACAACCTGGTTGTGTTCCCTAAGACCGGTTTTGGCGGAAAATATGTGCTGCTTTCCGGCGAGCGCCGCCTGCGTGCGCTGCGCCTGTTGGTGGAACAGGATAAACGCGAGCAGGAAGAAAAGCAGCTGCCCAACCGCATGAGTGAATGGCAGAAAGTGCAGTGCAAAGTGGTGCGCAACTTGACGGAAAACGAAAAAGTTGTGTATATTGACAGCGCAAACCTGCAAGTGCGCGGCGGCATCAGCAATGAACGTGTGATGCGCCAGGCGGCGGCGCGTTTTGTGGAAAACCTGCAGAAAGCACCGTATAACCTGAGCGCAGCGGAAGCGAAAAAGGCGCTGAAAGAGGTCAGCCCGCTGAATTCCCGCACGATTGATAAGGCGCTTTCGATTCAGAATGATCTCAACCCTGATCTGCGCCGCTTGCTGGATGAGGAATTCCTGAACCGAGCCGAGTGCGAAACCTATCTCCGCCTGACCCTGAAAGAACAGGCCCGTGCAGCAGCAGTGTTTTTGAAAATCGCAGCCCTTGACCCACGCAGCCATGAGCGCCGCGCCATTAAGGACGCATTGACCACCGCCATGTTGGATGTAGCAGTGGAACGCCGCAGCATGCAGGAGCGCGAGAGCGTATTTGCAGCGGCGTTGCAAAATGCACAGGATGCAATCGGTCAGGCCAAGACGCAGGAAAACAAGGCGGCGGCAGTAGATAAAGACCACAACTTTATTTCGGCCAAGCTGCCTACCACGGCCCGCAAACTGCGTAAAATTGCAGCGGCAAAAAATATTGAAGCTAAGATCCGCAGTTATACGGCAGAGGACCGCAAAGCAATGTCGGACCAGATGCAGGAGCTGATTACGGCAGCGCAGGAGCTGAAAGCACTGATTGATGCTGTGGAATAATCCAGATCCACGAAAGCAGCAAACAACAAAAATCCATGCAAATAGGAATACAGGAATCCACAATATGAAACAGCGAATTGTCATCCGGCTGCACCTGGCTGTGCGGGCAGTGCTGCAAAGCGAAGCGGACTGGCGCGGCACGCGGCTGGGCACCCTGACATCGGAGCTGATCCATGAACAGGCTGCGAAAGCGCGCCTGTGCGGGGTGCAGAATTATGAGTTGAACCCCGTCAGCAGCCGCTATGTTCCCGTTACAAATGGGACAAAATATAAGCAGACATCTGGCCTGGAGCAGATCTCCATCTATCTGAACGATGAGGATATGCAAACCCTGAAAGAGCTGGCACTGGCCAACGATAGTGTGCGTGTGATCAACGGCAGGCAGGCAATCACCTACCGATATGTTGTTCCCGGAATGCTGCTGAACGACCCGGTGTTTACGGGGCTGACAGAGCAGAACAGCACGGCAGGGTAATCACTTCAAAATCTTGAGGCAATACCGCATAATTCTAAGTGCCGATACGGCGAGCGAGGTGCGGCAGATGC
>OLYB01000966.1_pt1 | contig 24356 bp, 20 predicted proteins | sample 1674481 | NCBI WGS metagenome assembly OLYB01 (sample SAMEA103958167, study PRJEB25191) | human gut metagenome
CTGCCATAGGTATTTCGTTACCCTCTTTGCAGAGTTATGCGCTGCAAAGGGGGTATTTTATTTGGAGACTGAACAACCATTCTGCGTTGCCAACAGTCATTTCAAAAGAACCAACCATCTGTGCTACTCGATAAGGAGTAAGTTGTACAGATAAGGGCACCATCGGTGAAAGCCGGTCTCGCAAAGCCAGGGGCCTAAACGGAAGGTATTCCGCATGGCAGCCGGTTTCCTAATGCAGCTTCTTCATAGTAGTCTTTTACTATTGAAGGAGGGGTTTTCATGATGAAAACAGGAAAAAATAATCGATTCTTAGCCAGCATTCTGGCGGCATCCATGATGCTGACGATGTCTCCGTTCGCATTTGCAGCAGCGGATACAGCGGAGCAGAAAGAAATGACAACGCAGGAGCAGGTTCAGCCTGCCACCCAAAATGAAACGAACGCAAATCCCACGGTGTCTCAGACGGAAGATCAGTCTCCTAAGGACACAAACTCCGAAGCGCTTAAGACGAAAGATCAGTCTTCTGAGGGCACAAACTCCGAAGCGCTTAAGACGGAAAGTCAGCCTTCTAAGGACGTAAAACCTGCAGGTAAGGACACCACTGCAGGAGGCAGCGCATCCACATCGAAGACTTCGGCAGAATCGGAGAACCCGACAGAATCGGAAACTCCGACAGAACCGGAAACACCGAAAAGCGCTGCAAAGATTGGCGAGAGCGAGTACGCATCTATTGCTGACGCGCTTGCTGCAGCACAGCCGGGCGACACCATTGAACTGCTGAAAGATGTTACGGAGAATATCACCATCAATAAGTCTCTGACGCTCGACCTCGGAAAGTTTACGCTGTCGGGTAATGCGAATGCAGCCGTTGTGACCATTTCCGGTGATAAATCGCAGGTTATCGTGCAAAACGGTACGGTTACCGGCGGCAAAAAAAGTGGTATCCGCATCACCGATGCAGATGTTACGCTGACGAAATTAACGGTTACTAAAAACGCGTCTACGGGCGACGGCGGCGGCATTGATGCTGTGAAAGGTAAAGAACTGGTCGTGGAGCAGTGTGCAATTAACGAAAACACTGCCAAGAATCGTGGCGGTGGCATTCTTGTGGAAGACACACCCTTGAAGGTCGTTGGTTCCAAAATTGAGAACAATCAGGGGTTCCATGGCGCGGGCATTTATCTGTCTGACCCTAAAACACCCGTATGTGGTCGACATGAAATCACTGGTACGCTTATCGAAGGCAATAAGGTATTAAATGATTACGGCATTGGCGGCGGTATCCATGTGGGCACAAGAAGTCAGGTAAACATCGAAAATTCCACCATTAGCAAGAATGCTGCGGATCAGGGCGGCGGTATCGTGGCCTATACTGCGGATAGCGTGATACTGAACCATGTTGTAATCACGGAAAATCAGGCAACTGTAGGCGCAGGTATTCTTACACTGACAATCCATGCGTGCAATACTGAGTTTAAGCTGACGAATAATACAGAAGTTAAGAATAATACCGCAACCTATTATGGCGGCGGCGTTATGGCATGGGGCGATGGCAGTGATGGAATAAAACAAGTTGTCACAGTAGAAAATAGTTCCATCAGCAACAATAACGCTAAGGATGGTGCAGGTATTTTCATCAATTTGCAGGATACTGCAACGAACGCTTTTGCCACGATCAACCTTGGCGTCGGTGCAGTTGTGCAGGAAAATAAAGCAACCAGAAATGGCGGCGGCATTTTTGCACGAAACCTTGGGAATACGGCAGTTTCTAAAGGGACGATCAATGCTGCTGAAGGCAGCGCAGTGTACAATAACACCGCAGCGGCCGCAGGCGACGACCTGTATCTCAACAACGGCTCGATCTTTACGCTCCCGAATGCAAAGGCCATGAGCGGCGACCGCATTCTGTCCTTTGATAATATGGAGATTACCGGCTGGTATCATGACGGGTATAAATGGAATACTGCGGCTAATGACGGTCAGGGCGACTTTGAGCAGATCGACCGCTGGACGGCGGAAACGGCTGACGAATACGTCCCGGTAGAAAACGATTCGCACGCTGTTTCGCTCAAGGCGGCGCATCCGCTGATGTACACGCTGACGTATGATGTTACCGGTGACCTGCCGGAAGGTTATACCGCTCCGGCAAAGCAGACGCTGGTTAAGGGCAGCAGCTATACCGTTGCAGAGGTTCCGGCCAGCGTGTCCGGCTCGAAGGACGGCGTGAACGGTACCTTCTCCTTCAACGGCTGGAAAACGGCTGAGGGTACGGTTCTGACCGGCGAGCAGAAGCTGACCGCAGACCTTACGCTGCACGGCGTCTGGACCTTTACGAAAAAATCCTCCGGCGGCGGCGGTGGCGGCGGCAGCCACAAGCCCACCGTTACCATTCCGGATGATGTACCGACCGGTCTGAACGGCGATGACCACTATGCTTACATTGTAGGCTATCCGGACAGCACCGTTCGTCCGCAGAACGGCATTACCCGTGCTGAGGTAGCAACCATCTTCTTCCGTCTGCTGACCGACGAGACCCGCAATGCAAACTCTACGAAGTCCAACAGCTACTCCGACGTAGCAGCCGGCGCATGGTACAACCACGCTGTTTCTACGCTGAGCGCTATGGGCATCGTAAAGGGTGACAGTCAGGGCAAGTTCAATCCGAATGCGCCGATCACCCGTGCGGAGTTCGCTGCGATCGCAGCTCGTTTTGACGACAAGGCCAACACGACCGCTGTTGACTTCAGCGACATTGCATCCCACTGGGCAAAGAACGAAATCAGCGCCGCTGCCAACAACGGCTGGATCAACGGTTATACCGACGGCACCTTCCGTCCGAATAACAAGATCACCCGTGCCGAGGCGATGACGCTCGTAAACCGCGTTCTCAAGCGCCTTCCGGAGACCGCAGAGGATCTGCACAACGACATGATCAAGTGGAGCGACAACTCCGATACTTCCGCATGGTACTATCTCGCTGTGCAGGAGGCCACCAACAGCCACTATTACAAGACCAAGGGAAACAAGCACGAGAAGTGGAGCAAGCTGCGCGAAACTCGTGACTGGACCGAACTGGAAAAGTAAATACTTTCCTGTAAGGACGAACGAATCCCCCGGCCATTGGTCGGGGGATTTTATTGCGCTGATAGTTTTTTCTAAAGGAAACAAATTTCAACGAATTTTTCTTGTTAAAATTATAACATATTGCCCCTTGAGGTTTTTATATCATAGGTTCATAATAGAGATTGCCGAAAAGAGAAAAGAGAAATGAAAAAAGTAGGATTTTCGGTAATTTTCATGCGAAAACCATGCTTTCGCAGCCGGTATAGAGGAGGAGATAATATGATCAGCTTTATCGTATGCTTATTATTATTGATCACCGGCTATCTTACTTATGGTAAAATTGTAGACAAAACCTTTGGCCCGGATGATCGTGAAACGCCGGCAGTTCGTATTAACGATGGCGTTGACTACGTTGTCATGCCGCAGTGGAAGCTGTTTCTGGTACAGCTGCTGAACATCGCCGGCCTTGGCCCGATCTTCGGTGCCCTGCAGGGCGCCCTCTGGGGCCCGGTCGTATTCCTGTGAATCACATTCGGCACCATTTTTGCCGGCGGCGTACATGATTACTTCTCCGGCATGATCAGTGAGCGAAATGATGGTGCTTCCATCGCAGAGGTTACCGGCAAGTACCTCGGTCACACCATGCAGAATATCATGCGTGTGTTCTCGGTCGTACTGCTGATTATGGTCGGCACGGTATTTGCAGTCGGTCCGGCCGGTCTGATCGTTACGCTGTGCAAGAACAACGGTATGTCCGGTGTGCTTTCGACCACGCTGTTCTGGCTGATCGTCATCCTGGTTTACTACTTTATTGCAACCTTTATTTCGATTGATAAGATCATCGGCAAGATATACCCGCTGTTCGGCATGTGCCTGATCATCATGGCGGTCGGCGTTATCATCGGTATCTTCACCAACCCGAATTACACCATTCCGGAGATTTGGTCTCACCTGTACAATATGCATCCGTCCGGCACGCCGATTTGGAGCTTCATGTTCATCACGGTTGCATGCGGTGCAATTTCCGGCTTCCATTCCACGCAGTCGCCGTTGATGGCGCGCTGCATGAAGAACGAGAAGCAGGGTCACTTCGTATTCTACGGTGCAATGGTAGCCGAAGGCATTATCGCACTGATCTGGGCGGCAGCCGGCTGTGCTCTGTATGAGGTCACCGGCGGTCTCAACACCGGTCTGGCGGAAGCGCTGGCAGGCGGTCAGTCCGCAGCGATCTATGATGTATGCTCCAAGACCATGGGCGGCGTTGGTATTGCTCTGGCCATGATCGGCGTTGTTATCTGCCCGATCACTTCCGGTGATACCGCATTCCGTTCCGCTCGTCTGACGCTGTCCGACTGGTTCCACATGGATCAGAGTTCGTACGCAAACCGCCTGAAGCTGTGCATCCCGGTACTGGGTATCGGCGCTATCCTCGGCATCGGCAATGCGACCGGTCTGATCGACTACACGGTTATCTGGCGTTACTTCAGCTGGACCAACCAGACGCTCGCTATGATCGTTCTGTGGGCAGCGGCTATGTACCTGTTCACCGAGAAGAAGAACTTCTGGATGGCAGCTGTTCCGGCTACGTTCATGAGTGCAGTTTCCTGCACCTATTTCATCCTTGCACCGGAGTGCCTTGGCAGCCTGCTGAACAGCAAGACGGCGGACGGCACGGTAATTTACAATACCGCAGTGGCGTACCCGATCGGTATTGTATTCGCGGCACTGCTGCTCGCACTGTTCATCCGTGCGACCAAGAAGCGCGGCGCAAAGAAATCTGCTTGAATATAATAACATTGCTGCAGCCGGCCGTTCCTTTGTGCGGTCGGCTGCGGCCATCCATAACGATAATTGCGGGGTGACGGAAAATGTTGAAACCTTATCCGCTCAGCGCGGGGCGCATTGATGACGCGGCGCTTGCCGAGGATAAAAAAACCTGTCGGAAAATCGGTCCGTGCGGCATCGGCAGGCATGCCCTCTATTTGAACAGCTTTTTTGTTGACCGTCGGTATTATGTTCCGCTTTCCATGGTAACGCGTGTGTACAAGCGCGTTGCGATGAGCAAGGGCGGCTTTTCTGGCAAGGGCATTTTCGCCACGCTGTCCTATCTGGTCGTGGAGTTCGACGGCGGACAGAAGGTGTGCAATTTCAAGTATGAGCAGCAGGTCGATGAGTTTCTGAGCGTTATCCGAGCTGAGCACCCGTCTATTCCGTGTGTCAGTGCGGCGGCAGAGCAGCGCATTGCCGAGGAGAAGGCCCGCCGGGAGGAAGAAGAGCGCAATCGTCCGCCGATGAGCGCACAGGCGGAGAAAACCGTGCAGGCACTCGATAACGCAATCGACTATCTGGAGCGCCGTCCTGAGCTGGCCGAACGACTGAGCGCAGCCGCAAAACGCCGCCGGAACTTTCAGTGTACGAACGGCAGCTACCGCTGGGCCGCTATGGCGATCACACTGCTGGGATTTGCGGCGCTGGCTTACGGTATCGTTTCCTTCGTGCGTCACGGCTCGTTCTCGATTTATTTTACGCTGTTCGGTCTTGCCGCGATTTTCACGTTTGCAGGCTTCAGCGTCCTGCCGACAGCACGCAACAACCGTACCTCCATCATGCAGAATGATGCGCAGGCACAGGAGAAAATGCAGGCTTACCTTGCGGATTATCTGAATTTCCCGCTGCCGGCCCGCTATGCACATCCGGTTGTGCTGCGCCGCATGCAGCGTGCCGTCATGGATGGCCGCGCAGTGACTGCCGCGCAGGCGCTCGACGTTGTGAAGGCTGACCTGAAGGCGCTGAACGCGGATGTCACAGTCTCGCAGGAGGAATACGATGAGGTTGTCGCCATCAAGTCCATGTTCCTCAATGCGGAGTATCAGTAACAATCAGATGATACAACTATCCATCCCGGTTACTGCCCGGGAGGGATAGTTCGATTTGGGCGGTTCTGCTTTCATGATAAGAGTTTATTCTGTAAGCGAAAAGCGAAAAGGACATTCCCGAGGGGTGGGAATGTCCTGCGAAAAAGAGTATCGATATGATCTGATTTAAGAGCACAGTCCGCATTTCGCACATGCAGACGGTGTGGCAGCGCAGCCGCCGAGGGCGGTCTCGCGCAGCTCGGCAGGCAGACGCTTGCCCACGGCGTACATGGCCTCCAGCATCTGGTCGAAGGGGATCAGCTGGCGGATGCCGCTCAGGGACAGTTCTGCTGCAATGAGGGCGTTGGCCACACCGGCAGCGTTGCGGTTCTGGCAGGGGTACTCCACCAGCCCGCCTACGGGGTCGCACACAAGGCCCAGCATGTTCATCAGCACGGTGGAAGCTGCATCCAGACACTGCTGCGGGTTGCCGCCCATCAGCTCCACGGCGGCAGAAGCAGCCATGGCAGACGCAATGCCCACCTCGGCCTGACAGCCGCCCACGGCACCGGCCACGGTGGCGTTGCGCATGGCAAGATAGCCCACGGCACCGGCGTTGAACAGGGCATCCACGATGCGCTGTTCGGAGATGCGGTAGCACTCCTGCAGCGCCAGCATCATGCCCGGCACCACACCTGCAGAGCCTGCGGTGGGTGCAGCCACGATCAGGCCCATGGAAGCGTTCACTTCCAGCACGGCCATGGCGTAGGTCATGGCCTTCTGCAGCACATCGCCGCAGATGTTTTTCTTCTTATTATAATGTGTTTCCAGCTTTTTGGCCTCGCCGCCGAAGCGCTCCTGCAGCAGCGCGGTCAGGTCCTTGCCGCTTATATTCAGGTCTTTGGCGACCTCGTTCAGTTTAACTTTTTCGATCATCTATCCAAGTCCTCCTCATCATCACTCATCATTGCCCGGATACCACCGGCGAAGTTTTCATCGCAGACCGCCAGAATGCCGGTATTTTTGCCGGTATAGCGGCTGAGGGTCTGCATCGTACAGGGAAGAGAAATTACCGGGATATCCGGCAGCTTTTGCCGGAGCCGCGCGGCGCTGCGGGGGGAAAGGTCCTGCGCCAGCAGGAGAAGATGGGCTTCCCCTTTTTCCGCTTTTTCCACGGCGGCATCCATGCCGGTGGTGAGCCGGCCGGCCCGGCGGCACAGGGAGATGAATCCCAGCACCTTTCTTTGGGTCACATCATTCATCGGCGGCGTTCAGCTCCTCTTCCAGTTTTGCCATCACCTCATCGGGTACGGGGCATTGGAAGGCACGCTCCAGCCGTTTGGCCTTCTGTGCCTTGCGGAGGCACTCGACCTTGCGGCAGAGATAGGCTCCTCGACCGGCCATCCGCCCGGTGGGGTCTACATGGACCTCGCCCTGAGGGGTATGGACAATGCGTACCAGCTCTTTTTTGGGGAAATGCTCGCCGCAGCCGGCGCACATTCTTACGGGGATCTTCTTTTGCTGCACTGTGGGTGCCTCCTTTCTTTATGATTACTCTTCCTTGGCGGGTTCCTCCTCGCCGTAGAAGCCGCTTTCGGGACGGATATCGATCTTCCAGCCGGTCAGGCGGGCCGCCAGGCGGGCGTTCTGGCCCTTATTGCCGATGGCGAGCGAGAGCTGGTGATCCGGCACGGTGACGCGGCAGCTGTGGGTATCGGCATCCAGGATCTCCACGCCCAAAACGGTGGCGGGAGAAAGCGCCGCGGAAATGTAGGCGGCGGGGTCATCGCTGTAATTGACGACATCGATCTTTTCGCCGCCCAGCTCCTCCACGATGGTATTGACACGGGCGCCCTTGGGGCCGATGCAGGCGCCGATGGCATCCACATTCTCATCCCGGCTGGAAACGGCCAGCTTGCTGCGGGAGCCCGCCTCGCGGGCGATGGAACGGATCTCGACGGTGCCATCGTAGATTTCGGGGACATTCATCTCGAAGAGACGCTTGACCAGGCCGGGGTGGGTACGGGAGATCATAAGGCGGGGGCCCTTTTCGGTGTTCTGCACATCCACCACATATACCTTGATGCGCTGGCCCTCGGTAAAGGTTTCATCGGGGATCTGCTCGGTCTTGGGCAGCACGGCTTCGCTGCTGCCGATCTCCAGGGTGACATTGCCGCGGACGGGATCCACCCGCAGCACCTTGGCGGAAACGATATCGTGCTGGCGGCTCTCATACTCCTTAAGCAGCAGGCCCTTTTCGGCCTCCCGGATGCCCTGATGGATGGAGGATTTGGCCGCCTGGGCCGCGATGCGTCCGAACTTTTTAGGATCAAGGGCGACTTCCAGCACACTTCCGGCGGTGATGCCGCTCTGGTACTTGGCAGCATCCTCCACGCTGATCTGGGTGGTTGGGTCCTCGACCTCCTCCACGACATCCTTGCGCAGCGCCACATAGAAGCGGCCGGTCTCGGGATCGATCTCCACGACGCTGTTTTCGCTGTTAAAGGGGTCCTTCTTGATGGCCTGGGCGATGGCGGTCTGGATCTTTTCGATCATATAATCCACCGGGATGCCTTTTTCCTTCTCCAGCATCTTTAGGGCATCAAAGAGGTTAAATTCCTCCTGGGGTTTCTTCTTGGCTCTTGCAGCGCTCATTTGCTTACTCCTCCACTAAAATCATTATACAGACGGATAAACGCGGTTTCGCCGCGTTCCACATTCATTTCGGTTTTTTCATCCAGCAGCAGGGTCAGGGTGCCATCGCGGTAATCGGTAAGGGTGCCGATGAAATCCCGCACGCCCTCCACCGGGCGGATGAGCCGCACCAGCAGCTGCTGGCCCATCAGGGCCTCAAAGTGCCAATCGCGAGTGAGCTGCCGCTCGATGCCGGGGGAGGAAACCTCCAGCGTGTAGCTGCCATCGATTGGGTCGGCTTCATCCAGCACATCGCTGATTGCCCGGGAAAAGGCCTCGCAGCTATTGATATCGATGCCGCCCTCTTTATCGACATAGTACCGCAGGTACCAGCCGCTGCCCTCCTTCTCGTAGACGACATCCCACAGCTGCAGGCCCATTTCTTCCAGAATGGGAGCTGCCAGCTCCTCCGCTATGGCGGCGGTATTCTTTTTGGCCATCGCTTTGCCTCCTAACATAAAGGAAAGAGCGGGTCGCCCCACTCTTTCTTTCTACTACCATATTCCAAATAATACTGTATCACAAATTGCAAGGCTTTGCAAGCACTATTTTGCACAAAAAGGGCGGTTTCATCGCAAAAAAGCGGCATTTTTCCGCCAAAGCTCACCCGGTGTACTCCTCGCAGCGGTAGCGGGGCTTGCCCTGGCTCTTTTTGCCGTACTCAATGGCGTGCTGCGGGCAGCCGCAGATACAGGCCATGCAGTGGGTACAATGCCCCTCCCAGTGGGGTTTTCCCTCCCGCATCACGATGCAGTTGGTGAAGCACATTTTGGCGCAGCGGCCACAGCCATTGCAGGCCGGGGTGGTGTAAAAGGGGCTGCTTTTAATGCAAAAGCGATAGAAGAAACGGTTGACAATGCCGCTTTTTAGGCGGTCGGCCAGGGTCAGCTTCCCCCCCGGGAAGGGCTGATCCCCTGCGATGAGGGCGGCGGCTTCCAGAAGGGGCTCCCGCGCGGCATCAATGATCTTCTTCGCCTCTTCCTCTCCTGGCACCGGGAACATGGCCACATAGTTTTCCGGCATCACCAGCGGCCACACGCCGCGGTATTCCAGGCCCAGCTCCCCGCAGAGCTTGCGCAGGCGGGGCCCGGCCGCACCGATATCATCCCCGCAGGTGAGGACGAAATAGGCTTTTCTGCTGCCATCAAAGCCGGTGCGGCACAGCAGATCGGCAAAGACATGGGGGATCTGCCAGCCGTAGGTGGGACAGACAAAGACCCACGGTTTTTCGGAATGGAGGGAAGGCGCCAGGCCGCTTTTGAGGGCGGGGGCGGCATCCTCGGCGGTATCGTGCAGATGATCTGCCAGCAGCTGCGCGGCCCAGCGGCTGTTGCCGGTGCCGGTGAGGTAATAGATCATGCGGAAAAGCCTTCTTTCGGTTAGATTTATTCGGCCCAGTTCTGCAAAAGGCCATCGTAAACGGCGGTCTGGTGCTTGAATTCCTCGTAAAGGGCGTGGGCCCGGCCCAGGCGGTTTTCAAACAGGGCCCGATAGTAGCGGCGTGTGACCACATAGGTGCTGAGGGAGATGCGCTTGTAGTAGTAGCCGGCGGTATCCATCATATCGGCGTACTCGTACATCAGGTCCCACAGGGCGTTGATGGCCTCGGTCTCGGGCTTTGCCACATTCTGCACTGCCTGCAGCTGACCCACGATCTCATCCAGCAGGCCGCTATCCATAATGCCGGCGGCGGCGAAGCTATCGCCCTTTTCCATGGCCTCACAGTAGGCTGCGTAATCCCGCTCGAAGCGGCGGCAGCTTTCCCCCGCCACGGCCTCGTAGCTCTCCTTGAACGCGCGGTAATCGGCCAGCACCTCATCCAGCACGCCAAAGTACCGGTAGCTGCCCAGCAGCGCCAGCATCTCATCGGAAAGGGTAGTGGGCGAGGCCTGCAGCTTTTTGAGCAGCAGCGGCGAGGCCGTGACCCCATTTTGCAGCAGTACAGCGGCGGTTTCGGTATCATCATTGGCCACAGCCAGGTCCAGCAAATTGCCGGTTTGGGCGCTTTCCACCCCGTAGCGCAGGGCCACAGTGGTGCTGTCCCCTTCGGGAAGGGCGGCCTCCTCCGCCGAGAGCGGGAAATGGGCCAGGTAAAGCGACAGCCGTTCGGCATTCCCCATGGCGGTGCAGTAGTAGGCAATGGAAGGCGCCGTGCAGCCGGTATCGGTGTGCTGCTCCTCCAGGGTGGAAAGCAGCTGCTGCCAATCCTGGCGCTCTGCTATGGTAAGGGTGGCAGGCTCCGCCCAGTAGAGATTGTGGTTTTCCCCGGTGGCACCGGCTTTGACCACCAGCTCCACCGTTTCGGCATTGCCGCTTTGCAGCGCGGCCCACAGCAGGCCGTCGCCATTGCGGTCGGTCACCGAAACATTGCCCTCATTGAGCAGCAGACGCAGGGTGTCATTTTCCCCGTGGCGGGCCGCCCACAAAAGCTGCTCCGACTGCGCCCGCAGCACCGATTCCTTTTCCAGCCAGCCCTGGCACAGCACTGTGACGACCCGGAGGGACGGCTTCCCCTGCTGCATGGCCCGCAGCCGCAGACACAGGGCATGGGGCTCGCCATCGGCCAGGAGAGCCTGTAATTCGGCATCGGCGGCGACGGCGCTGGCGCTTTCGCCGGTGATGGGATCGGTGAGAAGAACGGCATAGCGGTTCAGGCCCTCATCCTCCCCGGAAAGATAGCCTTCCGGCAGGTCCCCGCCCTGCCGCGCCCACACGCGCACGATGAAAAGATCCTCACAGGCGGTCCATTCCTCCACCGGCAGCACATTGATACCGAAGGAGGCCCGCAGATCCAGAAGGGGCCGGTTTTGCTCATCAACGCAGTAGCACAGGGTCACGGGTTTGCCCTCCACCGCGGCGGGCTGCAGCACCCAGTGCTGCGCGCCGATGGTCAAAGCGGCGGGGTCGCCATCCGAGACGACCGAGCCGGAAAGGCCCAGCTGCTCCCACAGGGCGGCGTTATCGGGATCGGCCAGCCACTGAGGGCGGTCTTCCTCCGCGGCGGCAAATACCGCGGACAGTTTGTATTCTTTTTGCGCGCCGCAGGCAGTCAAAAGCACCAGCATGACCGCCAGCAGCAGCGCCGTCCATCGTTTTAGCATAAGTCACTCCCAAAAATGGTTTTGTGCGGATATTTTACCATACTGCGGCAAAAAAGGCAAACGCAGGGGATGAACAAACTGTAAAAAAAGCCCCGGAACGGGCGGTTCCGGGGTGAGATGAGGGGCTGTTCAGCGGCGCAGAGCCTTGAGCTCAGTCTTGTGCTCCGGGGGGACGCGGAAGCTCTCCACTGCCTTTTGGATGGTTTTTTGCCGTACCCAGGGGGAAAGGCGGTCTTCGGTGAGGTAGGGCAGGATCTCCTCATACCGGAAGGCGAGCGCCGTGGCGAAATACCACGCCTGCATCATGCGGATGTAGTAGTGATCGCTTTCCACCGCGGCCACCCAGGCCGGGTACTCCGGGGAAAAATCCTCCCGCAGGTAGTGGGTCATCAGCATCTCGATGGCGAAGCGGACGGTGTAGGGGTGGGCATCCCCCAGCCAGCGGGTGACGCAGGGCAGCAGCTTTTCGCGGTTTTTGGCAAAGCAGACGGGCTTTAACAGGTCGCAGGTGGCCCAGTTATCGATCCGCGTCAGAAAGCGCTCCAGCCACGGCATCAGGGTCTCAAAGCTCTTTTCCCGCATCAGCAGCAGGGCATGGAGATTATTTTCCTCGTAGTAGGTGTGGGGCAGCTCCCGCAGGAAGAGTGCGGCCTGCGGCGTTTTGGCCAGGGCGGCGGCATAGCGGCGCAGGGCGGGCATCCGCACCCCGATGATGCGCTCCCACGCCACCCCCGGCATGAGGGCGGCATGGAAGGCACGGTATTTTTCATCCCGCAGGGCAAACAGGGCTTCGGTGATCTCTCGCATGGGCAGCCTCCTTTTGGGGTTTTGGATGATAGGATTCTACCGCAAATAGGGTAAAAGCGCAAGAAAGGGCGGCCTGACCCACAAGGGAGGGCAGACCGCCGGAAGAAAAACATGGATAATATCAGTGCTTGGGGACCAGCAGGGCCCGCATGGCATTGAGGATGGCCAGCACCAGCACGCCCACATCGGCAAAGACAGCGATCCACATGTTGGCATCGCCGGTGGCGCCCAGCACCAGTACCAGCGCCTTGACCGCCAGGGCGAAGATAACATTCTGCCAGACGATCTTCATGGTGCGGCGGGAAAGCCGAACGGCCAGCGCCAGCTTGCTGGGGGCATCGTCCATCAGGACGATATCAGCGGCCTCAATGGCGGCATCGCTGCCCAGGGCGCCCATGGCGACACCGACATCGGCGCGGGCCAAAACAGGAGCATCATTGATGCCATCGCCGACGAACACCAGAGGAGAACCAGTTTGCAGCAGCTCCTCCACCGCGGTCACCTTATCGGCGGGCAGCAGCTCGGCCCGGTATTCATCCAGACCAAGCTCCCCGGCCACGGCCTGGGCTACGGCGGTCTTATCGCCGGTCAGCATTACGGTCTTTTCCACGCCCTCGGCCTTGAGGGTCCGAATGGCCTCGGCGGAATCGGGCTTGGGGGTATCGGCGATGACCAGATAGCCGAGGTAGTCCTTATCGGCCGCCATATGGATAACGGTGCCAACCTCGGTGACTGCGGCGCAGGAAACACCGATCTCCTTCATCAAGCGCTCATTGCCGGCGTAGATATGCCGGCCGTCAATGACGGCTTCAATACCGCGGCCGGTGTGGTCCTTGGCGTCCTCGATCTCTTTTTCGATGGGCTTGCCGTAGGCGGCCACCACCGACTGGGCAATGGGATGATGAGAGAAGCTCTCGGCAGCGGCGGCGGTCGCCAGCAGGTCGTCCTCGGTTCCGGCGGCGGGGACGATATGGGTGACGGTAAAGCTGCCCTTTGTCAGGGTGCCGGTCTTATCGAATACGACGGTTTTGGCCTTAGCCAGCGTTTCCATATAGCCTGCGCCCTTTACCAGGATGCCGCAGCGGGAAGCCCCGCCGATGCCGCCAAAGAAGGTGAGCGGCACACTGACAACCAGTGCGCAGGGGCAGGAAACAACCAGGAATACCAGGGCACGCTCCACCCAGGTGCCCCAGGGCTGGGAGAAGAACAGGGGCGGAATAACCGCCAGCAGGGCGGCGCCGATCACGACGCAGGGGGTGTACCAGTGGGCAAAGCGGGTGATGAAGCTTTCCACCCTGGCCTTTTGGTCGGCGGCGTTTTCCACCAGTTCCAGGATCTTGGCGGCGGTGGATTCGCCGTAGGCGCTTTGGGTCTGAACCGTAATGACACCGGTGAGATTTACCGTACCGCTGACCACCGGATCGCCCTCCGCCTTATCCTGCGGCAGGCTTTCGCCGGTCAGGGCGGCGGTATTCACAGCGGTGGAGCCCTCCAGGATCACGCCATCCAGCGGGATCTTTTCGCCGGGGCGGACGATGATGGTCTCCCCTACTTCCACTTCATCGGGGTCCACCTTTTCTTCCTGTCCATTCCGCACCACATTGGCGTAATCGGGGCGGAGATCCATAAGCTGGGTGATGTTGCGGCGGGTCTTGCCCACGGCAACGCCCTGGAACCATTCACCGATCTGATAGAACAGCATAACGGCGACGGCTTCCCGGTAATCGCCCAGTACAAAGGCGCCGATGGTGGCAACCGACATGAGGAATTCCTCGTCCATCAGGTCACCGTGCAGGATCTTGCGGATAGCACCCCACAGGACATCCCAGCCGACAATGAAATACGGCACACAGTAGGCCAAAAGCTGCCAGATGCCCTCCAGCGGGAGAACGAACCACACCAGTGCCAGCAGTACCGCCGCGGCGATAATGCGGGCCAGATGCTTTTTCTGTTTTCTTGTCATTTCGGTAATCCCCTTTCCCCGGTGATGGCGGAAAATATTACTTGAGCAGGATGCGGCAATCGGGTTCCACGCGCTTGCAGGTCTTTACCACTTCGGCCAGGATGTCATCGTAGCGGGCGTCATCGGCCTCCAGGGTGAGCTTCTGGGCCAGGTAGCTGACACGGGCATAGGTCACGCCATCAATTTTGGAAATGGCTTCCTCCATCTTGGCGGCGCAGTTGGCGCAATCCAGGTCTTCCAGCATATACATCTTTTTCATGTCAGTTTTCCTCCTTGGATGAATGATTGGTGGGATGGGAATGGTGGTCATGCTCGGTCAGGTGCTCAAAGCCCTGCCCGATGATGGTACGGACATGGTCATCCGCCAGGAAATAGTAGATGGTCTTGCCCTCCCGGCGGGAGGCGACCAGCTTATTTTCCCGCAGCACCTTAAGCTGGTGCGAGATGGCAGATTGGGTCATGCCCAGCAGCTCCGCGATGGCGCAGACACACAGCTCCGATTCAAACAGCGAATACAGAATCCGCATGCGGGTGGTATCGCCGAACACCTTGAAGAGATCCGAAAGGTCACAGATCAGCTCCTCTGGGGGCAGCTCCTGCCGCACCGTTTGCAGGATGGCGGTATGGTCATGCTTTGGCATCATTTCGACCTCCATTCATATGTTTTGCTGTTCATATGATAGCACGCTCATATGTTATTGTCAACAGCAAATTTGATTTTTCTTTGATAAAATATCAAAAAACAGGGGCGGCGAGAGGAATCGTCGGAAGCGGCGTCGCTGCCCTTGACAGGCATCAGCCCGTCTGCGCCGGGCATAAGCCTGCCTGCGGGCGTTCCTGGCCTCCGGCCGATCCCTCCCGTCGCCCTGGAAAAGGACGCCAAAAAGCCCGGAAAACCGAGGTTCTCCGGGCCAACGGGGAATATCAAACTCAGCGGTAGTCTTTCCGCTCGTTTAGGCGCTTCTTTTCTTCGGGCTTCAGATCCAGGCCGATGGTACCGCCGGGGTTCATGGTGTAATCGGGGTCAAAGTAATCCTTGAGCACCCGGAACACCCCGTACTCCTTCTCGCCGATGTAGCCCTCCAGCCAGGGGGCAAACATCTTGCCGATGCCGTGATGATGGCTGATGGCCGCGCCGGATTTCTGGATGGCATCCAGAATGGTGGTGTGGTAGCGCTTAAATTCAGCGGCATCGTTCATCCGGGTGATGAAGATGAAGTACAGGTTGGCGCCCTGCGGGTAGCAGTGGCTCATGTGCGTGGTGACGATGGTATTGGGCAGCGCATGGCAGACCGCGCGCACATCGCGGTGCACCTGCGCCATATTGGACCAGTTGACGCTGCACTCCAGCGTATCGGTGATGACGCTGAAATCCATGAGGGTATCGCGGAGGTAAGGGTCATTGAAGCGGCCCTTTTCCCAGCTCTTGGTCACATAGCCGGTCATGGGCATGGCACCAAAGCGGCGGGCAATGCGGTGGATATTCTTCGCCACATTTTTGGAAAAGCCCTTTTCGCCATCGGTAAAGCCCAGGAACATACAGCGCTCCATATCCTTGTAGCCCAGCTTATCCAGCAGCGGGGCCAGCGGTGTTTCATCCACATTGTAGAGCTTGAGCATCAGGTGGGTCTCTTCGGGGTCGGAAAGGCGAAACACCGAGGAATAGCCGCATTCGCACTGCATCATCTCCCGGGCGGCCGCCATGGCGGTCTCCCAATCCCGGAACATGTAGGAGAAGCGCTTTCGGTTTTCCGGCTGCCAGCGGAATACCTTGAGGGTCACTTCGGTAAGGACGCCGAAAGTGCCCTCCGAGCCCATCATGATCTGGTTGAGATCGGGGCCGGTGGCCTCCCTGGGATAATGGGGAGTGACGATGCGGCCGATGGGGGTGGCGTACTTCTGCGAAAGGACGATATCGGCGATGGTGCCATAGTAGGTGCTGTTCTGGCCCGCGCCGCGGGTGACCACCCAGCCGCCCACGCTGCTGTACTCGAAGGACTGGGGGAAATGGCCGCAGGTATACTGCCGCTTGGCGCCAAAGCGATTGGGGGCATCCTGCAGGGCTTCCTCCAGCGCGGGGCCGGAAAGCCCCGCCTGCACCGTGATGGTCTGGTCCACCTCATTGAAGCTGAGGATCTTATTGAAGCGCTTTCGCATATCCAGCGAGATGCCGCCCTTGATGGGCTCCACGCCGCGGGTAACGGAGCTGCCGCCGCCGTAGACATACAGCGGGAGCTTATGCTCCGCCGCATAATGGACAAGCTCTTCTACCTGCTCGGTGGTATCGGGGTAGACCACCACATCCGGCAGGCTGTCGATCTGCTTGTGCCGCAGACGCAGAAGATCGTAGCCGGTGCAGCCGTAGGCCACCGAAAGTCTTTCGTAATCCCCCGTGGTAACAAATTCTTTCCCGACGATCTTTTTCAGCGCCTCCAGGTGCTCCGGGGCGATGCGAGAGGGGTGATCCGGGAGAGAGACCTGATCAAAGCCGATATCATCGGTGTAGTCCCGGAAGTCCTCATCGGTCATATGGAAGGCTTCCTTCATCATCTTGTAGAGGGATTCCTTGGGGTACTTGAAAAACGCGGGATCGCCCCAGCGGAAGATGGAACGATAGCTGCCCGCCGGGGCGGGAGTCAGCAGCCACTTGGGCTCGAAGCCTTTGTACGGTTTATTGCTCATGGTCATTCTCCTTTTCGGTTTTCTCTTCCAGCAGGCCGGAGGTGATGATGATATCCACCCCCAAGCCCAGCACATTGGGCAGCACCGCTTCTCCCCGCTTCATCGGACGGGTCACACGGGCGCGGTTAATTTCCCGCATGACATCGAAAATTTTATCCTTGGGTATTTCGGCCGAGGTGCGTACACTGATGACCGGGACCTCCGGAAAAACGGTGCGCACCGTGGTGCAGAGGGTGCGGGTGGGGCAGGTCATCTCGGCCGTGGCGAACTGTTCCCCCCGTTTACAGGCATTGCCGGTGACGGTAAAACGGCCGTCCCGCTCTTCGATGCGCAGGGTGCAGCCCCGGGGACAGACGATGCAGGTCAGCTCAGTCATGCTCCATCACCTCAATTTCCAGTTTGATCTGCGAAGCCGCGGTCAGCACCTGGGCGGAAAGATCCAGCTCCAGCCGTTCCATCTCCGGCGGGCGGAGGAAGGGGTACCGGCGGGTGTATATTTCCCGGCCATCGGCTGTAATGACAAGGCGGCAGGGGCCCAGGTTTTCCCGGCTGCGGAAGTAGACAGTCACGGCGGAACGGTCGGCTGCAACATCCAGCCGCTGGGGCACAGCATACAGCAGCCCCTCCCCCGCCATGATGGGAATGAGGGTTCTTTGCTGCCCCGGACGGTACCGGGCCGCGCTTTTTCCGGCGGCTTCTCCGCTTTCGGAGACATAGTCCACCAGGTCATTGACATGCAGGGCATTGCCGCAGGAAAAGACACCGGGGACCGAGGTCATCAGCCCGGCATCGCAGGTGGGGCCTTTGGTTTTGGGATCGATGGCCGCGCCAAGGCCCTCGGCCAACTCGTTCTCCGGGATGAGCCCGACCGAAAGGATGAGGGCATCGCATTCCACGATCTGTTCGGTGCCGGGGATGGGAACCATGCACTCATCCACCTGGGAAATTTCCACCGCAGTCAGTCGATCCTGTCCAAAAACGCGGGTGACGGTATGGGAGAGATAAAGCGGGATATTGTAATCATGCAGGCACTGGTGGATATTGCGGGTGAGCCCGGAGGGGGTGGATTTGGCCTCGTAGACGCCCAGCACCTGGGCGCCCTCCAGCGTAAGGCGGCGAGCCATGATAAGACCGATATCCCCGCTGCCGAGGATGACGCACTTCCGGGTGGGCAGTTGACCCAGCAGGTTGGTAAAATGCTGGGCACACCCGGCAGTAAAGACCCCGGCCGGGCGGGTGCCATGGATGGAGACCTGCTTGGCAGTCCTCTCCCGGCAGCCGGTGGCCAGCACCAGCGCTTTGGCGGCCACCGTTTCCACGCCATCCCGGTTTACCAGGGTGACGGCAAAACCCTCAACGGTCTTTTGGATGCGGGTGACGAAGGTGAGGGTCCTCGCTTGCAGCCCCAGGGCATGAAATTCATCGATGAAACGGCCGGCGTATTCCGGGCCGGAGAGCTTTTCTCCATACCGTACCAGGCCAAATCCATCGTGGATGCACTGTTTGAGGATACCGCCCAGGCGGGCTTCCCGCTCGATGAGAAGAACCTGGGCGCCGTTTTGGTGGGCAGCAATAGCCGCGGCCAGCCCGGCCGGTCCCCCGCCGATGACCAGAACATCAATGGTAAGCATGCTTTCTCCCTCCTTCGTCATTTGGTTTTGCCATAGGTGATGACCGCTTGCTCAGAGGATTTTCTGACCTCCTCCAATGGGCAGTCCAGGTATTCGGCGATGATCTGAGTGACCAACGGCGAGCAGAACCCGCCCTGACAGCGGCCCATGCCGGGCCGCACCCGCTTTTTGATGCCATCCACCGTGGGAACCGGGATGGGCGAACGCAGGGCATCCAGAATTTCTCCCTTGCTTACCTCCTCACAGCGGCAGACGATGACGCCGTAATCGGGGTTCTGCCGGATGAGTTCCGCCCGTTCCTCGTCGCTCATTTCCCGCAGGACGGGCGGGGCGGGACGGATGGGGTCATATTGCTCATTCGGGGTGACCTGCCTGCTGCGGGAAAGGTACTCCACCGCCATTTTTTCGATATCCAGCGCAACGACCGGGGCGGTGGTAAGCCCCGGCGACTGGATGCCGGCACAATGCAGAATATTCCCGGTTTTCCGCCCCATTTCGATGATGAAGTCCTCCTCGAAGGTGGGGGCGCGCACCCCGGTGAAGTAGGTGATGATATCCCCCCGGGAGAGCTTTTGCATGGTGCGGGTCTGCTTGCGGAAAACGGTATCGATGCTTTCCCGGTGGGTCTCGGTATTCTCCTTTTCCCATGTTTCCACGGCGTCGGGGCCGACCAGAAGGTTGTCATCCACGGTGTGGAGGATGCCGCCGCCCTTGGAGTGCATGGTGTTGCGGGTCACCTCCTTGATGGAGGCGATGGCGTGCATATAAGCCCCGGCTTTTTTATCCAGGATGGAATTGGTGCCGCGGCGGGGATGGATGGAGAAAAAGCGGTCGCCCGCCATGGCGGCGATGTCCTCGGCGAACACACCGGCCGCATTGATGACCAGCGCCGGATAGAGGGTGCCGCGGTTGGTGGTGACGCTGTAAATGTTGCCGTCCTTCAGTTCCATGCCCAGCACCGCGGTATTGAGGGAGACCCGGGCGCCGTTCTGCACAGCATTTTCGGCATAGGCGATGGTGAGCCCGTAGGGGCAGACGCAGCCGGAGGACGGATTGGAGATGGCAAAGGCAAAGTGCAGGTTGGGCTCCCGGCGGGAAAGCTCCTCCCCGGAGATCAGCTCGGTATCGCTGATGCCGTCCCGGTTTTTGCGGATGCGGCAGTACATGGCGATCATCGGCTTGAGGGAGGCTTTTTCGAAGCAGACATACTGCCCCACCCGGTGAAACGGCACGCCCAGCTCCCGGCAGACCGTTTCCATATGTTCATTGCCCCGGCGGATGTAGTGATGCTTGAGCGACCCCGTGGAAAGGTCGATGCCGGGGTGCACCTCGCCGTCATTGCGGCCGCTGGCCTGCAATGCAAGGTCGGCTTCCTTTTCCACCAGCAGGATATCCAGATTCCACTTGGAAAGCTCCCGCGCGATGGACGCCCCGGAAATGCCCCCGCCGATGATGAGGACATCGGGGTGCTGCCCCTCCAGGGCGCTATCCCGCAGAGAGGGACAGCGCATGGGCTGCTCCCCCACCTCATCGCAGCGGATATCATTGACCACGTGGATGCGGCTGTACTTTGTGGCCGCCATGGAGCAGGCCTCGATGACCTCCACCCATGTGGCCAGATGACCGGACAGCAGGATGCGGTCCTCATCAAGCCGTGCCGAGACCGCCCCGCCGAAGTGTTTTTCCAGCCGCCGGTTCAGCTTTGTGATGTTCATTTTGCGGCACCTCCCGTCATTGTCGGCCAAGTGGCCGACTCTAACCTAATAATACCCCCGGGATCGGGAAATGTCAATATCCCGCAGCGCATTTTAGATGGACAGACGGGGCATTTCATGGTATCATTTTGTCAGTAATGAGAAAGGAGCCCATCATGGCAGCACCGAGAAAGGATAATATCAAAGAGAAAATTTTACTGGCAACGGCCGACCTCTTGAAAACCCGCCCGCTGGCGGAGCTTTCGCTGGCGGATATCGCTGCGGCGGCGGGGATCTCCAAGGGGACGCTGTACTACCATTATAAAACCAAAAACGAGATCTTTATGGAGCTGACCGAGGACTTTTTGCGGGAGCAGTGGGAGGATCTCATCCGCTGGACCGAGAATAAGGAAAAGGATACCTCGCTGGAGCGGCTGGTGCGGTATGTGGCCGACCGGGACATCGCTTCCGCCGGGCTGCGGATTCAGCTCCTGGCCGAGGCGCAGCTGGGAAACGCCGCCATGCAGCGGGAGCTTTCCGGGCTGTACGGTAATTTCCAGGGGCTCATCCGGCAGAAAATAGCGGAGCGCAGCGACCTGCCGGCGGACTTTTTCACCTGGCTTTTGCTGCTTTTGTGCGATGGCATCATCGTGCAGGAGGCCATCGGCAACCCGGCCTTTGACCGGGAGAAATTCATCAGCGAGGGCATCCGGTATCTGCGGGAAATAGACCGCTGACGGCAGCGGGAAAGGGGGACTTGCCGTGGAAAAAAAGAATATCACGCTGGGGCTGGTGGCCCATGTGGACAGCGGCAAGACCACCCTGACCGAGGCGATGCTGGTGGGCGCCGGGGCTCTGCGGCAGGCCGGACGGGTGGACCACGGGGACGCCTTTCTGGACACCCATGCGCTGGAGCGCAGCCGGGGCATTACCATATTTGCCAAGGAGGCACGGCTGACGCTGCCCCATACCGAGCTGACGCTGCTGGACACCCCCGGTCATGCGGACTTCGGGGCGGAGATGGAGCGTACCCTTTCGGTGCTGGATTATGCGCTGCTTATCATCAGCGGGACGGACGGGGTGCAGGCGCACACCGAAACGCTGTGGCGGCTGTTGGAGCGCTACCGGCTGCCGGTTTTTATTTTCATCAATAAAATGGACCGGCCGGGAGCCGACCGCGCGCTTATTCTGGAGGAGCTGCAAAGGAAGCTCTCCCCCGCCTGCCTGCCCCATGACACCGATGAGGAAGCACTGGCACTGTGCGATGAGCGGCTGATGGCGGAATACCTGGAAAGCGGAACACTGACCGAAACAAATTTGGCTGCCGCCCTTGCCCGGCGGGCATGGTTCCCCTGCTTTTGGGGGGCGGCGCTGCGGCAGGAGGGCATTGCCGAGCTGCTGGAGGGGCTGGACCGGCTGACCCTGGCCCCGGCCTATTTGCCGGACTTCGCGGCAAAAGTGTATAAAATTTCGACCGACACGCAGGGCAGCCGGCTGACCCACCTGAAGGTGACCGGCGGTGCATTGAAGGTCCGCATGGCCCTGCCGGGCGGGGAGAAGATCACCCAGATACGGCTGTATAACGGGGTCAAATACCAGGCGGTGGAGGAGGTCCCGGCCGGAACGATCGCCGCGGTAACCGGCCTGAGCCAAAGCTATGCCGGGGAAGGTCTTGGCGCCGAGCAGGAGAGGAGCTCTCCCCTGCTGGAGCCGGTGATAAGCTGCCGGGTGACGCTGCCGGAGGGCACCGACCCCCATACCGCACTTGCACAGCTGCGCCAGCTGGAGCAGGAGGACCCGCAGCTCCACCTGGAGTGGGAGGAGCAGAAGCGGGAGATCCGGGTGTGGCTGATGGGAGAGATCCAGCGGGAGATTTTGCAGAGCGTGGCCATGGAGCGCTTTGGACTGGCCATCGGCTTTGAGGAGGGGAGCATTCTTTACAAGGAGACCATTGCCGCCCCGGTTGAGGGCATTGGCCACTATGAGCCGCTGCGCCACTATGCCGAGGTGCATCTGCTGATGGAACCGCTGCCCCGCGGCAGCGGGCTGCGATTTGGAAGCGACTGCCCCACCGATAAGCTGGACCTGAACTGGCAGCGGCTGATCCTGACCCATCTGACCGAAAAGACCCACAAGGGAGTACTGACCGGCGCTCCCATCACCGATATGAAAATTACGCTGATTGCCGGGCGCGCCCACCCCAAGCACACCGAGGGCGGGGACTTCCGGGAGGCGACCTACCGGGCGGTGCGGCAGGGGCTGCGGATGGCAAAGAGCATCCTGCTGGAGCCGCAATGCCGCTTTACCCTGACGGTGCCGGCCGAGCAGCTGGGACGCGCACTCAATGATTTGCAGCAGCGGGAGGCCGAGACCGAGCCGCCGGAGCTGCTGCCGGAGACCGCCACCCTGCGGGGCACGGCGGCGCTGGATGCCCTGCGGGACTACCCGGCTGAGGTGCTGCGGTACACCCGTGGACGAGGACGGCTGAGCTGGGAACCGGATGGCTATGCCCCCTGCCGCCACCCGGAGGAAGTGATAGCCGCCTGCGGCTACGACTGCGATGCCGATAACGCGAATACGGCGGATTCGGTCTTTTGCAGCCGGGGAGCCGGGCACACCGTGCGGTGGGATGAGGTACCGGGTATGGCGCATATCCAGACGAATGTGCTGAAGGCAGACGAGGAGCCGGAGGAACCGGCCGTGACCCGGCAGCGCAGCGAGGCCTACCGGGGCTCCCTTTTGCAGGATAAAGAGCTGATGCGCATTTTTGAGATGACCTACGGGCCCATCAAGCGGCGGAGCGGCGAAGCGCTGCATACCCCAAAGCCGACCGGGAATAGCCCCAAGCCGGGGAAAGCGGCGCCCCTGCCCGAAGGGCCGGAATATCTGCTGGTGGATGGATACAATATCATCTTTGCGTGGGAGGAGCTGGCCGAGCTGGCGAAAACCGACCTGGACGCCGCCCGGCACCGGCTCATTCAGATCCTGTGCAATTACCAAGGCTACCGGCGGTGCGAGCTGATATTGGTCTTTGACGCCTACAAGGTAAAGGGCAATCCCGGCAGCATTGAACGGCACCATGGCATCAGCGTGGTATACACCAAAGAAGCCGAGACAGCGGATATGTATATCGAAAAAGTGACCCACACGCTGGCCAAGGAGCACCGGGTGCGGGTGGCGACCTCTGATGGACTGGAGCAGATCATCATACTGGGGCACGGGGCAGTGCGGGTGCCCGCCCGGCAGTTCCAGGAGGAAGTGCGGCAGGTGGAGGAAGCCATTCGGGAGATCCTGGAGAATATGTAAAAACGGGGAGGCTGCCCAAGGCGGGCGGCCTCCTCTTTGATACTGGGGATGGGGATAAGGGGATCGGTGGCGGAGCCACAGCTGGGGCTCCGCAGAGATTTGAATTTACACCGTGCCGGTGATGACCAGCTTGGTCACGCCGGGGGTGATGCGCCACAGACCGGTTTCGGCATCCTGCACCGCAGTGGCCGCCGGGACGGTAATGGCGCCGGCTGTGGTGGCAAATGCCCCCGTGGCGGTATCATAGGTGTAATCGGTGCCAAGGGTGAGCGGGGCACCATCTAGGGTAACAGTGAGGCCGCTGAGGATGGGGTCGAAGGTATCGGTAACGATAACATAATCCGCGGCAGCGGTGGCGGTATTGCCGCTGTTTTGCAGGTAGAAGGTATAGGTGACCGTTCCGTTTTCCACCACGCTGGTGGGGCTCATGCATTTACTGATGGAAAGCCGCAGCGTTTCCCCTGCTGCCACCGTCGCCTGTGCCGTCAACGGGGTGGTCAGGCCGTCGCCGGTGATGGAGGCGGTATTGGTGATGGTGCCGCCTGCGGCAGGCGGGGCGT
>OLYB01000970.1_pt1 | contig 24286 bp, 17 predicted proteins | sample 1674481 | NCBI WGS metagenome assembly OLYB01 (sample SAMEA103958167, study PRJEB25191) | human gut metagenome
TCATAGGAAATTACGTCCTATGAATGAAAAAGCCCTCCGGGCGGGATGCGCACCTCGCGGAGGAGAAGAAAAATATTTTGAAGTATGTACAGGCAGATAGTCTGCGGAGATATGATAGAAATGATTTCGCAAACAATTGAAAATAGTCGTATTGCGGTTATAATATAGAAAAGGTAATGTAACATAGCGGTACAAATGAAGGAGGAGTTTTAGTTTATGAAAGGAAGGATGAAAAAAGCTTTTACGGCATTGCTGGCTGCGACTGTTTTGGTTGGTGGGATGCCGGTAAATATGCAGGCGAATGTGATTGCAGAGACAGAAAAAACGGAATCGGCATCAGAGAAAGTAAATGAAAAATATGCGGATACGGAAGAACTGGATCTGATGGATCGTGAACGTCAGGAGACACAGGCAGGCGAACAGGAGAAACGGGAGAATACGGAGCAGCCAGAGTCGGAAGAAACAGAACAGCCAGACACAGAAGAACAGTCAGAGGAGACAGAGCAGCCAGACACAGAAGAACAGCCGGAGGAGACAGAGCAGCCAGACACAGAAACAGAACTGCCGGAAATGGAAGAAGAAACAGAAGAACGGGAAGAAACTTCAATCAAGGGGGACGCAAGTGAAGAGCAGATTGCAGCGGAACAGAAGGCCTGGACTCTGATTAATAAATATGCAGACCCGGATTACTTTTTAACAGATCCTGAAAGGAATGCTATAACAGATGCCCAGTTTGAGGAATTAAGACAGGCTGCATTACAGGCTGTAGCCGGGTGTACTACACAGTATGAGAAAATAAAAGCGATTATGGCATTTGTTGCGGACAGAACTTATTATGATTATTATGCCTATTATAATAATAAGCCAAGTTATTGGTCACCTTATGAGGTATACGAGCAAAAACGGGCCATGTGTTCGGGTTATGCAAAACTTATGAGAACCTTGTGTATTTCTATTGGGATTCCATGTATGGATTTAGAGGGACATGCACATGAATACAATGCTGTTTATGACAGTGAAAATGCGAAATGGATTTTTGTTGATGCTACATGGTGCAGTAGCAACTCTTATACCGTAGATAAAGAATGGGAGTATCATGGGTATTCTTACAGGTGTTTTGATCTGACACCGGAAGAAATTGCAGAATTATCAAGTCATCAGATATATCGGATTGATGGTTTGCTGAAAGATGGGTTGTATTACAGTCTGATTCCTTCTAAGTGGCTCAGAGGAGACTGGTATTTCGAACTGGCTGCCGTAAAAAATAAAAATATCCGTCAGGCAAAGTGTGCCGGATTTGAAGATATTGACGTGCTGGAAGTGAATGATGGAGCGGGTGTGTTTGCAGACTGCACGCTGTTGGAAGAAGCAGATTTGTCACAGACAGGGATAACGGTAATCGAGAGCAGGCTGTTTTTGAATTGCACTTCTTTAAAAACGGTAAAATTGCCCAAAACCTTAACATCGATTGACAAAACATTTTTAAACTGTACATCGTTAAAAGAAGTGGATTTATCCCAGACAGGGATAACGGAATTGGAAGGAACATTTGAGGGGTGCAGTGCATTGGAAACGGTGAAATTGCCAGAGAATATAACGAAAATTGGATTTGGCACATTTACAGGCTGCAGTTCACTGGAGAAAATGGATTTATCCCAGACTTTGGTTACAGAAATAGGCGGTAGTGCATTTTCTGCCTGCAGTGGATTAAAAACCGTGAAATTCCCCAAAACATTAACGGCGATTGACAGTTATGCTTTTTTATCCTGTAAAAATTTAACGGGGGAACTTGATCTTTCCCAGACCGCGGTAAAAACAATCGGAATCTGTGCGTTTTATAAGGACGGCGGCGTGCTTGGGAAGATAAGGCTGCCAAAGACGATTACAGAGATTGGCAGCGAAGCATTTTCCTGGGAAACGACAGACGGACCTGAAAAAATATATGTAATAACCAGTCTCTCCAAAGATAAAATCAATGCAGAAGCATTTAAGAGGAATGTTCCGGTTGTCGTGTGTCCATATCTTTATACAATAAAATTTGACGGCAATGGCGCAGCAAAAGGGAAAATGAGTGAGAAAGCATGTGCGGCGGGTCAGAAGGAAAAACTTTCAAAAAATAAGTTTGAAAAGAAAGGATATACATTTGCAGGCTGGAATACGCAGCCAGATGGGAAGGGAACCTTTTATGAGGAAAATGCCTATGTAAAAAATCTGACAAAAAAAGCAGATGAGGTCGTAACTTTATATGCCCAGTGGAAAGCAGCACAGTATCAGATTACATATAACCTGAATGGAGGCAAAAATAATAAGAAGAATCCCAAAACATATAAAATCACTTCAAAGACGATAAAACTTTCAAATCCGTCAAAAAAAGGGTATGTGTTTAAAGGATGGTATTGTGATAAAAAATGTACCAAAAAGGTAACCGCTATTAAAAAGGGCAGTACCGGAAAAGTAACACTGTATGCAAAATGGGCAAAGGAAAAGTACACCATTACCTACAAATTAAACGGAGGCAAAAATAATAAGAAAAATCCGAAAACATATACCATTACTTCAAAGATGATAAAACTGGCAGCACCAACAAGAAAAGGGTATGTGTTTAAAGGATGGTACCGTGATAAAAAATGTACCAGAAAGGTAACCTCTATTAAGAAAGGCAGCACGGGGAAAATCACACTGTATGCAAAATGGAAAAAGAAATAAACAAATCCAAAATGTTCCACATAACGGAACAAAGTTTTACATTGTGAAAATGTTACAAAAAAACAGGGAAAAACAGTAAAAAAAATGTTGCTATTTAGACAAAATATGTTAGAATAAATATGTGCGTTTTAGAAAGGCACATAACATGGCTTGATTATGGAAACAAATACGGTGTCCATAATTACATAGTAATTTATTTTAGGAGGAATTATCAAAATGGCAAACAAATGGGTGTATATGTTTAGCGAAGGCGACATGACCATGCGTAACCTGCTTGGCGGTAAAGGTGCCAACCTTGCAGAGATGACAAGCATCGGACTTCCTGTACCACAGGGATTCACAATCACAACAGAGGCTTGTACACAGTACTATGAAGATGGTCGCAAGATCAACGACGAGATCATGGCTCAGGCTATGGAAGGCGTTAAGAAAATGGAAGAGATCAACGGAAAGAAATTCGGCGATCTTGAGAATCCGTTATTAGTATCTGTTCGTTCAGGAGCAAGAGCTTCCATGCCAGGTATGATGGATACCATCTTAAACCTTGGTTTAAATGACGAAGTAGTTGCTGCAATGATCAAAGGTAATCCGGATCCTGCATTCGAGCGTTTCGTATATGACTCATATAGACGTTTCATTCAGATGTTCTCAGATGTAGTTATGGAAGTTGGTAAAAAATACTTTGAGCAGCTCATCGACAAGATGAAAGAAGAGAGAGGCGTTAAATTTGATATCGACCTTACAGCAGCTGACTTAAAAGAGTTAGCAGAGCAGTTCAAGGCTGAGTACAAGAACCAGTTAGGTACAGATTTCCCTTCAGATCCTGTTGAGCAGTTAAAACTTGCTATCGAGGCTGTATTCCGTTCATGGGACAACCCACGTGCAAACGTATATCGTCGTGATAACGATATCCCATATTCCTGGGGTACTGCAGTTAACGTAATGCCTATGGTATTCGGTAACTTAAATAACGAGTCCGGTACAGGTGTTGCATTTACACGTGATCCGGCAACTGGCGAGAACAAACTGATGGGTGAGTTCTTAATCAATGCACAGGGTGAGGACGTAGTTGCAGGTGTTCGTACACCTATGCCAATCGCTCAGATGGAGAAAGAATTCCCTGAGGCATATGCAGACTTCTTAAAAGTTTGTGAGACTCTTGAGAATCATTATCATGATATGCAGGATATGGAGTTCACCGTTGAGAACAAGAAGTTATACATGCTTCAGTGCCGTAACGGTAAGAGAACAGCTCCGGCTGCATTAAAGATCGCTTGCGATTTAGTAGACGAGGGACATAAGACTCCGGAAGAGGCAGTTGCTATGATCGATCCTCGTAACCTTGATACATTACTTCATCCACAGTTCGATGCTGCTGCATTAAAAGCTGCTACACCGATCGGAAAAGGACTTGGTGCTTCTCCGGGTGCTGCATGTGGTAAGATCGTATTTACAGCAGAGGATGCTGAAGAGTGGAATGCAAGAGGAGAGAAAGTCGTATTAGTACGTCTTGAGACATCTCCAGAGGATATCACTGGTATGAAAGCTTCCCAGGGTATTTTAACAGTTCGTGGTGGTATGACATCTCACGCAGCCGTAGTTGCACGTGGTATGGGTACCTGCTGTGTATCCGGATGTGGCGATATCGCTATGGACGAAGAAAATAAGAAATTTACATTAGCTGGCAAAGAGTTCCATGAGGGAGATTACATCTCAATCGATGGTACAACCGGTAACATCTACGATGGAGCAATTAAGACTGTTGATGCTACAATCGCTGGTGAGTTCGGACGTGTTATGGCTTGGGCTGATCAGTTCAGAACTCTTAAAGTTCGTACAAACGCAGATACTCCAGCAGATGCTAAGAAAGCTCGTGAGCTTGGTGCAGAAGGTATCGGTCTCTGCCGTACAGAGCATATGTTCTTCGAGGAAGACAGAATCGCTGCTTTCCGTGAGATGATCTGCTCCGATACTGTAGAAGAGAGAGAAGCTGCATTAGAGAAGATCCTGCCATATCAGCAGGGAGACTTCGAAGCATTATACGAAGCTCTGGAAGGTAACCCAGTTACAATCCGTTTCTTAGATCCACCTCTTCATGAGTTCGTTCCGACTGAGGAAGCTGACATTGAGAAACTTGCAGCAGCTCAGGGTAAATCTGTTGAGACCATCAAGAACATCATCGCTTCTTTACATGAGTTCAACCCAATGATGGGACACAGAGGATGCCGTCTTGCAGTTACCTATCCGGAAATTGCAAAGATGCAGACAAAAGCTGTTATCCGTGCAGCAATCAACGTTCAGAAGAAACATGCTGACTGGACTGTAAAACCTGAGATCATGATCCCATTGGTTTGCGAAGTAAAAGAGTTAAAATACGTAAAAGATGTTGTTGTTGAGACAGCAGATGCTGAGATCGCAGCAGCAGGTATCAAACTTGAGTATGAAGTAGGTACTATGATCGAGATTCCAAGAGCTGCTCTTACAGCTGATGAGATCGCAAAAGAGGCTGACTTCTTCTGCTTCGGTACAAACGACTTAACACAGATGACATATGGTTTCTCTCGTGATGATGCTGGTAAGTTCTTAAATGCTTACTATGATAAGAAAATTTTCGAGAACGATCCATTTGCAAAACTTGACCAGACAGGTGTTGGTAAGTTAATGGAGACAGCTATTAAACTTGGAAAACCGGTTAATCCGAAACTCCATGTTGGTATCTGTGGTGAGCACGGTGGAGATCCTTCATCTGTTGAGTTCTGCCACAAGATTGGTCTGGATTATGTATCCTGTTCACCATTCCGTGTGCCGATCGCTCGTTTGGCTGCAGCACAGGCTGCGATTGCAAATAAATAATTTGTTATAAGGTAAAATGCAGTCTGTGCTGCATGCACAGGGCTGCTATCGCAGACAAATAATTTGTATTGCATCAATTAAAAAGGGGATATGTTATTTTTGGGAAAAGGTAATATATAGGGGGAAAACCCGCATGAACCGAAAGGTTTGTGCGGGTTTTTGTATTGTGTAAAGGTAAGGATTGACAATCCATATATTTATCAATATAATTAAACCAAGAGTTTAATTAACTGAAGAGGAGAGGTATATGGGACGAAGAAAAAAAGAACCGAGGGCAGTACATAGAGAAAATATTGCGTCAGCGGCATCGGTACTGTTTATGGAAAATGGAATCACGGCAACTTCCATGAGTGATATTGCAGAAGCTGCCGGATACAGTAAAGCTACGTTATATGTATATTTTGAAAACAAAGAGGAGATCATTGGTCTGCTGGTTTTAGAGAGCATGCAAAAATTATATGGATATATAGTTGCTGCGTTAGAAGAGCAGCAGACAACAAGGGCTAGATACGATATGATCTGTAAAGGTTTAATACAGTATCAGGAGGAATTTCCGTTTTATTTTAAAATGGTGTTGGACAAAATTAATGTTGATTTTAAAGATCATGATTACCTGCCAGAAGAGAAAGCTACCTATCATGTGGGGGAAGAAATCAATGAAAAAATGAAAGAATTTTTAGTGGCAGGCATTCAAAATGGTGATTTGCGAGAGGATTTAAAAATAATGCCTACGATCTTTCAGTTCTGGGGAATGTTAGCAGGACTGATACAGCTTGCAGCGAATAAGGAAGAATATATCAAAATGTCGATGGATTTATCAAAGAGTGAATTTTTAGAGGATGGTTTTGGTATGCTGTACCATTCCATAGAAAATATTCAATAGAAAATATTCAATAGAAAACATTCATAGAAAAAACGTCAAAATAACCGAAAGACGGAGGAGTTTGGAAATGATAGGAATTTATCTGAGTGGTACAGGTAATACGAAATACTGCGTTACAAAGCTGGTAAAATTAATCGATGCGTCAGCCGATGTGGTTCCGTTAGAAGATGAATTTATCATTGATAAAATAAAAAGAAACGAAACAGTGATCCTTGGGTATCCGACGCAGTTTTCGAATGCACCATACATGGTAAGAGATTTTATCCAAATGCATGCCTCTTTATGGAAAGGCAGGAAAATGATATGTGTCGCGACCATGGGAGCATTTAGCGGGGACGGCTCCGGATGTGCAGCAAGACTTCTGAAAAAATATGGAGCAGAGATTCTTAGCGGTGTGCATATTAAAATGCCCGATTCCGTGTGCGACAGTAAGCTGTTGAAAAGGCAGATGGAAGAAAATAAAAAGATCATTGAAAAAGCTGACAGAAAGATTTATGAAGCTGCAAAACGGATAAAACAGGGGGATTATCCGAAAGAGGGACTGACAATTTTCTCACATATAGCAGGACTTTTTGGACAAAGGCTCTGGTTTTATAAAAAGACAGCGGGATATACCGATCAATTAAAAATAAATGAGGATTGTACGGGGTGTGGTATGTGTGCGGAAATTTGTCCCATGAAAAATATAATCATGGAAAAAGGAAAACCCCACCCAGGGGATCAGTGTACCATGTGTTACCGCTGTATCTGTAATTGTCCGAAACAGGCAATCACTCTTTTGGGAAGTAAAGTTATAGAACAGTATAAATTTGAAAACTATATAAATCTTACAAAAATGTAAGATACATCAGGGAAAATGTAAGCTAATGAAATGGCAGAACATTTTCCCTTTTGTTAATATTGGAGTATCGAATAAGAAAAACAGATTTGGGGGAGATTTTATGGAAAAGAAAAATAAGAAGAAAAAACGGACATGGATTTTGATAACCGCAGGTATGGTATTAGCAGGTATTGTTGCCGCCGGCAGCATATATTCCCATTTTGGAGGATTTGGAACCGGACCATGTGCAGATACAACGGAATTTGCACAATATGCAGAGCAGGTGGAGGACTTAAAGATACCGGAGAAAACAAAAATTGTGGCACTGGGGGAGGCATCCCATGGAAATGCAGAGTTTCAGCAGTTAAAACTTTCCTTATTTCAAAATCTGGTGGAAAATGCCGGGATAAGAGCATTTGCACTGGAGGGAGACTACGGTGGATGCGAGTATGTGAACCGCTACATTCACGGTGGGGAAGGAACGGCAGAGCAGGCTGCCGCGGCGATTGGCTTTGCAATATACAGAACTGATGAGATGGCAGATCTGATCTCTTATATGCGAAAATACAATGAGACTGCAAAAGATGGAGATGATTTAAGGTTTTATGGGTTTGACATGCAAAGATGGTCCTATAATCTGCAGTATCTGATTGAAGCATGTGAAAAGGCGGGGATAGATGTGACAGAACTGAAGAAACTGGAGGATACAGAAGAACAGCACAGTGAGTATGATGTTGAACAGCAGAGCAGAGTGATCACAGAAATAAAAGAAGAATTACAAAAATCAGATGTAAAGGACATTGTACAGGCGGATCATCTGGCAGATACGCTGCTGCAGAATATTTCTCTTGGGAAAGTGATCAATTCTGCCGTAGAAGGAAATGTGCTCAGAGACCAATTGATGGCAGAAAATGTGCTGTGGATCCTTTCTATGGAAGAGCAGAGGGGCAATTCCTGTATTTTTATTTCAGGTCACAATGGGCATATAGAGCGGTTTGGAAATTATGGCGCAGGTACCAGAGTGATGGGGAATATTCTTTCCGATGAACTGGGGGACGGATATTTTGCGATTGGAACGGATTTTTACAAGACGAACTGCAATCTTCCGAAAAATGATGGAAAGCGTATCACGCACACGTTTTATTCCTATGATCCTCTAGCGAAAGCCGCGAAGAAAGCTGGTTATGATATGAGCTGGCTGGATTTTTCAAAGGTTCCGGAAAATTCACAACTGAAAGAGCACATTACAGATCATGTTTCTATGGGATCGTTAGGAGAGGGCTATAGTGCGTTTTTTATGAGCATTTTTCCTCAAAGTTACCGCGTATCACAATCGCCGGAAAAATTGTACGATGGAATGATCTTTGTTACTGATGCGCATCCGATAGAAATTCTGGAAGAGATAAGTGAAAAATAAGACTGTCAAAAATCATTGGTCAGGTACAGGCAATCGACCGTATGGTTGACGAGGATGTGCCGTGTGAGGATGTCTTAGCGCAGATTACCTTGCCGGCGGAACAGAAAAAAGCGGATATCGGAATTGCGATGGGCGGTGTTGGAAGTGATATTGCGTTGGATGCAGCAGATATTGCGCTGGTGGATGATGAAGTAAAAGAACTGCCGCATCTGATTGCATTATCCAGGCGGATGATGATCACGATCAAATGCAATATGAGTTTTTCGATGGGGCTTAACTTTGTGGCGATCGTGCTTGCAATCATCGGAATTTTAAATCCGGTCGTGGGAGCATTGATACATAATGCAGGTTCTGTGCTCGTCATCATCAATTCGGCATTACTGTTACAATGGAAACAAAATAAATAGAAAAATGGATCTCCAGAAAGTGGTTTTTATTTTCTGAGATCTGTTTTTTTGTGAAAAAGCAACAAAAACAAAACATATGTTTGTATTTCGGGACGCTATATGGTATAGTTAAGTAAAGTATTACGAATGAAATAGTATAGGAGGAGAGCATGAAATTTCTTCATATCTCGGATTTGCATATTGGAAAAAGAGTCAATGAGTTTTCCATGATCGAAGATCAGAAATATATTTTACGGCAGATCAAAGAGATCGCATTGGAAAAACAGGTGGATGCGGTTATGATCGCGGGGGATATCTATGATAAGCCGGTTCCGTCTGCGGAGGCGGTACAGTTGTTTGATCAGTTTCTCACGGGACTTGCTGATTGCGGGAAAAAGGTGTTTGCAGTCAGTGGAAATCATGATTCCGCGGAACGTATTGCATTTGGTGCACAGCTTATGAGCAGCCGGGAAGTCTATGTTTCACCGGTTTATGATGGAGAGGTGAGGTGTGTTACATGTCAGGATGCATATGGGGAACTCTGCATCTGGCTGCTGCCGTTTATCCGCCCGGCGGTCGTGCGCCATGCGTGGAGGAAAGTGACAGAGGGGATATCCATTGAAAAAAAAGATGCCGGGACAAAACAGGATCTGGCACAGGAAGATGATGTGGAGACAGTGGAAACATATCAGGATGCCCTGCAGTTTGTCGTATCTCATATGCCGGTAGACGCATCGAAGCGGAATATATTAGTGGCACATCAGTTTGTGACAGGGGCTTCGCGCTGTGAGTCGGAGGAAGTTTCGGTGGGTGGATTAGACCAGATTGGGGCGGAAGTGTTTGATGTTTTTGATTATGTTGCATTAGGGCACATTCACAGTCCACAGCATATCGAGAGGGAGACACTGCGCTATTGCGGGACTCCGCTCAAATATTCTTTTTCCGAGGCGGAACAGAAAAAGTCCGTTGTTGTCCTGGAGATAAAGGAAAAGGGAGATATTTTCATTGAAAAAGTTCCGTTAAAACCGCTTCGTGATCTGAGAAAGATCCGGGGAACATACATGGAACTGATGTCGAAAGATTTCTATGAGGGCACAGAAACAGAAGATTATCTGCAGATTACACTGACCGATGAGGAAGATGTGCCGGATGGAATGGCAAAACTTCGGACGGTATACCCGAATCTGATGCAGCTTGTCTATGATAACAGCAGAACCAGACAGAGCAGGCAGGTTGAGGTGACCGAACATGTGGAGCAAAAATCAGAGATGGAACTGTTTGAAGAATTTTACGAGATACAGAATAATCAGCCAATGAGTGAAGAACAGCAGGATTTTGTCAGAGAACTGATGGAAGAGCTGGTGCATTGACAAGTTCCTGAAAAAATAGTTTGAGAAGCAAATACAGGAAAACTGATGTTTCAGGGAACGAGATATTTGGGATTTGAGAGAAAATAGGAGCGGCAGGAAAGGAACGATTTATGAAACCAGTCAGTCTTACAATAAGTGCATTTGGCCCGTATGCGGGGGAGCAGACCATAGATTTTGAACGGCTTGGATCGCAGGGATTATTTCTGATCACAGGGGATACCGGGGCAGGAAAGACCACGATCTTTGATGCAATCACGTTTGCGCTGTACGGGGAAGCCAGTGGTGATGTGCGCAAAGCGGATATGTTCCGCAGCAAATATGCAAAAGATGACGTGAAAACATTCGTGCGTCTGACATTTGAGTACGCAAATAAACGGTATACAGTAGAGCGTAACCCGGAATATATGCGTCCGAAGGGACGTGGAACGGGAATGACAACGGAAAAGGCGAATGCTGCACTAGAGTACCCGGATGACAGAGAACCAGTGACAAAAAGCAGGGAGGTCACACGCGCCATCACAGAGCTGATCGGTTTAGACTGCAGACAGTTTACCCAGATAGCAATGATCGCACAGGGGGATTTTCAGAAAGTATTGTTTGCCAATACGGAGGAGAGAGGAAAGATTTTTCGTCAGATATTCGGGACGGATATTTATCGTGTGCTGCAGGACAAACTGAAAGATGCCGTAAAAAAACAGTGGAAAGAATATGATGAACTGCGGCGCAGCATCAATCAGTATATGGAGGGAATTGTCTGTGAGAGTGACTCTCTGGATGAAGAAGGGACAAGGATCGCAGAAAAAATAAATCTTTTAAAAAAGGAAAAATTTGACGGCAGGATCGAGGAGGGAATCTCACTTTTAGAAGAACTTTGTAAAGCGGAAGAATCTGCGTTGGAGTGCCTGCAAAAGGAAAAAGAGGCGCTGGATCAGCAAATAAAAAATATGGATGAACTTAGCGGGAAAGTGCGTGAAAATGCAGACAGAAGGCGGTTGTTGGAAGAAAAACAGCAGAAGCTGAAGGACTTAGAAGCGCTTCTGGTGCAGGCAAAAGCGGATATGGACAGGGCAGGAGAGGAAGCGGAATGCTGTGAAAAATTAGGCAGAACGATTGAAGAATATAAACAGAAGCTGGTGTTGTTTGAAAAAATACAGGAAATTGGTCTGTCGCAGGAAAAGAAGCACCAGGATATGGAAGAAAAGGTTCAGAAAAAGCAGCAGGATGAACAGAGACGAACAGAACTGGAGGGAAAACTGCAGCAGGAAAAAGAGACCTTAAAATCTTATGAGGGCATTACTGCGGAAATACAACGCATAGAGCATGAAATGCGACTGATCACAGAAAAAATGGATACGCTGAAAAATCAGAGAGACAGGAGCCGTGCGCTGGAGGAGCATATTTCAGATCAAAAGGAAAAACTTGATTTAAAAAAGAAAACAGAAAACAGTCTTTTAGAACAGCAGCAACTGTTAAAAGAAGAACAGGAGCAGAACAAGGATACGGCAGGACAGGAGATTGCCTATGAGAAGGAAGTAAAAGAAATCCGACAGAAAATACAGGATCTGACAGAGATTGCAGAACAGTTGAACACATCAGAAAGAGAAGTAAAGAGACTTGGTACAGAACTGGAAAACGTACAGAAATCATATGAGGTAAAAAGCAGGGACTTACAGCAGCAAAAAGAAACGTGGGAGCAGCTTTCCGGTGCAGACAGCAGGGGAGAACAGGCAGAGAAAGCAATATTGGAAGTATCAGAGAGGATACGCAGGCTCGAAGAGCTGGAAAACAGGTTAGAGGATTGGGAGAAAGTCAGCAGAGAAAGGGAGAAAACTCAAAAACAGTATCAGAAAGCAGCCGCAGAGCAGAAACAGATCAGTGAACAATACCGGAGGATAGAACAGCAATTCTGGGATGCACAGGCGGGAATGCTGGCGCAGGGATTAAAGGAAGACGAACCCTGTCCGGTCTGTGGAGCCATACATCATCCGACACTGGCAGTCATACCACAGGAAACTCCGGATCGGGAAGTGTTAAAACAGGCAAAAGCGGAGGATGAAAAGGCAAGGGAGTCAGTCAGCAGACTGAGTGAAAAAGCGCATCAGCTCGTGACACAGGAAAATGAGAAAATGTCAGCAGTCCTAAAGGATGCAGGAGAACTGCTTGGTGAGCCTGATGTCAGAATGTCTTTAAATGAAATAAAGACGGAGACAAAAAGGCAAAAGAGTGCTGATGAGGCGAGAAGGGAAGAATATAAAGATCAGAAAGAAAAAGCGAAAAAAGATCTGGATGTCAAGCATGTATTAGAAGAACAGATGCAGTCTGCGCAGGATGAACTGGTTATGTTAAACGAACAGAACATTAATCTTGGACAGATGCTTGCCACGGCGACAGAACGGTGCACACAGCAGAAACAGCAGTGGAAGAAAAACGTTGCAGACTGTGGAACTGGCATAGAGCAGACAGAGGATCAAAAAACTGTTTTTGCACAGCTTATGCAGATTGAAAACGAACGGAACACGCAGTTTTTACAGGCAAAAAATAACAGGAAACGTGCAGAGCAGATCAAAGATGAATTAAAAGAAAGCGAAGAAACAATACAAAAGATAAGAGGAACAATCAGCAGTATTCAGGAAGAAATTGCAAAATTGACCGGAAACAGGGAAACTGCCGAAAAGCAGATCAGTGACGATATAAAATCTGCATGTAATTTAATTACATGTAATCAGAGCACTTTAACTGGAGATACAGATGTCAATACATTACAGACCATAAAAAACGCTGATGGGAGTCAGGTTTTGTCAATAGAAGATTTTGATGCAAAACCATACCATGTACAGTCTGTGATTACTATGCTGCAAAGAGCAGCCGATGAGAAAAAAGCGGAACTTTCCAAAAAACAGGAAGACGAACGAAAAAAGACTGCCTTAGAAAAAAAGATTCCGCTCGATGAAACAGAAATAAAAACACTTGCCGACCAGATCAATGTGGCAGAACAGGAGCTGGTACGTCTGCAGACAGAGTACGCAAATGAAGAAAAGAATCTCAATGAGCTGAAAGAGCAGGTAAGGGATGTAACAAAAGAGGGGGTACAGACACAGATAAACGAGTTTACCCTGAAAAAAAGAAATTTAGAAGAGAACAGAGAAAAGACAAGAGAAGCGTATCATAATTACGAAAAAAACAGAGAGACGGAAAAGGGCGTCATTCAGATGCTGCTTCGTCAGATTGAGGAAACAGAGAAAGCAATATCGTTTCCGGAAGAAGAGATCGAAAAGCAGGCGGGAGAACTGCGTGCAAAAAGAAATGAGATGGAAGAAAACAGGGCTTCAAAATATACATCTTATTGTACTAATAGGGAAATCTGTAAAAATGTCAACAAAAAACAAAAAGATATCGCACAGACCGAACAAAAGTATGTCTGGATGAAATCTCTTTCCGATACGGCAAGTGGAATGTTAAACGGTAAGGCAAAGATTGAACTGGAAACTTATGTGCAGATGGCTTATTTTGACAGGATACTGATCCGAGCAAACCGGAGGATGCTTACGATGAGCAGCGGGCAGTATGAATTAAAACGTGAGGAAGAGACAGGAAGCCGCAAGGAAAAAGCAGGATTGGAACTTTGTGTGATTGATCATTATAACGGGACAAAGCGCAGTGTAAAGACGCTTTCCGGTGGGGAGTCTTTCCAGGCATCATTGTCACTTGCGCTTGGACTGTCGGATGAGATACAGTCTTATGCGGGTGGAATCCGTATGGATTCCATGTTTGTGGACGAGGGATTTGGATCACTCGATGAGGATGCCTTAGAACAGGCGTTAAAAGCATTGCTGCAGCTCACCGAGGGAAATCGTCTGGTAGGAATTATTTCACATGTATCTGAATTAAAAGACCAGATCGACAAAAAAATAATTGTGACAAAGCAGCGGACGCCGGAGGGTGTCAGCAGTGTTGCAAGAGTGGAATAAAAAGAAACGCAATTTGGGGTAAACAGGTGTTACGGCTTTCGTCGATGCCGATATTAAGATCCAAAGTTATTGACTGCGACACTTCAATGTGCTAACATACTAAAATATAGATAAAATCATGAATCAGAGAATCATAACAGTAAAGTAACGATAAAAGTTGCGGAAAAGAGGAGAAGATGAGCGAAAAGAAAATACCGTATAAAATTTATCTGGAAGAGAATGAGATGCCGACACAATGGTACAATGTGCGCGCTGATATGAAGAACAAACCAGCACCGCTTTTGAACCCGGCAACTCTAAAACCGATGACCGCGGAGGAACTGGGGCATGTATTCTGTGATGAACTGGTAAAACAGGAACTCGATGATACCAACCCATATATCGATATTCCACAGGAGATCCGTGATTTTTACCGCATGTACCGTCCGTCACCACTGGTGAGAGCATATTGTCTGGAAAAAAAACTGGGGACTCCGGCAAAGATCTACTATAAATTTGAGGGAAACAATACAAGTGGAAGCCATAAATTAAACTCTGCGATTGCACAGGCATATTATGCAAAGAAGCAGGGATTAAAAGGTGTGACAACAGAGACAGGTGCTGGACAGTGGGGAACTGCACTTTCTATGGCGTGTGCTTATTTTGATCTTGACTGTAAAGTCTATATGGTAAAAGTTTCCTATGAACAGAAACCATTCCGCCGTGAGGTAATGCGCACATATGGAGCAAGTGTAACCCCGTCACCGTCTGAGACAACAGAAGTCGGCAGAAAGATTTTAGCAGAGCATCCGGGCACAACAGGAAGTCTTGGCTGTGCAATCTCCGAGGCAGTAGAAGCTGCAACGACGAGAGAAGGATATCGTTATGTATTGGGAAGTGTGTTAAATCAGGTATTGTTACATCAGTCAGTCATTGGACTTGAGACAAAAGCTGCTCTGGAAAAGTATGATATTACGCCGGATATCATTATCGGATGTGCAGGCGGCGGTTCCAATCTTGGGGGTCTGATCTCTCCGTTTATGGGAGAAAAGCTGCGTGGTGAAAAAGACTATCAATTTATCGCAGTCGAACCGGCATCCTGTCCGAGTCTTACGAGAGGCCGCTATGCATATGATTTCTGTGATACCGGAAGGGTCTGTCCGTTAGCAAAGATGTATACACTTGGCAGCGGATTTATTCCATCTGCAAACCATGCCGGAGGACTTCGCTATCACGGCATGAGTTCAACTCTGTCACAGCTTTATGATGACGGACTGATGGAGGCAAGGAGTGTAGAGCAGACTTCTGTATTTGAAGCAGCAGAGCAGTTTGCAAGAATAGAGGGAATCCTTCCGGCACCGGAGAGTTCTCATGCGATTCGTGTTGCCATTGACGAGGCGTTGAAATGTAAAGAAACCGGAGAAGAAAAGACTATCGTTTTTGGACTTACCGGAACCGGCTATTTTGATATGGTTGCATATGAGAAGTTTAACAATGGAGAGATGACAGACTATATTCCGACCGATGAAGAGCTTGCAGTGGGATTTGCAGGGCTGCCGAAGATGGAGTAAAAATAGCAGAAACATGGGCTAGTGTACTGGCATATTGATATTTGCTGCCGGTACTGATATTACCAAATCTGCTTGGAATGGACGGAGTCTGGCTGTCGATCACAACGGGCGAGATACTCAGTATGATCATGAGTATTTACTATTTTATGAAATATAGAAAAATCTGGAGTGAGAAGTAAGAAAGATTTCATTGATGAATCAAATCAGGAAAAAGTTTTTTCCTGTGCAAAGTAAGAAAAAGATAAATTGACACACAAAAATAGATGTACTATCATCTGGTTAGATGCAGGTACATCTATTTTTTGTATGCTAATTGGAAAGTCATAAGTTAGATTTTAATTTTCAGAGTTGGTTAGGAGTGGAGATCGCAATGGACGAGTCAGGAAGAAAAATCACAAAGATCGCGCGTGAAGCGGGGAAGTTTACATTAAAGATGATGAAAGAGGAAGGAATCGGAACGGCAGAATTTGATTTTATCCATTTCATCCGGCACAATCCCGGCGTCACACAGGCGAAAGTCAGAGAGCAGTTAAAGATTGATAAAGGGGCTGCTGCAAGGCGTGCGGCTAATTTAGAGAGCAAAGGATATCTTTACCGGAAACCGAACCCGGAGGATGGAAGAAGCCAGCTTTTGTATGCGACAGAGAAAGCGGAACAGTTAAAAAATTCAAAGGCGTCCATTGAGAGCGTGTTTTATGAGTGGCTTTTAGCGGAGCTGCCCAAGGAGGAAAAAGCGGCATTTCTTGAGACGTTAGATAAACTTTACTGGCGGTCGAAGGAACAGCGGCGGGCAGAGTTTTGCGATGTGTCAAAACTCGTGCAGTCCGGTTCAGACGACAGGATGGAAATGGATGGTGAGTCAGATGAGTGATAAGTACGACAGAAAAAATGCTGGAAGTGAAAAACAAAAATTTGAGGCAGACCATGTGATTTCCTATTTTAAAATGGAGTGGAAAGTTCTTCTTGCGGTGACAGTCTCCGGGCTGATTTACAATTTAGGACTCCTTGCCGGGCCATGGTTTGAGGGAAAAATGGCGGGCTGTCTGGTGGATATCCTTGGCGGCAGGGCAGGATTTCCTGATATGGGAAAACTGGTCGCAGCCTATGTGATCGCAATCGCAGTGGTGCAGAGTTCCAGATATATCAAGCGTTTTTATGTGAGACGTTTTGCAAACAATGTCAACCGGCGCATGAAACATGTTCTGTATGACAGCCTTGTGCATAAAAGCCGGGCAGAACTGGAAGAGGAAGGCGCCGGAAATGTCATGACAAAAGCGATTCTGGATGTGGATGACTGTGCGGAGGGCATGCGGAAATTTACCACGGAGATATTTGATACAGGGGTAGCTTTGCTTGCATATGCCGGAATGCTTCTCTTTTATGACTGGAGACTTGCGCTTTTAAGCATGCTGTTCCCGCCGGTTTCGTATTTTCTGGCAGAGAAGATGAAAGGAATTGTGCAGAGAACCGGGGCAGCCTATAAGGAGCAGTCCGGGATCTTAAGTGCCGCCACCTTAGACCGGGCATCCAATGCGGTCACCTATCGTGTTTATGGATGCGAGCAGGAGCGAAAAGATGCGTATGAGAAAAATCTTTCAGCTTACGAAAAATCTGCGGTGCGGGCGAATATATGGAGCGCGGCATTTCCGCCGATCTACCGTGTCATCTCGATGGCGGGTGTCATTTTCATTTTATATTTTGGAAGTAAAAACGTGCTTGGAAGTGGCTGGAGAGTCTGGGATGTTGCGGCATTTACCACATTTCTTACCTGTTTTACCAAACTTTCGGTAAAATCATCGAGTGCGGCAAAACTTTTTAACGCAGTTCACAAGGCACAGGTTTCCTGGAAGAGGATCAAACCCCTCATGAAATGTGTGGAACATGAAAGTGAAAGCAGAGTGCAAAAACAGGCAGAGCTTACGGTTTCCCATTTGAGTTTTGCATATCCGGGCGGGACAGATATTTATGAGGATATCACATTTTCTGCAAAACCGGGACAGATCATTGGTGTTACCGGTGCCGTTGCGTCCGGCAAGTCTACGTTTGGAAAGACATTTCTGTGCGAATATCCTTATCAGGGAAGTATCCGTTTTGCAGGCAGAGAGTTAAACGAGATGGGAAATAGTGTGTTGACCGGAACCATTGGTTATTTAGGACACGACCCGGAATTATTTGATGACAGTATAAAAAACAATATTCTGATGGGAGAAAATGAGGATACAGAAACTTATTTGAAAGCAGTATGTTTTGATAGAGAAGTTGCAGAGATGGAACAGGGACCTGACACGGTTGTGGGAAGTGGAGGAGTCAGACTTTCCGGTGGTCAGGCAAAGCGTCTTGCACTTGCGAGAACTTTGTGCCATAAAAGACCGGTGCTGATCTTAGATGATCCTTTCTCCGCACTTGACCGGAATACGGAACAGGAAGTATATACCAATTTAAAGGCGATGACGTCAGACAGCATCGTGATCCTGTTATCCCACAGACTCTATCTTTTCCCGGAAATGGATCAGGTGATCTGGATGGAGCATGGGCATGCGGCGGTCGGCACACATGAGGAGATCATGGAAAAATACCCGGAATATGCAAGACTTTATGAGGAGCAGACGAAGGGAAGTACGGCGGAGAAAGTAAATGCAGGAAAATGTGCTGAAACAGAACAAGGCAGAAAAGAAAGGGGGCGTGCAGAATAATGCATAGCGGGACGTGCAGCAAATTGAACAGCGGGACGCATAGCAGTAAAAATGTAGGCAGTGTCATGTGGCGGACGATAAAAAAACAGAAGTGGCTTTCCGCCGGGATCGTGTGTGCAGTGGCCGGTGCAATCCTGACAGCGCTTCTTCCACCGCTCATTCTTGGAACTATTATAGATACCATGACGACGGGAAATGTGGTATCATTTTATCTGATCTTTGCATATTTTGGATTTACACTGCTCATGGGGGCACTGGAAAGTTCAAGGGAAGGACTGCTGATTGTGTTCGGGCAGAAAATCACGCACGCACTGCGAAGCAGCCTGATGGATAAATATACGGATCTGACGGCAGATGCACTGACACATCAGGAGCCGGGGTCAGTGGTTTCCCGGTTCGTCGGGGATGTTGATACGGTGGAAAACCTGTTTACATCAGGCATTATCAGCATGTTTTCCGATGCATGCAAGATCGTCAGTATTCTTGCCGTCATCTGGTTTCGGAACAAGGGGCTTGCCATTGTGCTTTTGGTGTTGCTGCCGTTTCTGTTCTGGTTTACGCGCATCGTGCAGAAAAATATGCTGACCGCGCAGATCGAAAACCGCCGTGCTGTCAGCCGTGCCCTGGGCCATGTTCCGCAGACGATTCACAACATCAGAACGATCCGGAGTCTCGGCAAAGAAAACTATATGGCAGAGCGTTATGATACCTGCATCGGCGAGAGCTACCGGGCGATGGAGCAGACAAATTTTTATGATGCAGTCTATTCACCAGTCATTCTGATCCTGAATGCGGTGGTTGTGGCGGTTGTCATGCTTTTTTCGGCTTCCGGCAATGCGAATGTATTAAGTCTGTTTGGAATGTCGGCTGGTACGGCGGTCGCTGTCATGAACTATATTTCGCAGATCTTTTCCCCGGTGGAGAGCCTTGGAATGGAGATCCAGACCATACAGTCTGCTGTGGCGGGCGTGCACAGGATCAATGAATTTTTCAGTCTGGAAGAATTACCGGAAAAGACTGATTACAGAAAAGAGAGTACACAAAAGAAAGATAACGTATTTGTGGAATTTCAGAATGTGACATTTGCCTACGAAGAACAAAATGTGCTAAATGGTCTCAGTTTTCAGGTAAAAGAAGGAGAACAGGTTACACTTTCCGGTCGCACCGGCGCAGGCAAAAGTACGATATTCAAGCTGCTGCTGGGACTTTATGAGCCAAAGGAGGGCAGCGTGCTGATACAGGGAGTTCCGGCACAAGATATCCCGGATGCAGAGAAACGGCATCTTTTTGGCTATGTGGAGCAGGCTTTTCATATGGTTCCGGGAACGGTAAAAGAGCAGATCACGCTGTACGATCCGTCGATCACTATGGAGGATGTCCGTGCGGCGGCACAGATGACAGGGCTTTCGGATACGATCATGAGTCTGGAAAACGGGTACGATACGCCATGTTCCGATGAAATCTTTTCACAGGGACAGTGGCAGCTATTGTCGATCGCCCGTGCAGCGGCGGCAAAGCCGAAACTGCTCCTTTTAGATGAGATCACGGCAAACCTGGATGCACAGACCGAAAAAGAAGTTTTGCAGGCATTAAAGCGGGTAAGTGAGAATCGGACGGTGATCTCCATCTCGCACAGGGTGAATGCGACGACCGGCAGGGTGATTCAAATCTGAAAACGTAGTTTGTTCCCGCAGACCGGCTGCTCACAAAGGATTTCTGGAAGCGCTTGCATTAAAAATCCCTGTCATGGTGGTATACTGCATTGTCAATCTGGATGAGATCGTGAAGATACCGGCGGTTTATCTGCATTATAAAAAGTATATCTGGGTGAGAAATATCACAAGGGAGGAAGATTAAGAGAGAAAAATCCAGTCTTGACATTTTGGAAAAATGCTATATAATTACTTCAAAAATGAACAATACAAAAAAGAAGTAAATGGAGGCGGATCATGATAAATATGAGTATTGAATTTGCCCACAAAATGTCACTGGCGTACAGTGCAACCTGCAAGACACTCTGCAGGGAACTGAAACTGCCACAGACTGCGTTTGATATACTGATGTTTCTGGCAAATAACCCGGATTATAAAACGGCGAGTGATATTGTGGAAGTACGGAAAATAAAGGCGAACCTTGTCTCTGTCAATGTTGAGAAGTTGGTGCGGGATGGATACCTTGAGAGGAAAGCAGTGGAGGGTGATCGGAGAAAAGTCGAGCTGATCTGCACGAAAAAAGCAGAGCCTGTGATCGAAAACGGGAAAAAACTGCAGCAGGATTTTGTGGAACAGATACTGTCTGGCGTGGATGAGGAGAAACGGAAAAAGATGGCAGAGATCCTCAACCAGATGGAAAAGAATCTGGATGAAATGCTGAAAGGGGAGCACTGACATGAACATGTTACTTACAATAATCGTTACTTTTTTTGCAGGTATGGGGGCAGGGCTTGGAACCGGTTTTGCGGGAATGAGCGCCGCGGCGGTCATCAGTCCAATGCTGATCACATTTCTAGGGATGGATCCGTATATGGCGGTGGGAATCGCATTATCCTCGGACGTTCTTGCAAGTGCGGTGTCGGCGTATACATACGGAAAAAATAAAAATCTCGATATCCGAAACGGTATCATCATGATGGTAAGCGTACTTTTATTTACCGTTTTTGGAAGCTATGTGTCAAGTCTGGTCCCATCTGCGGCCATGGGGAACTTTTCAGTCTTTATGACATTCCTTTTAGGAATTAAATTTATCGTGCGCCCGGTCATGACCACAAAAGAGGCGATGCAGGGAGTGTCGGCGGAGAAGCGGGCAGTGCAGTCTGTTATATGCGGTGTCCTCATAGGATTTATCTGTGGTTTTGTCGGTGCGGGCGGCGGCATGATGATGCTTCTGATCCTGACCTCTGTGCTTGGATATGAATTAAAGACAGCCGTTGGAACGAGTGTGTTTATCATGACCTTTACGGCACTTACCGGAGCGGCTTCGCACTTTGCAATCGGTGGTGCACCGGACTGGACCGTATTGATTTTGTGTGTTGTATTTACCCTGATCTGGGCGAGAATCGCGGCTGTTTTTGCCAACAAAGCAACGCCGAAGACCTTAAACCGTGCAACGGGTGTGATACTGGTTATTTTAGGACTTGTGGTAATGCTTTTTTAGTACGGCAAACGGATATTCCGCAGGAACGCGCGAGGAATATTCAGGACAGGCGCTCAAAAAGAATATTGCCCGTGACAAAGTTGTAAGCGCCTCTAAGGTATATTTCAATCCAGACAGATTATCGTCACAAGAGTGCATGAACTTTCGGAACGTCACGGTGTGAAAATGCAGCAGATCGCGCTTGCATGGCACTGGGCAAAAGGTGTTGCATCACCGATAGCTGGTGCAATCGACCATAATCCGGCGGAGGGTGTGATGCTTTTGGATGAGAAGAAATGATGATGTATAGGATTTTGTTTAGTTTCACATATAAAAAAGCAAAAAAATATCTACATACTGTACAAAAATATCAAGAAAATATTAATAAAATCTAAAAAATGTTAAGAATGTGCTAACAATACAAAAATAATACGGTTTTCTTTGTACAAGATTCTGCCTATAATTAAATCATAAAGTTGCAGCGGCAAAGAGGGGCAGCGCAGCAAACAAATTAACCAATTACAGGAGGGTTTCTTATGAAGAAAAAAGTTTTATCCGCAATCGTATGTGCAGCAATGGTATTTTCCATGACAGCGTGTGGCTTACAGTCACCAAATACAGGTGGAAACAGCGGCGGAACAACAAATGCAGCATCAACATCTAATGCGTCCGCAACATCAGATGCAGCAGAAGCAGAAACAACAACTGAGGCAGCATCCTCAGGGGACAGCGCAACAGAACCGGTCGGACCGGCGGTCACACTGGTTTATGCAGAGGTTAACCCGTTAGAGGGAACCATCGTTGGACAGACAGCAACCGCTTTCAAAGACAAAGTCGAAGAGCTTTCCGGCGGAAGCATCACGATCGATATTCAGGCAAACGGTGTATTAGGAGCTGAGTCAGATGTCTTAGATACCATGCTTGGCGGCGGCGGTACGATCGATATGGCACGTATCTCTGCATTCGCACTGACAAGCTACGGCGGAGAAAAATCCAGTCTTTTATCTGTACCGTTCACATTCGTAAACAGAGATCATTTCTGGAATTTCGCTACATCAGATCTGGCACAGGAATTTTTACTTGAGCCGCATGAGAATGGAAGCGGTATCCGCGGACTGTTCTACGGAGAGGAAGGTTTCCGTCATTTCTTTACCGTAAAACCGGTTTCCGGAATGGAAGATCTTGCAGGCATGAAGATCCGTGTATCAAATGACCCGATCATGACGGGCATGGTTGAGGCACTTGGAGCAAACCCGACCGTTGTTGCTATGGGTGAGTTATACTCCGCATTACAGACAGGTGTTGTTGATGCAGCAGAGCAGCCGATCGCAAACTATCAGGCAAATGCATTCCCGGAAGTTGCAAACAACCTGATCTTAGATGGACATACATTAGGAGCAATTCAGGTAGTTATCACAGATGAGGCATGGGATAAATTAACACCGGAACAGCAGGATGTATTAACAGAAGCTGGTAAGTACGCTTCCCAGTACAACCGCAAGATCTCTGAGGAGACAGAAAACAAGATCTTAGACGAGTTAAAAGCAGATGGATGCAACGTTGTTGAAGTAGAGGATATCACACCATGGCAGGATGCATGTAAAGATGTGATCGAAGAGGCAACAAAAGATAACAAAGAGTTATATCAGCAGATTCTTGATATGGCAAACTAAAAGACTGATGTATCAAAGGAGCACAGAGAGAATACCTGCTCTCTGTGCTCCTTTTCTAAAGATGGCTATTTTTAAAGGAGGAAGATGAGTTTATGCCAAAATTTTTTCAGACCGTTGATAAAATAAAACCGGCATATGACATTACATATAAGATCGTTTTATTCATATGTAAATTATTGCTGACGGCAGATCTTGTGATCACAAGCGTCTGCGTTGTCGGAAGATACGTTCCGTTTGTGCCGGATCCGGCATGGAGCGAGGAAGTCGTTCTGACACTGATGTCCTACATGGCAGTATTGTCCGCAGCACTTGCAATCAGAAGAAATGCACATATCCGTATGACGGCATTTGACCAGTATCTGCCAAAATCCGTGATCCGTGCACTGGATATTTTAGCAGATGTGGCAGTATTAATCCTTGGTGTGGTAATGATTACAGTAGGATTTTCCTATGCAGTCCAGATCGGTGCAAAAGGAAATTATGTAAGTATGCCAAGTGTTTCAAAATTCTGGATGTATTTCCCAATCCCACTTGCAGGAATTGCAATGGTGGTATTTGAGATTGAAGCAGTTTATAACCATATCAAAGGAATTTTTGTAAAGGAGGAAAAATAATGAGCGCACAAGGAATTGCAATCACAGTATTGCTGATCAGCTTTTTAGTAATGATACTCCTTAGATTTCCGATTGCATATGCAGTTGCATTGTCATCATTACTTTGTTTACTGACACAGGGATTGCCGCTTACCACGATCTGTCAGCAGATGGTAAAAGGAATCAGTTCTTTCACGTACGAGATCGGAAGAGCGTCGTGTAGGGAAAGAGTGTAGATCTCG
>OLYB01000995.1_pt1 | contig 23855 bp, 19 predicted proteins | sample 1674481 | NCBI WGS metagenome assembly OLYB01 (sample SAMEA103958167, study PRJEB25191) | human gut metagenome
CCGCTCGGCCAGCTCCCGCTCGATCTCCACCGCCGCCCGCTCCAGCTTGTCCTTGGGCGTGACGTAGTGGCTGGCGGGGTACACCGCCACATGGTTCAGCTGCTTCATGGCTGCGCCGGTAACGGGATGGAACTCCGTGATGCGCTCGATCTCGTCGCCGAAAAACTCCACCCGAATGGCTCTGTCCTTGTAATAAGCCGGGTACAGCTCCACCGTGTCGCCCCGCACCCGGAACATGTTCCGCTGGAAGGCCACGTCATTGCGCTCGTACCGATCCTCCACCAGCCGCCGCAGCAGCTCGTCCCGCTCCATGGTCATGCCGGTGCGCAGGGAGATCATCATGCGGGCGAAGTCGTCCGGCTCGCCCAGACCGTAGATGCAGCTGACGGAGGACACCACGATCACGTCCCGCCGCTCCAGCAGCGCGCAGGTGGCCGCGCGCAGCTTGTCCTGCGGGATAAAGGTATGCCCCGCGCCGAGGTTATACGAGAGCTCAAACAGGATCCCGGCCTCCACGCGCCGCTCATCGTCGGCGCTGACGCCGAGTGCGATGGCAAACGCGTCGACCTGCGAAAAATCCGCGCTGTAATAGGGATCCGTCAGCAGATACGGGTCATCCTGCAGCGCCTCCTGCGCCAGCTCCCCGTAAGCGCGGTAGAGCCGCACGGCGAGCTGCGCCGGCAGGTGGTACATGGTCAGAAACTCGATGAGCCGCCGGATGCCGGACTGGCGCTGGAAGCTCTCAGCCATCTCCTGCGCCTTTTTCTCTGTGATCCCGGGGATCTCGGTCAGGCGCATGGGGTCCTGCTCGAGCACGGTCAGGCTCTGGTCGCCGAAGCGGCCGACGATCTTCTCCGCCGTCCGCGGGCCGATGCCCTTGACGGCGCGAGAGGACAAAAACGCCAGGATCTCGCTCGTCGTCTCCGGCATGAGGCGCTCGAGAAACTCCGCCTCAAACTGCTGGCCGAAACTCTGGTGGCGCGTCCACTTGCCGACGATCGCCAGCCGCTCGCCCACGACGCTCATGGGGATGGTCCCGACGACGGTGACCGTCTCTCCCTGCTCCGTGCGGACCTTCAGCACGCAGTAGCCGTTTTCGGGGTTCTGATAGATGACCGCGAGCACGGTCCCCTGTATCATCTGCGATTCCTGTTCCATTCCATACTCTCCTGAAAAGACTCCGATCTTTTATCCGGAGCCTCCATAGCATTCGCTGCAGGACACATACTCCACGCACGCGTAGGCCTGCGCCAGCTGCCGGGCCAGAGCCTCGGTCTCGGGCGTTTCTTCTCCGCCCGCGAGCACGAGCCGGCCGGCGGCGAGGCCGCTTTCCCGCGCCCAGACGAACGCGCGGACCTGCCGCTCGAGCTGCGGCTCGCATGCCTGCAGGCGGTAGACCGTGACGGCCTCGCGCCGCTGCGGCAGCACGCACCAGCCAAACAGCGCCCACCCGGCGGCAAACAAGCCTGCCGCGGCCAGCACCGTGCAGACGATCACCCAGAACATCCTGCATCCCCCCGCGGGTATCCTATGCCGCGGGGCCGAGATATGTGCCTATTCTACTATATCTCCCCGGCATTTTCCAGAGCATCGGCAAAAAAAGCGCCCGGCGTGAGCCGGGCGCTTTGCGCATTATGGGGTTTTGGCGAAATTACTCGTCGATCTCGATGACGACGCCGGAACCAACGGTACGGCCGCCTTCACGGATAGCGAAGCGGAGGCCCTTCTCGATAGCGATCGGGGTGATCAGCTCGACCTTCATGTCGACGTTATCGCCGGGCATGCACATCTCGGTGCCCTCGGGCAGGGTGATGACGCCGGTGACGTCGGTGGTACGGAAGTAGAACTGAGGACGATAGTTGTTGAAGAACGGGGTGTGACGGCCGCCCTCGTCCTTGTTCAGGACGTAGACCTGACCAACGAACTTAGTGAGGGGGTGAATGGAGCCCGGCTTGCAGAGAACCTGACCGCGCTCGATCTCGTTCTTGGCAACACCACGCAGCAGGGTACCGATGTTATCACCGGCCTCGGCGTAGTCGAGCAGCTTGTGGAACATTTCGATACCGGTGACGACGGTCTTGCGGCGCTCGTCGGTCAGACCGATGATCTCGACTTCCTCGCTGAGCTTCAGCTGGCCACGCTCAACACGACCGGTAGCGACGGTACCACGACCGGAGATCGTGAAGACGTCCTCAACGGGCATCAGGAACGGCTGGTCGGCCTTACGGTCGGGCGTGGGGATCCAGGTATCGACAGCGTCCATGAGCTCGTGCATGCACTTGTACTCGGGAGCGTCGAGGTCCTTGGACTCGGAGATCAGGGCGTTCAGAGCGCTGCCGCGGATGATCGGGGTCTCGTCGCCGGGGAAGCTGTAGAAGTCGAGCATCTCGCGGACTTCCATCTCGACGAGCTCGAGCAGCTCTTCATCGTCGACCTGGTCGCACTTGTTCAGGAAAACGAGAACGGAAGGCACGTTGACCTGACGGGCGAGCAGCAGGTGCTCACGAGTCTGGGCCATGGGGCCGTCGGAAGCGGCGATGACCAGGATAGCGCCGTCCATCTGAGCAGCGCCGGTGATCATGTTCTTGATATAGTCGGCGTGGCCCGGGCAGTCGACGTGGGCATAGTGACGGCCCTGGATCTGGGCGTTGTCCTCGCCGGTCTTGTAGTTGTGGCCCTGACGGTCGAAGGTCTGGTACTCAACGTGAGCGGTGTTGATGGTGATACCACGCTCGCGCTCTTCCGGAGCCTTATCGATGGAGCTGTAATCGGTGTAGTCAGCACCGCCCTGCATGGCGAGGAACTTGGTGATCGCGGCGGTCAGGGTGGTCTTACCATGGTCGATATGACCGATGGTACCAATGTTTACGTGGGGCTTGGTACGCTCGAATTTCTGCTTAGCCATTAGAGTGATCCTCCTATGAAAAAATTTCGTTGTTTGCCGGTGTCATTTACATACACCGGTATTTTACCGTAAAACGCGGTATTTTGCAATACCTTTTTATCAGGCGCGGTTCGTGCGCTGGTTGATGATCTTCTCCTGAATGTTCTTCGGGATCTCGATATAATGCGCGGGCTCCATCGTGTACTGGCCGCGGCCCTGCGTGCAGGAGCGGAGGTCAGTCGCGTAGCCGAACATCTCAGCCAGAGGAACGAAAGCGTCGATCTGCTGCGCGCCGCTGCGGGCCTCGAAGCCCTGGATCTGACCACGGCGGGAGTTGAGGTCGCCGATCACGTCGCCCATGTACTCGTCGGGGACGATGACGCAGACCTTCATGATCGGCTCGAGCAGCGTCGGGCCGGCCTTCTGGCAGGCCTCCTTGAAGGCCATGGAGCCGGCGATCTTGAACGCCATTTCAGAGGAGTCGACCTCGTGATAAGAACCATCGTACAGCGTGACCTTGACATCGACGACCGGGTAACCGGCGAGAACACCGGAGAGCATGGCGCCCTGAATACCGGCATCGATCGCGGGAACGTATTCCTTGGGGATCGCGCCGCCGACGAGGGCGTTGACAAACTCATAACCCTTGCCGGACTCGTTGGGCTCGACATGGATCTTGACGTGACCGTACTGACCCTTACCACCGCTCTGACGGGCGTACTTGGTATCCTGATCGACAGCCTTGGTGATGGTCTCCTTGTAGGCGACCTGAGGAGCGCCGACATTCGCCTCGACCTTGTACTCACGGAGCAGGCGGTCGACAATGATCTCCAGATGGAGCTCACCCATACCGGCGATGATGGTCTGACCGGTCTCTTCATCGGTGTAGGTCTTGAAGGTCGGGTCTTCCTCAGCCAGCTTCATCAGCGCGATGCCCATCTTCTCCTGACCGGCCTTGGTCTTGGGCTCGATGGCGACGCGGATCACGGGCTCGGGGAATTCCATGGACTCCAGGATGATCGGAGCCTTTTCATCGCAGAGCGTATCACCGGTGGTGGTGTTCTTGAGGCCGATGACGGCGCAGATGTCGCCGGCGTAGCAGCACTCGATATCCTCGCGGTGGTTGGCGTGCATCTGCAGGATGCGGCCGATGCGCTCTCTCTGATGCTTGGTGGAGTTAAGAACGGCGGTACCGGTATTCAGAATACCGGAGTACACGCGAACGAAGGACAGACGTCCGACGAACGGGTCGGTCGCGATCTTGAACGCGAGACCGGAGAACGGAGCGTTATCGTCCGCGTGACGGACATCTTCCTCACCGGTATCGGGGTTCACACCGTCGATCGCGGGGATATCCACAGGGGACGGCATGTAGTCGACGATCGCGTCCAGCAGCTTCTGAACGCCCTTGTTCTTGTAAGAGGTACCGCAGGTGACAGGAACCATCTTATTGTCGATGGTGGCCTGACGGATGGTCTTGCGGATGAGGTCCTGAGGAACGGGCTTCTCTTCGAGCGCCAGCTCCATGATCTCGTCGTTCAGGTCGGCGCAAGCGTCAACGAGCTTGGTGCGATACTCCTGAGCGAGCTCGAGCATGTCCTCGGGGATCTCCTCGACGCGCATGTCCTTGCCGAGCTCGTCGTAGTAGATATCAGCGTCCATCTCCACCAGGTCGATGATGCCCTTGAAGGTATCTTCAGAGCCGATCGGCAGCTGGATGGGGACAGCGTTGCACTTGAGACGGTCGTGGATCATGTGCAGAACGTTGTAGAAGTCCGCACCCATGATATCCATCTTGTTGACGTAGATCATGCGGGGGACCTTGTAGTTATCGGCCTGACGCCACACAGTCTCAGACTGGGGCTCAACGCCGCCCTTGGCGCAGAGAACGGTCACAGAGCCGTCCAGAACGCGCAGGGAGCGCTCGACCTCAACGGTGAAGTCGACGTGGCCCGGGGTGTCGATGATGTTCAAGCGGGTCTGCGGGAACTGGTTTTTGCTGCCCTTCCAGTAGCAGGTGGTGGCAGCGGAGGTGATGGTGATACCACGCTCCTGTTCCTGAGCCATCCAGTCCATCGTGGCGGTACCGTCGTGGGTCTCGCCGATCTTGTAGTTGACGCCGGTGTAGTACAGAATACGCTCGGTAGTCGTGGTCTTGCCAGCGTCGATATGGGCCATGATGCCGATATTTCTGGTGTTTTCCAGAGAGACTTTTCTTGCCATAATTCTCTCGTTCCTCCGTTACCAGCGGAAGTGGGCGAATGCCTTGTTGGATTCGGCCATCTTGTGGGTATCTTCGCGTTTCTTCACGGCGCTGCCGCTGTTGTTGGCAGCATCCATGATCTCGCCGGCCAGACGCTCGGCCATGGTGCGCTCACCACGGGCACGGGCATAGGCCGTCAGCCAACGCAGACCGAGGGTCTGACGACGGGCGGGACGGACCTCCATCGGCACCTGATAGGTGGCACCACCGACGCGGCGGGACTTGGTCTCCAGGCTGGGCATGATATTCTCCATGGCCTGGTTGAAAACATCGAGAGGCTCGTTGCCGGTCTTGTCCTTGATCATGTCGAACGCGCTGTAAACGACCTTCTGGGCGACGCCCTTCTTGCCGTCGAGCATCACGCTGTTGACGAGCTTGGTCACCAGGACGCTGTTGTACATAGGATCGGGCAGAACTTCTCTCTTGGGAACATTACCTCTTCTGGGCACTTTGCTTCCCTCCTTCTTATAATTTAGAAATCATAGGTACTCGCGAATGGGGCTCTCCCCCATCGTGTTCCGGCCTGCCAAAGAGGTGAATGACACAAAAATATATATCAAACCTTTTCGGCAAAGCTCATTTCAAGGTCGCAGCCTTACTTCTGCTTCGGGCGCTTGGCGCCGTACTTGGAACGGGACTGCATACGGCCCTGCACGCCCTGAGCGTCCAGAGTGCCGCGGATGATGTGGTAACGCACACCAGGGAGGTCCTTAACACGGCCGCCGCGGATCATGACCACAGAGTGCTCCTGCAGGGAATGACCGACGCCGGGGATGTAAGCGGTGACCTCATAGCCATTGGTGAGGCGGACACGGGCGATCTTACGAAGAGCGGAGTTCGGCTTCTTCGGGGTCGCAGTACGAACTGCGGTGCAAACGCCACGCTTCTGGGGAGAGGCGAGGTCGGTCTCCTTGTTCTTCAGCGTGTTAAGACCATACTGCAGAGCCGGGGAGTTGGACTTGTAAGTCGACTGCTGTCTGCCCTTGCGAACCAACTGGTTAAAAGTAGGCATTCTTGTTTCTCCTTTCCTGAAATGATGTGATATATATTTTTTACAGGATATCGGTAAAATATCCCGAAAAAACCTTAATTTCTCAGAACGGCGATCACCGCCGCACCAACGGCGATGCCCGCGCTGTGGCCAAGCTGCGCCATCGTGGCGCGATCGTCGATTGCGATGTTCTCTTCGCGTGCGAGCGCTTCGATCGGCGCAAGCACGGCTGGATCTGCATCGCAGGCGATATACAGCTTTTCCGCGCGGTGTTCCCGCAGTGCACGCATCGTCTGCTTGATGCCCGCTACCTTGCGGCAAGTGGACAGATCCGGCGTCACGGCAGGTCCCTCCTGACGGTATGACAAATTCCGTGGGACATACCCACGCAAGTTGAAATTATACCATGAGGTGCACAAGCCGTCAAGCGTTTTTTATGGCTGCCTACACAAAATAATCGCTGAAACGACGGGCTTTTCCCGAATTTTTTTGTGCGTTCCGCGCCAGCGCGTCAAACTTTTGAAAAGAGGCTGTCAAGCTTTCCCTTTTTCCGCCAAAATGGCAAAAAAGAGACGCGGAAAATTCCGCGTCTCTTTTTCAATACGTGAGGTCTTAACTCACACTTCGACGGCATTCGTGATGATGCGCGGCTCGTGCGGCTCTTCCTCGGGCTTCTCAGGCTCGGGAACGATCTCCTCAGCAAACTCGCGGTAGGCGTTCAAGCCTGCACCGGCGGGGATGAGCTTACCGATGATGACGTTCTCCTTCAGACCAACAAGGTGGTCGACCTTACCCTTGATGGCGGCTTCAGTCAGGACCTTTGTGGTCTCCTGGAAGGACGCGGCGGACATCCAGCTGTCGGTCGCAAGAGAGGCCTTCGTGATACCCATGAGCAGCTGCGTGGCAATGGCTTCCTGCAGCGGCTCGCCGGTCTCGGCGTTGACCTCGCCCGCGGCGTTGCGCGCGCGGATCTCCTCGTTGGCATCCTCGTATTCGAGAAGGTCCACCATAGAGCCGGAGAGCAGGTTCGTATCGCCGGACTCCTCGACGCGCACCTTGCGCATCATCTGGCGGACGATGACCTCGATATGCTTATCGTTGATGTCAACGCCCTGCTGACGGTAGACCTTCAAGACCTCCTGAATGAGGTAGTCATGAACGGCGGAGGTGCCGCGGATGCGCAGGATATCGTGCGGGGACAGCGCGCCGTCCTGCAACTGCGTGCCCTTGGCGATGACGTCGCCGTCGTTCACGCGCAGGCCCGTGTGCGGCACGGAGTAGATGCGGTTGTCGCCGTCGTCCGCGGTGACGATGATGTTGAGCAGGCTGCCCTTGGTCGCCTCTTCGAAGCGGACCTTACCGCCGATCTCGGCGAGGGTCGCCATCTTCTTGGGACGGCGCGCCTCAAACAGTTCCTCGACTCGCGGAAGGCCCTGGGTGATATCGCCGCCCGCAACACCGCCGGTGTGGAAGGTTCGCATCGTCAGCTGCGTACCGGGCTCGCCGATGGACTGGGCCGCGATGATACCGACCGCCTCGCCGGGGCCGACAGGCTTGGAGGTGGCAAGGTTCATACCGTAACACTTCGCACAAACGCCGCTGTGGGCCTTGCACGTAAGCACCGTGCGGATCTCGACGGAGTGGATGTCGAACTTCTCCATGAGGTCGGCATCCTCGGGGGTCATCATGTGATCCTTGGAAATGAGGACCTCGTCCGTGCCGGGCTTCATCACGTCGTGGACCGGATAGCGGCCGTTGACGCGCTCGGAGAACTTTTCGATGACCTGGCCGTTCTCGCTGATCTCGCTGATCGTAATGCCGCGGGTCGCGCCGCAGTCGTCGGAGCGGATGATGACATCCTGGCAGACGTCGACCATTCGGCGGGTCAGGTAACCGGAGTCTGCCGTACGAAGAGCCGTATCGGCAAGGCCCTTACGGGCGCCTCGGGAGGAGGTGAAGTATTCAAGGACGGACAGACCTTCGCGGAAGTTTGCCTTGACCGGGATCTCGATCGTCTTACCGGCGGTGTTGGCCATCAGGCCGCGCATACCGGTCAGCTGACGGATCTGCTTCATCGAACCACGGGCGCCGGAGTCCGCCATCATGAAGATGGGGTTGTAGCGGTCCATGTTCTTCTGCAGGGCGTCGGTGACGTCCGCGGTGGTCTTTTCCCACTCCTTGACGACGGCGCGGTAGCGCTCGTCCTCGGTCATGAAGCCCATCTTGAACTGGTCTTCGATGTCGACGACGCGCTGCTCGGTCTCGGCAATGAGGGTGTACTTTGCCGGCGGAATGGTCATATCCGCAACGGAGATACTGATGGCCGCACGGGTGGAGAACTTGTAGCCCGTGGCCTTGATGTTATCGAGCACTTCGGCCGCGATGGTGAAGTTGTGCAGCTTGATCGTGCGGTCGACGATCTTGCCGAGCAGCTTCTTGCCGCAGACCTCGGTGATCTCGTAGTCGAAGTAGTTTTCGGTCGGCTCGCCGTTTTCATCCACGCGCTTAACAAAGCCAAGGTCCTGCGGGATGTTGCGGTTGAAGATGATGCGGCCGATGGTAACGCGCACGACCTTGCTGCCCATGGTGCCGTCCGGCATCTGCTTGACCGTGCGGACAAGGATGGGCTGGTGGATACCGATGAGGTGGTCGTTGTAGGCGAGCATGGCCTCGTCCTCGTCGCGGTAAACGTGCAGATTCACGCTGGCCTTCTCTTCGTCGGTCAGCTCGTCGTAGCGCTTGCCGGCAAGGGCAAAGTCGACGTCCTGCGGCCAGAATTCGTCGTTATCCATCTGGGAAACGCCGTTTTCAAAGCGCTCGAACGTGAGGTAGTAGGAACCCAAAACCATATCCTGCGTCGGCACCGTGACAGGGCCGCCATCCTGAGGACGCAGCAGGTTGTTGGCAGAGAGCATCAGGATACGGGCTTCGGCCTGCGCCTCGGCAGACAGGGGCACGTGAATGGCCATCTGGTCGCCGTCGAAGTCCGCGTTGAATGCGGTACAGTTCAGCGGGTGGAGCTTGAGGGCGCGGCCCTCGACCAGCACCGGCTCGAACGCCTGAATACCGAGACGGTGGAGCGTCGGCGCGCGGTTGAGCATGACGGGGTGATCCTTGATGACGACGTCGAGCGCGTCCCAGACCTCCGTGCGGCCCTTATCGACCATCTTCTTGGCGGACTTGATGTTGTTGGCGGCGCCGTCCTCGACGAGCTTCTTCATAATGAAGGGGCGGAACAGCTCGAGTGCCATTTCCTTCGGCACACCGCACTGGTAGATCTTCAGCTCAGGGCCGACGCAGATAACGCTACGGCCGGAGTAGTCGACACGCTTGCCGAGCAGGTTCTGACGGAAGCGGCCCTGCTTACCCTTGAGCATGTCGGAAAGGGACTTGAGTGCGCGGTTGTTCGCACCGGTGACGGCGCGGCCGCGGCGGCCGTTGTCGATCAGCGCGTCGACCGCTTCCTGCAGCATGCGCTTCTCGTTGCGCACGATGATGTCGGGCGCGTTGAGCTGAATGAGGCGCTTCAAGCGGTTGTTGCGGTTGATGACGCGGCGGTAGAGGTCGTTTAAGTCGGAGGTCGCGAAGCGGCCGCCGTCGAGCTGGACCATCGGGCGAATCTCGGGCGGGATGACGGGCAGCACGTCGATGATCATCCACTCGGGCTTGTTGCCGGAGATGCGGAACGCATCCACGACCTCAAGGCGCTTGACGATACGGGCCTTTTTCTGGCCGCTCGCGCTCTTGAGTTCGGCGTGGAGCTGCTCGGACAAGGATTCGAGGTCGATCTGCTGGAGGAGCTTCTTGACGGCCTCGGCGCCCATACCGGCGTCGAAATCGTCCTCATACTTCTCGCGCATATCGCGGTATTCCTTCTCCGAGAGGATCTGGTTGCGCATCAGCGGGGTCTCGCCGGGATCGGTGACGATATAGGCGGCGAAATACAGCACCTTTTCCAGGATGCGGGGGCTGATGTCGAGCAGCAGGCCCATGCGGGACGGAATGCCCTTGAAATACCAGATGTGGGAAACGGGCGTGGCGAGCTCGATGTGGCCCATGCGCTCGCGGCGGACCTTGGCGCGCGTGACTTCCACGCCGCAGCGGTCGCAGATCTTGCCCTTGTAGCGGATCTTCTTATACTTGCCGCAGTGGCACTCCCAGTCCTTCGTGGGGCCAAAGATGCGCTCGCAGAACAGGCCGTCGCGCTCGGGCTTGAGGGTGCGGTAGTTGATGGTCTCGGGCTTTTTGACTTCGCCGTAAGACCATTCACGGATCATCTCCGGAGAAGCGATGCCGATTTTGATCGCGTCAAACGTTGCGTAACTCATTTTCTATATGCTCCTCCTTTTCTCAGTCTTCCTGATCGTCACCGGCAAAGTCGGCGTTGACTTCATCATCAGCGACATATTCAAAGCCTGCGTCCTCGAGCTCGGCTTCATCGGCGAAGGGGTTGCTGCGGTGGCGGTCATCCTCGGCGTCCATGCGGGCGAGGTTGAACGTATCCATCGCGTCTTCGTCCTCCTTGAGCTCGATCTGGTTGCCGTCGCGGTCGAGGACCTGAACATCGAGGCACAGGGCCTGGAGTTCCTTGACAAGGACCTTGAACGACTCGGGCACGCCGGGCTGCGGGATGTTGTGGCCCTTGACGATGGACTCGTAGGTGCGCACACGGCCGGTCACGTCGTCGGACTTGACCGTCAGGATCTCCTGCAGGGTGTAAGCTGCGCCATAAGCCTCGAGGGCCCAAACTTCCATTTCGCCGAAGCGCTGGCCGCCGAACTGCGCCTTGCCGCCGAGCGGCTGCTGCGTGACAAGGGAGTACGGGCCGGTGGAACGGGCGTGGATCTTATCGTCGACCAAGTGGTGCAGCTTGAGGAAGTACACGTAACCGACGGTGACCTTGTTGTCGAAGCGCTCACCGGTGCGGCCGTCGTACAGCCAGCTCTTGCCCTCGGGATCGAGGCCAGCCTTGATGAGCTCTTCGCGGATATCCTCATAGCTCGCACCGTCGAAGATCGGCGTTGCGACCTTGTAGCCAAGGGTCTTGGCCGCATAACCCAGATGGACCTCGAGCACCTGACCGATGTTCATACGGGACGGAACGCCCAGCGGGTTCAGCACGATATCAAGCGGCGTACCGTCGGGCATGAAGGGCATATCCTCCTGCGGCAGGATGCGGGAGACAACGCCCTTGTTGCCGTGACGACCGGCCATCTTGTCGCCCGGCTGGATCTTGCGGCGCTGCGCGATGTAAACGCGCACGACCATGTTCACGCCGGGGCCGAGCTCGTCGCCCGCCTCGCGGGAGAAGACCTTGGCGTCGACGACGATACCGCTCTCGCCGTGGGGCACCTTAAGGGAGGTGTCGCGCACTTCGCGCGCCTTTTCGCCGAAGATGGCGCGCAGCAGGCGCTCTTCCGCAGTCAGGTCGGTCTCGCCCTTGGGCGTGACCTTACCGACGAGGATGTCGCCGGCGTGGACCTCCGCGCCGATGCGGATAATGCCGCGCTCGTCAAGGTCCTTGAGCGCGTCTTCGCCGACGTTGGGGATATCGCGGGTGATCTCTTCGGGGCCGAGCTTGGTATCGCGTGCGTCAAGCTCATACTCCTCGAGGTGGATGGAGGTGTAATAGTCCTCGCGGACAAGGCGCTCGTTCAGAAGAACGGCGTCTTCGTAGTTGTAGCCTTCCCAGGTCATAAAGCCGACGAGGATGTTGCGGCCCAGGGCGATCTCGCCCTGATCGGTCGCGGGGCCGTCGGCAAGGACGGTGGGATCTTCCCACACGCCGTTCTCGTTCAGGCGGCGGCCATGCACGCGCTCGCCGACGTCGACGATTGGGTGCTGGTTGATGCAGGTGCCGTGGTTGGAGCGCAGGAACTTCGTGAGCTTGTATTCCTTCGTCTCACCGTTGTCGTAGGCGACAGTGATGGCGCGCGCGTCCATCTTGGTGACGATGCCGTCGCCCTCGGCGAGGATGACGACCTCGGAGTCCATGCAGATCTTGTGCTCCATACCGGTGCCGACGATGGGCGCCTCGGGGCGGAGCAGAGGAACGGCCTGGCGCTGCATGTTCGCGCCCATCAGGGCGCGGTTCGCGTCGTCGTTCGGCAGGAACGGGATCATCGCCGTCGCGATGGAGACCATCATACGCGGGGAGATATCGATATAGTCGACGCGGTCGCGGTCGACCTCGACGATCTCGTCGCGGTGGCGGCAGGTGATACGCTGGTTGACGAGGCAGCCGTTTTCATCGACAGGCTCAGCAGCCTGACCGACGATGTACTGGTCCTCGACGTCTGCGGTCATGTATTCGATCTCGTCGGTCACGCGGCAGGTCTCGTGGTCGACCTTGCGGAACGGCGCTTCGATAAAGCCGTACTCATTGATGCGGGCGTAGGTCGCGAGGTAGGAGATCAGGCCGATGTTCGGACCTTCCGGCGTCTCGATCGGGCACATACGGCCATAGTGGCTGTAATGCACGTCTCGCACTTCCATGTTTGCACGCTCACGAGAAAGACCGCCGGGGCCCAGAGCGGACAGACGGCGCTTGTGCGTCAGCTCGGCGAGCGGGTTCGTCTGGTCCATAAACTGGGACAGAGGGCTCGATCCGAAGAACTCCTTGATCGCCGCGGTGACGGGGCGGATGTTGATGAGGCTCTGCGGGGTGACGATGTCGAGATCCTGGATCGTCATGCGCTCGCGAATGACGCGCTCCATACGGGAAAAACCGATGCGGAACTGATTCTGCAGCAGCTCGCCCACGCAGCGCAGACGGCGGTTGCCGAGGTGGTCGATATCGTCCTTATAGACGATGCCGTGTGCCAGCGCGTTCATGTAGTTGATGGAGGCGAGGATATCGTCGACCAGAATGTGCTTGGGGACGAGGCGGTCGGCGTTGTCGCGGATAGCTTCCTTGAGCTCCTCGCCGCTGTACTGCTCGAGCAGCTCCTTGAGCACGCTCTCGCGCACGCGCTCTTTGATGCCGCACTCGGCCACGGGGTCAAAGTCGACAAAGCGGTCAAGATCGACCATGTGGTTGGAGAACACGCGCATCGTGCGGCCATCGACCTCGATGGTCACATCGTTGACGCCGATGGCATCCATCTCGCGCGCTTCCTCGTCGGTGACGATGTGGCCGGCGTCAAACACGATCTCGCCCGTGCGCGGGTCGGCGACGGGATAGACGAGCTTCTGCCCGCGGATACGCGCCCACAGGGAGAGCTTCTTGTTGTACTTGTAGCGGCCGACCATGGACAGGTCATAGCGGCGCGGGTCGAAGAAGAGGTTGTTGATGAGGGTCTCGCAGGCCTCGACCGTGGGCGGCTCGCCCGGGCGCAGCTTGCGGTAGATCTCGAGCATCGCCTCTTCATAGGTCTTGCAGGCGTCCTTTTCGAGCGTGACGGCCACGCGGTCGTCATCGCCGAACAGCTCAAGAATCTCGGCGTCGGTCTTGAAGCCGATGGCGCGCACCAGCTCGGTGATGGGGATCTTGCGGTTTTTGTCGATGCGCACCCAGAACATCTCATTGGCGTCGGTCTCGTATTCGAGCCATGCGCCGCGGTACGGGATGACGGTGGACGTCAGCAGCGGGAGGTCGGTCTTGAGGTCGATCTCCTTGCCGTAGTAAATGCCGGGGGAACGGACGAGCTGGGAAACCACCACGCGCTCGGCACCGTTGATGACGAACGTGCCGGACTCGGTCATGAGCGGGAAGTCGCCCATGAAGATCTCCTGCTCCTTGATCTCGCCGGTCTCCTTGTTGTAGAGGCGCACACTCACCTTCAGGGGGGCGGCATACGTCGCGTCGCGCGCCTTGCACTCGAGCACGTCGTACTTGGGCGCTTCGTCCATCTTGTAGTCGATGAAGCTCAGCTCCAGGTTGCCCGCGTAGTTCGAGATCGAGGCGACGTCGGAAAAGACTTCGCGCAGACCCGTATCGAGGAACCACTGGTAGGACTTCTTCTGAAGCGCCAGCAGGTTCGGCATCTCCACGATCTCCTCGTGTCGGGCGAAATTCTTGCGAAGGGTTTTGCCATACATCTTGTCTTTGGCCATTTTGCTCTTCACGCCTTTCTTTTCTTCAAGCCCTGTCCGCTTGAAGGAATGTATTGCGGCGGCTCTATTCAGTTCGACACACCCGGCTTTGTTGTAAAACAAAGCGAACTGCATCTTGCTTTTTTTGCCGCGGTATGCTATTCTCTCGGTAATGGGTGGGGAATTTCCCTCGCCCTTTCCCGTTTATAAGCGCTTTATTTTACCAAATGGGTACAGAAAAGTCAAGGCATTTTTTGTGAACATCTGCGGTTTCCGCAGATGTTTTTTTGTGCGCTTCGACGGATTTTGCCGCGGATTGCAATATATTTGTCGCTGTGGTATGATGTTTGCGTGATTTTGCGCCGCTCTGCGCGCAGACGATGAAAGGAGTTTTCCCATGAAGCCCATCGCCATTGACGATTTCTGCGCTGTCCGCTCACTTGCGAACGTGACATTCTCCCCCGAGGGGACAAGCGCCTGCTTCACCGTGAGTCAGGCGAAAAACGAAAAAAATTGCTACGAATCCCGCCTCTATCTTTTAAAAGGCGGCCGCGTCCGCGCGCTGACCGGCGGCGGCAAGGAATCCTCGTTCTGCTACTTGGATGAAAACACGGTTCTTTTCGCGGGCGACCGTGAGGGGGAAAAGGAGCCATCGCTCACGAGCCGCTTCTACAAGATCGCGCTTGACGGCGGCGAGGCCGATCTTGCCTACACGTTTCCCATCCCCGTCTCGCAGGTCTTCCCTCTCAAAAACGGCGACCTGCTTGTCGTCGGCTCGACCTTTCCCGGCTTTGAGGACCTCTATAAAGGCGACAAGAAGCTCGTGAAAGCCTACTTTGACGACAAAAAGGAAAACGAGGATTACGAGGTCATCTCTCAGCTACCCTGGTGGTGGAACGGCGGCACATACACGCGCGGCGCGTATGAAAGTCTCTTCTACTACGATGCGAAGAAAAAGTCCCTCACCCGCCTGACGGATGCGGGCTTCAACGTCTCCGATGTTCAGCTCGCGGAGGATCAGAAGACCGTCTATTTCAGTCTTCTCGACGTCTCCGTCCCCCGCCCCGCGCACTTCGGCGGTCAGGACCTTTACCGCATCGACCTTGCCTCGCGCCGTCAGGAGCTCGTCGTCAAAAGTCGCCCCGACTTCGTCATCGCGACATACGCGCTCGGCAAGTCCTTCCTGCTCGTCATGGCCGCGGACGGCAAGTTCGGCATGAACACGGACTGCGACTTTTACAAGCTCGACTACAAGACGCTTGCCGTCACGCCCTACGCCGTCTACGGCGAGGCCATCGGCACATCCGTCGGCTGCGACGTCCGCCACGGCGGCGGTCAGGCGTTCAAGATGGACGGCGACGTGCTGTACTTCATCTCGACGCGCTTCGACGGCGCGGGGCTCTACAAGCTCGAAGACGGCGCCGTCTCCCCCGTCCTCGTGCGCGACGGCAGCGTCGACTGCTTTGACCACAAAAACGGCAAAATGCTCCTCTGCGCGCTCTGGGATATGAAGCCGCAGGAGCTCTACGACGAGACGGGCCGCCGCGTCACGCACTTCAACGACGCAATGCTGCGCGGCAAATACGTTGCCCAGCCTGACCCCCTCAACCTCACCGCGGGCGACCACGAGGTGCACGGCTTTATCCTAAAGCCGATGGGCTTCGAAGCGGGCAAAAAGTGCCCCGTCATCTTCGATATTCACGGCGGTCCCAAGACCGTCTACGGTCCCGTGTTCTATCACGAGATGCAGTACTGGGCGAGCCGTGGCTATTTCGTCATCTTCTGCAATCCCACCGGCTCCGACGGCCGCGGCGCGTTCATGGATATCCGCGGCAAGTACGGCACGGTCGACTTCGATGATCTGATGGCGTTCTGCGACGCGGCGCTCGCAAAGTATCCCGAGATGGACGCGGATAACCTCTTCGAAACCGGCGGCTCCTACGGCGGCTTTATGACCAACTGGATCATCGGCCACACCGACCGCTTCCGCGCCTGCGCCAGCCAGCGCTCGATCTCGAACTGGACGAGCTTCTACGGCGTGTCCGACATCGGCCCCGACTTCTCCGAAGACCAGTGCGGCTCGACCATCTGGCCGGATGTTGAAAAATTCTGGTGGCACAGCCCCATGAAGTACGCCGACAAGGTCAAAACACCGACGCTCTTCCTCCACTCGCTCGAGGACTACCGCTGCCCCGTCGATCAGGGCTATCAGATGTACTCTGCGCTCGTTGCGCACGGCGTGGAGAGCCGTCTCATCCTCTTCCGCGGCGAGAACCACGATCTCTCCCGCAGCGGCAAGCCCAAGCACCGCATCCGCCGCTTAAATGAGATCACCGGCTGGTTCGAGCAGCATAAGGGCTAAAATGGAAATTCGCAAAACCACCCTGCAGGACATCGACACGGTGCTGGACGTCTTCGCCGCCGCAAAGCGCTACATGCGCGCAAACGGCAATGCCTCGCAATGGGGCGACGAGTACCCAGACCGCAGCATCGTCACCTATGATATCGCATGCGGCAGCAGCTATGTGATGCTTGAAAATGGCGAGATCGTCGGCACATTCGCCCTCTTTCTCGGCGAGGACGAGAGCTACCGCGTCATCGAAGACGGCGCGTGGCATCTCGATCAACCCTACGGCACGATCCACCGTCTCGCCTCCAACGGGAAAGCGCGTGGCGTGTCGAAGGCCTGCTTTGACTTCTGCACCGCAAAAGTCGGCTATCTGCGCGCCGACACGCACGCGGATAACCGCCCGATGCAGCGGCTTTTGGAAGCGTATGGTTTCCGGCGCTGCGGCGTCATTCACGGTGCCGTCGACGGCGGAGAGCGCATCGCGTACGACTGCATCGCGCACATCTGAGCCCGTTTCCGCCGAAAATCGTCATTTAAGAGAGGTCTGTCATGGAACGCAGAATTGTCGACGGCGAGATCACGCTCGTCCCGTATTATCCCAACTACAAAGCGTCGCTTCCGTGGTATCAGGATGCGGATGTGTGCAAGCAGGTCGACAACCGCAACAGTGTGTACGACCTGAAGCTGCTCAAGGCGATGTACCGCTATCTCAACGCGCGCGGCAGTCTTTTTTACATTAAGTACCGCGGCCGCCTGTGCGGCGACGTCTGCCTGCATCCGGACGGCGAGATCAACATCGTCGTGGCGAAGAGCTTCCAGAACAAGCACATCGGCAGGCGCGTCACCGGCGAAATTCAAAAGCTCGCGAGGGAACAGCACATCCCCAAACTGCACGCGGAGATCTACTCGTTCAATGCGCAGTCGCAGCGGATGTTCGAGCGCGCCGGATTCCACAAGGCCGGCGACGAGCTGTATGAAATGGAATATAACTTTCAAATAGAAAAAGCGCCCGCTCGATGAGCGGGCGCTTTTTTCATTTTTCAGAACTCGGGTCCGTCATAGTGGTAGTAGTCGCTGCCGCCGATGAAGCGATCGTCGCGCGAGAGCTTTTTGATCATGCGGTACGCCGCGGCGAAGAGCAACACGACAAACGCAACGAAGATCCATGCATAGCCGTCGTACTCATAGGTCGCGATGAAGTCGTACGTGCCGTGCAGCAGCACCGGCACGAGCACGGCAAGGCGGCGGCAGCGGCGGCTGCGGTACTCGTCGCCAAAGTTGTCGTAGCGCTTGGCAAGGCCATAAAACGCGCCCATGAACACGCCGAAGCACGCGTGTCCAGGCACAGCAGTGACGGCGCGGACAGCCGCCGTGCCGAGGCCATACATCAGCACATAGCTGATGTTCTCCCACAGGGCAAAGCCGAGCGCGACGAACACGGCGTACACAATGCCGTCGAACTGGCAGTTGAATTCGCCCGAATACCATGTGCGCTTTTTGAGCAGCAGATACTTAAAGCCCTCCTCTGACAGCGCGACCACAATGAAGTAGAGCAGCACGTTGTAGGCGGTCGAACTCTGCGGCAGGAGAATGCCCAAGATCGCCTCGCCGATCTGCTCGGTCACGATGGCAGCAAATGTCGATAGAATGCCGAAAATCACGAGCGAGAGCAGCAGCCCCGGCGACTCTTTGTCGAGCCGGTCCTCCTTGTAGACAAAGCGCAGCAGGACAATGGCCGGAATGACTGCCGCAGCGATCAATATCGGGTTTACATAAAAGAGAAACATGACAGCTTTCCTCTCTTTTTTCTGATGATATCACAGCATATCAGCCGCGAGAATATTTGTCAACGCGGTGCTTTTTCTTTTTCCCACTTGACCGGAAGGAAATGCGCGCGTATGATAAATGCATTCACTTTACTCATTAGGGTTGAGCAAAACTCCGATTTGCTCATAAGGCTATACAACAAATAGTGCTATTCAGCTCGTTTGAGCACTATATATTGTTACCCGATTTTGCAAAACTCGCGTTTTGCTCAACCCTTTTACTCATATAAAGGGAGGGGAGAATCATGGAACGTCGAACGCCGTGGCTCGGCTATCTCTGCGTGATCCTGAGCGCCGTCATCTTCGGCTGTATGCCGCTGGGCGCGAATTTTCTCTACGCGCAGGGCGTGACGCCGATGTCGCTGGTGTTTCTGCGCAATCTTCTCTCGCTCCCGGTCCTCGCGCTGCTGTGCCAAAAGCAGGGCGGGCTGCGCATCAGCCGCGGCGCGCTGCTCGAGACCAGCCTGACCGGCTTTTTCGGCTGCTGTATCACGCCGATCCTGCTGTTCAGCTCGTATCGCTATCTTGCCTCTGGCATGGCAACGGTATTCCACTTCGCCTATCCCGTCATCGTGGTGCTCGGCGGCCTGGTGCTGCGCGAACGGGTGCAGAAAAAAGCGCTTTTCTGCGCGGTCCTGTGCTCCCTCGGCATTCTGCTTCTCATCGACCCAAGCGGTGCAGTCGATCCGCTCGGTGTCGCGCTGGCGCTGACGTCCGGCGTGACCTACGCCGTCTACATTCTGCTTTTAGCGCATTTCCGCCACCGCGAGGTCATGGGCTTTCGTATGACCTTCTACATGGCGCTCATCAGTGCGGTCTGCATGTTCTTTCTCTGTCTCTTCTCGCACCAGCTCTGCCTGCCGCAGACCCTCGCCGGATGGCTCGCGGCGCTCGCCTTTTCGCTGATGATCTGCATCGGCGCGGTCATGCTCTTCCAGAAGGGCACGTTCCTCATCGGCGCACAGCGCGCAGCGATTTTGAGTACGTTTGAGCCGATCACGAGCATTTTTGTCGGCATTCTCTTCTTAAATGAAACGCTCACACCGCGCATCCTGCTCGGCTCGGCCATCACGCTGGTCGCGGGCGTGTTCATCACTCTGGGCGGCAAAAAGGACGAAGACAAAGAAGAGGCGGCCAAGGACTGATTCCCTTATTCCGCCTCGCTGCCGCCGCTTTTTTCGCACGCGCGCAGAGCGACGATCATCGCAAGGCTGTCGCCCAGCTGCGTAAAGATGGCGGCGAGCAGCGCGACCTCTTCATCGCTCTTTCCCTGCGCCATGGCCGCCGCCGCGGCGCTGACGGCGGCGGGCAGCGCGTCCTGACAGGACATCGTATCACCTCAGGTCAGTTTATGCACCGGGCGCAAAAATAACCGGCGCATTTCTGCTTCGTTTCATCACCACGAGGAGGTTTCCCGTTCCCATGCACAGCAAATCACCCGCAGTTGCGGCACTGAAGGCCGCGTTTCCGCACACCATCCCGATCTTCGCAGGCTTTTTATTTCTCGGCATGACCTATGGCGTCTATATGCGCACGTCGGGCTTTAGCTTCTGGTATCCGATGATCATGAGCGTCGTCATCTTCGGCGGCAGCCTTGAATTTGTCGCGACGAGCATGCTGCTCGCGCCGTTTGCGCCGGTGCAGGTCTTCCTGACGGCGGTGATGATCCAGGCGCGCCACCTGTTTTACGGTATTTCGATGCTCGACAAGTACAAGGGTACGAGCTGGAAAAAGCCCTACCTCATCTACGCGATGTGCGACGAGACATTCAGCGTCAACTATACGGCGGAGATCCCCGAGGGCGCGGACCGCGGCTGGTTCTACTTCTTCGTCTCGCTGCTCGATGAATTTTACTGGTTCCTGGGCGCGACGCTCGGCGGCATCCTCGGCGGGCTTCTGCGCTTCAATACCGAGGGGCTCGACTTTGTGATGACGGCGATGTTTGTGGTCATCTTCATGGACCAGTGGCTCAAAGAAAAGCACCATTTCAGCGCGTGGATCGGTCTTATCGCAAGTGTTGCGTGTCTGCTCATTTTCGGTGCGGACAACTTCCTCATTCCCACGATGATCTGCATCCTCGTCGCGCTGACCGCGCTGAGAAAGCCCGTCGAAGCCAAGACGCAGGAGGCGGTAAAATGACGATCTTACAACAGGCCATCACCATCATCCTCTGCGCGCTCGGCACGATGCTCACGCGCTTCCTGCCGTTTCTGGTCTTCAACCCGAAAAAGCCAACGCCCAAGTACATCCAATACCTCGGCTCAGCGCTGCCGGGCGCGATCTTCGGCATGCTCGTCGTCTACTGCCTGCGCAATGTCGACGTGATGCACTTTGCCTACGGGCTTCCCGAGCTCATCGCCATCGCTGTGACGATCGCCCTGCACCTTTGGAAAAAGCAAATGTTGCTCTCCATCGCGGGCGGCACGGTGTGCTATATGCTGCTGGTGCAGTTCGTGTTCTGATTTTGATTTCAACAGAAAGGAAGATGTTCCCATGCGCGTGCTTGACCTGACCCACACCATCGCTGAAAATATGCCGGTCTATCCCGGCACGGAGACACCCATTTTCGCCGGCGCGAACACCTATGAAAAGGACGGCTTCAAGGAGACGAAGCTGACCATGTACACCCACACGGGCACACACATGGACCCGCCCGCGCATCTGTTCGCCAGCCGCACGACGCTCGACGCGTTCCCCGCCTCGCAGTTCATCGGCAAGGCGCTCGTTATCGAGTGCAGCGACTTGAACGAGGGCAAGGCCATCACGCTCGAGCGCATCCTGCAATACGGCAAAGACGCGGAAAACGCCGATTTTCTGCTCTTCCACCTCGGCTGGGACAAGCGCTGGGGGACGGATGCCTACTTTGGCGACTATCCCTGCCTTGATGATGCGGCGATGGATTACATCATCGCGGGCGACTACAAGGGCATCGGCTTTGACGTGATCGGTCTCGACCCCATCGCAGACGAAAACCTGACGCGCCACAAAAAGCTCTTCCAAAATAAGGACATCGTCAACATCGAAAACCTCAAGGACCTCGACAAATGTGGCAAGGGGTTGTTTTCGTTCAGCTGCTTCCCGCTCAAGCTCGAAAACTGCGACGGTTCGCCCATCCGCGCCGTGGCATGGTTCGAGGATTGATCCGTTACGCTTTGATGCAACAAATTGAACGTTCAGGAGGAATACCATGGTAGAAAAGCAGGCCTTGACCGCACTTTTTGAAAAATATATCCGGAAACTGAGGATCACACCCACGTGGGATATCCGCCTTGAATTTGTGGAAGACCCCGCGTGGCCGAAAACCGGCGACATCAAGATCGACTGCGCCGACAGAAAAGCAATCATTCTTCTGAATATTGCGAATCCCAAGCGGGAGGAAAACTTTGAAGAGATCATCGTTCATGAGCTGATGCACATCAAAATGTATCCGCTCGATCAGGTGACCGAATCGCTGATCGTGAATTGCTTTGAAGAAGGCTCGGCGGCAAGCAACTTTGCCTATGAACAGTTATTTACGACGCTTGAGCAGACCGTGGAAGAGCTTGCCAAATGCTTCTTGCTGGAATTTGGCGAAAACAAAGAGCTCTCCTACGGAAGATGCCGTCAGGAAATGTCCTTCAACGATCTATATGACGGGCTGAAGAACATCGACTGACAACAAATTTTTCCGTCTCATTATGGACAACAATTGCCCCTCCGTATTCAAAATACGGAGGGGCAACTTTATGGTTCTTTTTATCGCTCAATGAGTTTCTGGCCGCTGCCGTAAAGATAGTCGTAGTTTTCGCGCATGATGTTCTTGATAAACGGGATACACAGCACGGCGTCCGCTGCGATCCACGCGCAGGGATCGGCCACGCACAAACCGTAGACCGCCGCCTGCGGTGCCTCCGCGCTGACCACGCCGCCCGCGAGCGCCGCAGGCAGCAGCAGACAGACGGCAACGCGCGCGACAAGCTCGGCCGCTCCCGCGCCCAGCACGAACTGCGGCTTGCCGATGCCCTGCACACAGTTTCGCGCGACAAAAATAAACCCGAGGAATGCGTAGAGCGACAGGTCGATATATAGGTAGGAATTGCCAAAGCGGAGCGTCTCCGCCGTCACCTTGTCCGCGCTGAGGAAAATGCGCAGATATGTGCCGTCAATGGTAAGCAGCAACCCGATCAGAATGGAACATGCCGCCATGATGAGCATGATGATGATTGACTGGATCGTTCCCTTTTTGATGCGCTTCGTGTCACCCGCGCCGAGGTTCTGCGCCGTGAAGCTCGTCATCGCGGAGCCGAGACCATTGAGCGGCGTCATCAAGAGGTTATTGATCTTGTTTGCCGCGCCAAAGCCATTCTGCGCGGAATTAGAGACCATCACGCCGTTCAGCATGTCAAACTGGACGACGATGCTCTGCACCACAATGATGCCGATCGCCAGCACGGAAAATTGAAGACCGAGCGGGATGCCCTGGATCAGATGGCGCGTCACATCATGGCAAGTGATCTGCCAGTCCTCCTGATGCAGGCGCAGCTCGGGATATTTGGAGAAAGCATAGGCAAAGCAGCCCAGCGTGCTGATGAGCTGCGCGCTCACCGTGGCGATGGCCGCCCCGGCGACACCCCAGCGGAACACAATGATAAACAGCAGGTCGAGTCCCACGTTCAGCACCGTGGAAAACAGAAGGAACGCCAGCGGCGTCACGCTGTCGCCCATGCTGCGCAGGAACGAGCAGATGAAGTTATAGAACAGCTGCGCGCCGATGCCCGCAAAGATGATCGCGCAATACGTATAGGCCGCGCGGTAGACCTCGCCGTTGTCTGGCGTCACATTGATCCACGCGAGCATCGGATCGAGCAGAAGCAGCGCAAGCACCGTCAGGATGACCGTCAGCGCGGCGGATAAAACGATCTGCGTCGTCAGCGAGCGCCGCACCCCCGCAGGATTGTGCGCGCCGACATTGCACGACGTGACCACGCAAAAACCCGCGCTGACGCCGAAGGCAAATTGCAGGAAAATAAAGATGAGCGACGTCGTATCGTTGACGCCTGCGACCTCCTGCGCTGTCAGCGTTTGACCGACGATGGCCGCGTCGCTGATCGTGTAGACCTGCTGCAGCAAGTACGAAACAATGATTGGGAAAGAAAACGCCAAAATCGTCTTCCAGCATTCTCCCTGCGTGAGCTCCACCGGTCGGAACAGGGCAGATAAACTTTTTTTCTTCATAACTAAAATCTCCATCATTTTTTGACTGGCAGATTATAGTCTCCCTTTTCCCCCTTGTCAAGGCAAAAGTTGAACAAATCAGGTAAGGTCTTGGTGAAGAAAAGCACGGAAAGCGGAATGGCGATGGACTTTCTCTCCCGCAGCTATGAATATAAAAAAAGAAGCCACTCTCTTGAGTGGCTTCTCTCCGTGTTGGCGCTACCTATCTTTCCGGGCCGTCTCCAGCCAAGTATTGTCGGCAGAAGCGAGCTTAACTTCCGTGTTCGGGATGGGAACGGGTGGACCCTCGCCCT
>OLYB01000996.1_pt1 | contig 23838 bp, 29 predicted proteins | sample 1674481 | NCBI WGS metagenome assembly OLYB01 (sample SAMEA103958167, study PRJEB25191) | human gut metagenome
ACGAGCGCGACCGCTGGGCGTCCAGCGCAGGAACTGAGGGCGATCCGTGGGCTCTGGCAGAGGCAAGACAGACAACCTTCTACAACGCGAAGTCGATCGAGGTATCAACCCCGACAATTAAGGGAGCCAGCAACATTGAAAACGGATTTTTTGCCGGCACTCAGGAGCGCTGGTGCCATAAATGCCCGGATTGCGGGGAGTATCACAATATTGTTTTCGACAATATCCATTTTGAGCATGAAGTCAAGAAGGTACGAAATAAAAAGGCCTACAAGGTCAAGTCGATAACATGGGTGTGCCCGAGCTGCGGCTGTATTCAGACAGAAGCAACCATGAAAAAGCAGCCGGCGAAATGGATCGCCGAGAACCCAGACGCATACCTAAAAGGGCACCGCTCTTTCTGGCTTAATGCTTTTTCGTCTCCGTGGACTCCGTGGGAGAAAATCGTCACGAAGTTCCTCGAGGCTCAGGGCGATCCTGAAAAATTGAAGGTTGTATTCAACACCCTACTCGGTGAGTTGTGGGAGGATCGCGGAGATTTAGAGGACGAGGACGCAATGCTCAGCCGGCGCGAACAATACGACGCCGAGCTCCCTGACGACGTTCTGGTGCTGACCGTCGGAGTTGATACTCAGGACAACCGCCTCGAGTATGAAGTAGTCGGGCATGGGCTCTACGGCGAAACGTGGGGCATAAAAAAGGGAATTATCAACGGCCGGCCTGATACCTCAGAGGTATGGGCTCGACTCGACGATGTGATCGACCATGTTTACCGCTTCAAGAATGGCAAGGGCCTGAAGGTATCATTCACATGCGTGGACTCCGGCGGCCACTTTACGCAGGAGGTATACGCCGAGTGCAAGGCCCGACAAAACAAGCGTGTTTTTGCCATAAAAGGAAAAGGCGGCGACGGCATACCATACACCGCCCCACCTTCAAAGGTGAAGATCGTCATAGACGGCAAGCTGATCGGCAAGTGCTGGCTCTACACTCTGGGAGTAGACGCTGGAAAAAGTAAAATAATGAACGCCATTAAAGTGCAAGAAAAGGGAGCCAAATACTGCCACTTTCCACTCGGAGAGGATCGCGGTTATGACTCTCTTTTCTTTTCTGGCTTGCTATCTGAAAAGCTGTCGCTCGTCCGAACCAGACGCGGCGACAAATGGCAATGGGAGAAGCTGCCGGGACATAACCGCAACGAGGCTCTCGACTGCCGCAACTATGCAATGGCAGCCTTCAGAATACTGGATCCAGATCTCACGGCAGTAGAAAGGCGCCTCAAAGGCCAACCGCTGAAAACCGTCGAGAAAAAAGAAAAGAAAAAACGCTCCAGCGGCTCGAAACTGTACGACGACTGGTAAGGAGGTGAACCATGAGACAGCAACAAAAGGCTGAAAAAATCAGCAAATTAAAGACTCGCCTCGAGCTTTACTATAAGCGCGAGGAGGAAATGCTCAGCGGCGGCGTTCAGTCCTATGGTATAGGAACACGAAACGCCACCAGATACCAGACAGATCTCTCAGCTATCCGCAAAGCAATCAAGGAAATGGAGGACGAGATCGCGTCGCTCGAAAACAAATCACAGCGCAGGGCCGTCGGAGTCGTCCCTCGCGACTGGTAAGGAGGCGAAAACCATGCAGCAAATAACTCCAAGCAAAACACAAGGGCCACCTGCTCAGGCGGCAACACCCGAAGCCCGTCCGGGATCAGCAGCCCCGCGAGCTTCAAACTATGGATATTCAGAGGCCGGCGCAAGCTGGAAGAAAAAGGCGCTGAAAAGTTTCAAGGCCAGCAGCTCCTCCCCTCAATGGGATATAGACCACAACAATGACACGCTAAGGCAGCGCGCTCGTATGCTGTATATGGCCGCGCCGGTTGCTACTTCTGCCATTAAGACCAACCGCACAAACGTCATAGGCTGCGGCCTGAAATTAAATAGCCGCATAGACGCCGAGCGTCTGGGAATGTCTCAGGAAGCTGCAAAAGAATGGCAGAAAAAAACAGAGGCCGAGTTCAAAATCTGGGCCGAAAAGAAAAATGCCTGCGACGCTACCGGAGTAAATGACTATTACGCAATGCAGCAGCTCGCGCTTATGAGCTGGCTAATGAGCGGCGACGTGTTCGGGCTCATTAAGCGAGTCGATCCGACTCCTATGTGTCCGTACTCTCTCAGAATCCAGCTCGTAGAGGCTGACCGTTGCAGCACCCCGCTGATTAACTCGGGGTACTACTGCTTTTCCACCGAAGGCAAAGCCAAAAACGGGAACCGGATCTTTGACGGCGTAGAGATTAACGACAACGGAATGATACAAGCGTATTATTTCCGCAACACCTACCCGCATATTATCGCGGCGGCCGAAACTGAATGGACCAGAGTCGAGGCATACGGTGAAAAAACCGGGCTCCCTAATGTCCTGCATGTCATGGAGTCCGAAAGACCTGAGCAATACAGAGGCGTCACATATCTGGCGCAGATCATTGAACCGCTCCTGCAAATGAGACGCTACACAGAGGGCGAGCTCATGGCCGCCCTTGTCGAGAGCTTTTTCACGGCTTTTGTCACAACCGACACCGGCGCCGCTGAAATGCCGTTCAATGAAGTAAACGGCTCAGAGATAGAGCCTTCGGATCCTGACGATTACGAAATGGGCCCCGGAACAATTAACGTAATGAAGCCGGGAGAAGATATCAAGTTCGCGGCACCGACAAGACCGGCAAGCGGTTTTTCTGCTTTTATTAGAGCACTCTGCGAACAATGCGGCGCCGCGCTGGAGATCCCTGCCGATCTGCTCCTGAAATCGTTCAACGCCTCGTACTCAGCAAGTAGAGCCGCGCTGCTGGAAGCATGGAAAGCGTTCAAAATGCGCCGAGAGTGGTTTGCTAATGACTTTTGCAAACCCATTTACGAGATCTGGCTCTCTGAGGCCGTAGCTCTCGGACGTATTCAGGCGCCCGGCTTTTTCAGTGATCCGCTCATTCGTGCAGCATGGCTCGGGAGTGACTGGATCGGACCGTCTCAGGGACAGCTCGATCCTACGAAAGAAATCAGCGCCGAGATCCTTGCAAACCAGCACGGGTACAGCACCCACGAACAGAGTACGATCCGCTTGAATGGCGGCCAGTGGGAAGCCAACATGAACCAGTTAAAACGCGAAAACGAAATGATCGCGGAAGCTAACGGCACCACCCCGGAGGCTCAGGCTGAGGCTACTCAGGCTATCGCCTCTCTTATACTTCAAAATTCATTAAAGGAGGATCAACAACATGCAAAAGCAGACAATCCCGCTGCGAGTTCTTAATGGCCCCGCAGCTCCACCCGCCGGCGCAGCCCAGAAGTTCTGGAACATTGTCGACGTAAGCGACGAGGAGGCTGAGATCACCATGTACGGTGAAGTTGTGAGCCAGAGACCGACAGACTGGTGGACCGGTGAGCCGGTCGAGGGCTTATACATCACACCGGAAGGCTTTCTCGAGGATCTGGCTCAGGTCAAGGACAAGGCAAAAATCACCGTGCGAATTAACTCCGTAGGCGGCGACTTATACACCGCACTCGGAATTTGCAACAGACTCAAAGAGTTAAACGGTGACACCGTTGCAGTTATCGACGGAATTGCGGCCAGCGCCGCCACTATCATTGTTATGGGCTGCAAAACTCGCGAAATCGCTGAGGGCGCCCTTTTCATGGTACACGAGGCCCTGCTCACACTCGTGGGAAATTACAACCACAAGGCCCTGCTCGAGGTAAATAAGAGACTCGAAGCAGCCAACAAGGCAGCAGCCGAAACATACGACGCCGCAACCGGCCTCGGAACCGAGAAGATCCGACAGATCATGGCGAAGGAAACATGGTACACCGGCCGCGAAGCTGTCGAAAATGGTTTTTGTACTTCGATCCGCGAGGGCTGCGAGACAAGCATGTGCATGAGCTCAGAAAAAGACGAGATTATCGTCAACGGAGTGCTGCACTCTCTCAAAGGTTTTCGTAATTTCCCGGGCAATGTGCCAATTATTAACAGCGTTAAAACGCCTACATCGAAGCCAGCAGCTCCGACTCAGAGCGTTTCAACAAATAAACCAAAAGGAGGTAACACCAAAATGACACCAGAAGAATTAAGACAGCAGTACCCTGACGTCGTAACACAGATTGAGAACGCAGCCCGCGAGGCAGCGGCAAGCGAAGCCGTAACCGCCGAGCGTTCCAGACTGCAGGAAATCGAGACGATCGAGGCAACAGTCGGAGATCCTGAGCTTATCAAAGAAGCCAAGTACGGACCGACAGCCTGCTCAGCTCAGGAGCTTGCTTTTAAGGCTATGAAAAAGCAGGCCCAGCTCGGAGCTCAGCACATTCAGAACAGCGCCGACGACTTTACCGCCTCTGGAGCAGCCGGAGTCGGCACAACACCGAACTCAGGAGCGCCTGCACCAAAGGATCAGGCAGCCGACGAAAACGCTCAGGTAGCCCAGCTCGCTGCTATGATCGCTAACGGTGGCGCAGTTCCGGCAGCTACAACACCAACAAAATAAGGAGGGTATCACAATGAGAGCAGATCAGAAAATTGGAGCTTGCGACGCTGACAATCTTTTTATTGACGGCAAGTTCCCGGTTGACGCCGTGGGCGTCACAATCGCGAGCGGAGAAGGAGTTCTCGCGCGCGGCACAGTCGTTGCAATGAGCAGCAAAACAAAAAAATGCGTTATTCTCGGCACAGCAGCCGGAGAAAGTGAGACGCTCACACCGTTCGGCGTTCTCTGCGACGAGATAGACGCAACAAGCGCCGACGCATTTACAACAGCGTACAGATCCGGCCATTTCAACAGAGAGGCCCTTATCGTTGACGACGACTACACTATCACAGAAGCAGACGAGGCAGCGCTCCGCAACGGTGGCATTTTCCTCGACTCTGCTATGTAAGAAAAGGAGGACAATCGAAATGCCTACACCGTTAATTTACAGAACCGTCACTATGCTGGCGGCAATTCAGGCAATGCCTACACACAGAACATTTTTAAGAGATCGCTACTTCCCTACTACCGCCCCAGTCAACGGAGTGTCTGAGGACATTTTCCCGGGTGAGGAGGTCCTCGTCGAGTACAGAAACGGCAGCAAGAAGATCGCGCCCTGCGTAATGCCTCGAAAGGGCGGTATCACTATCGAGCGCGAGGGTTACAAGACATTCAGTTATGTGCCGCCGTTTATCGCTCCGCAGAGACCGCTCACCATTGACGACCTCAACAAGAAAGGGTTCGGCGAGCAGCTCTTTCAGAACGTAACACCTCAGCAGAGACAGGCCCAGATCCTCAACAGAGACCTGACAGAGTTCGACACAATGATCTCAGGCCGTGAGGAGTACATGGCGGCCCAGTGTATGCTCAACAACGGCTATGTGCTGAGACACTACGCCGATAAGTACGGCAGCGGAGACTATGAGGAGTACGAGATCCGCTTCTACGATGAAGCAGCCAACCCGGCGAAGTACACACCGGCAGTAAAATGGAACGCAACCGGCGCTGACATTTACGGAGATCTTTCTGAAATGATCTACATGCTCACAAAGAACGGGCTCCCTGCTACTGAGTGCGTAATGGCCCGAGGAGTTTCAAAGATCGTGCTGCAGGATCCTACAATCCAGAAATACCTCGACAACCGCAGCATTATGCTCGGAACTATCGAGCCTATGAATTTACCGGAGGGAGCTTGCTGCTTCGCTATCCTGAACGTAGACGGCCACATGGTAAGACTTATCACTTACGACGAGACCTACGAGGACGAAAGCGGTCAGATCGTTCCATATCTCCCGGCTGGTACCGTAATTATGACAGCCCCGGCAGCAGGCCGCGGCCTCTATGGAGCAGTTACCCAGATTGAGCAGGACGACGGCGAGTTTCACACCTACACCGGCCGCCGTATTCCTAAGTACACGGCAGACGTAAAGGCCGAGTCCAGAGAGATCAAAGTCACAAGCCGCCCGCTCTTAATTCCTAGAAGCAAAAATCCGTGGGTATCTGCGAGCGTACTGTAAGAAATGCGAAGAAAGGAGCCGCCAAATGATTAAAATTATCGCCGGAGTATACGGCTATAAAGAGAACGGGATCATATTACCCAAAGACAAAGACTCCGAGCCCTTCTCTCTCGATCCTGAGAGAGAGGCCGAGCTCGTGGCTCAGGGCGTTGCTGAATATGCAAACGTAATTATCCCAGAGGCCGAGCTGGAGCCAGAACCAGAAACCGCCGGCGCCAAGCAACAGCCGGCAGAGGATCCGACAGAACCGGGAGCAGAGGAACCAGAGCAGGATCTGGAGCCGGAAGCTGACGGAGACGAAGATCCTCAGAGTGAAAAAACAGAAAAGCCAGAGTACAGCGACAAAATGAAACTTACAGAGTTGCAGGCACTCGCTGGAGCTTACGGACTCGACGCCCAGAATATGCGCACAAAGGCCGAAGTCATTAAGTTGCTCGACGATTACTTTGCAGAGGAGGACGACACCGAAGCCCCTCCGGCTTTTGGTGCTATGGATCCGGTTGAGTAAGAGTCTCAAAGACCTCATAGCGTCGGACATTGATCTCGTATTCATGCAGCTCGAGGACTTCGGAGAAGTTCATAAAATCGAGGGTAAAAGTATAACGATCATCATCGACAACGACACGCTTGTCACGATGAAAAACGGCAACATTTTGGGCGTTGCTGAGTCCGACACTCTTATTTTTGCCAGAACCGAAGATCTGGAGGGTGAAAAAGCTCCGGGCTCCGCACTGAATGTGGACGGCCGGGAGTGTACTGTTGACTCATGGGCTGAAAATCTGGGGATCACCCAGATAGCCCTGCATCACACCCGCATGGTCTAGGAGGTGCGCTATGGCTATAACGAGCGATCTTGACAATATTGTCAAATGGTTCGAGGAGGAAGTCTGCCCCGGCATACTTCTGAAAGTTCCAGACGACAAAGTAAACGACGGCGGCTACAATGTGCAGACAGCACACCCGGCCGCCTTTGCTATGTACATTCCTACTCAGGACAGAAAGCCGCCAGACGTTGCGGCGCCCATTCCTTCGCTATGCGTGCAGCTCTTAAAAGGCAAGCACGCACCGGCGCAGCACATCGGTCAAATGACGATACAGCTCGCGCTTGCGGCATGGAACCCGGGGCAGCACGGCAGCGAAATGGCGGTACCCGAGCAGGATCCGCAGGCGCTCGGCGGTGTGAAGTACCGCAGAGAGCCGAGCGAAAATTTCAAAAGAAACCTCGAGGGCTGGCGGGACGTCTGGAGTTTTACCGACAAGGTACTGCAAGCAATCGAAAACACTGAGTATATTGCGGGGCTGCGGCTCGTCAAGGAAAACAACATAGAGTACGGCCCATTTACTGAGGACGGGGCTCTCGTGAGCTATTACCCGTACTGGTTTTGCTGGGTGCAGTTCACTCTCGAGCACGGACTGGCCCGCAAGATACCCGCAGACTATGAAAAATTATTGTAAAGGAGTGATTTACAGATGAGCTATCAACACGGAGCTTACGGCGAGATCGGAAACGATAAAGTAAAAAGCGCCGTTCAGGTTGACACCGTTGTGGCGTACATCGGAACCGCGCCTATTAACCTTGTTTTAGGTTATAAGGAGAAGGGCCTGATTAACACACCGATCAAGCTGGAAAACATGCCAAAAACGCAGGCAACAGTCGGCTACTCGAGCAACTGGGACAAGTTCACATTATGCGAGCCGTTCGACTGCCATTTTGCGAACACAATCGGAAACGTGGGGCCGATCTATATCATCAACGTATTAGATCCGGCCGTCCACCAGAAAGACGTCAAGACAACCGTCGAACTCACATTCAAGAACGGCCGCGCCGAGTATGTGACTGACACAATTATACTTGACACCTTTGCACTCTCCGACAAGGTACTGGGTGCAGACTACTCTCTCGACTACAACTATACCAAAGGTGCCGTAGTCATTGAGTCATTGAATGACGCCGATCCTATCACCGGCACGGTAGAGGCTTCATTCACAGAGGTGGATCCGTCTCTCGTAACCAAGAGCGACATTATCGGAAGCGTTACAGCCTCCGGCAAGAGGACCGGACTGCAGGCTCTCTCTAAGCTCTACACTATGTTCAACGCCGTGCTCAACATTCTGGCCGCACCGTTCTGGAGTGAAGATCCAGACGTTTACAAGGCTATGATCTCGGTCGTTCAGAAATTAAATGGCCACTGGGACGCTTTTGTAAATGCTGACTTACCAATTTACGACAGCAAGGCGAAGGCTGCCATTGACACGCTCAAAAAAGCCGAGGAGTGGGCCGACAGCAACGGCTACAACAACGGTTTTTCGAAGGTTTACTGGCCGCAGGTTCAGTATGCTGGCAAAGTGTACCACCTGAGCACTCAGGCAACCGTCACAATGCAGAGAGTTGACAACAGTCATGACAGTATTCCAATGGAGAGCCCGTCGAACAAAGAGATCATGTGTACCGCTCAGTATTTTGGGGCCAGCTCTGAAAACGAGGGCTTCGACCAGCAGGACGGCAACGAACTCAATTCGAAGGGAATTACTACCGCAGTATTTTGGGGCGGCCTCTGGGCGCTCTGGGGACCTCACACAGCCTACTACGAGTACGGTTCCGACGGCGTTGCCCGCTACATTTTCGACGTTAATATCCGTATGCTTATGTATATTACAAACGGCTTCCAGCGCCGCCACGGCACCCAGATCGACGGCACTATGGATCTGAGCCTCCAGCAGAGCATACTCATTGACGAGCAGGAGGAGCTCGACTCATTAAAGGGCCGCGGCGCTCTTATCGGAGATCCTACCGTTGAATTTTTGGAGACGGCCAACCCTACCAGCAACCTGATGAACGGCGACTTTGTCTGGGATATTAGCGCAACCCCTACCCCGCCATTTAAGAGCGGAACGGCGCGCGTATCGTACACAGACGAAGGCTTTACTGCTTATTTTGGAGGAGGTGAGTAAGTATGTGGTTAGACTTAAAAGGCGCGGTGGTTGCTGACACCGTATACGACAGCGGTGTGCTTACAGCCAAGGACACCAGCTTCACACTCCCGGCAATTTCACAAATGACGGCAGACCTCAACGCAATGGGAACAATGACGGTACCTATTGTCGGACTGCTCGAAAATATGGAGCTCTCGATCACAAAGATCGGCGAGGATAAAGGGCTCGGGAAAATGTCAAAGCTCGACAAGCACAGCTTTGAATTTAGATGGGTGCAGAATGTAGTCAAAGCAGACGGCTCCACCTCACCGGAGGGCTGCAAGGCTTTTGTCAGAACATTCTCACCGACTGCGCTCCCGGGTATCGGTGCAGAAATCGGATCCGCTTCGGAAAACGAGCTCACCTACACCGCGAACCGCGTGCAGATCTTTGTCGGAGGTTATGAGTACCTGCTCGTCGACAGATTGAGCCAGATCCTCAGAATTGACGGCAAGGACTACATGAGCGATATCAACAAATTACTGTAAAACATGGCCGCTGGCAGAACGCCGGCGGCTTTTTCTATAAAAGGAGGAACCAAAACCATGAGAACCCAGACAGAAGAAAGAGGAACAATCACACTCAACAAGCCGGTGCTTATCAACGGCGTGCAGGTTACTGAAATGAGTTACGACACCGACGAGATCAGCGGCGAACTCTATGCGCAGGCTGAGGCTCACAAAATGAAAGCCAGCGGCTCAAAGGGTGGAAACCTCGCGGGAGCTGTCGAGCTTGACTACTCCCTGCATTTATACATCGGCTTCGCTGCTGTCATTGCAGTAAACCCTTCTTACACATTCGAGGACATGGAGAGGATCAAGGGCAAGTCCCTCACTAAATTCTCTAAAATCGGCCGAGGTTTTTTTATCGGATCGGGAGACTCAGGGGCAGACAGCTCAGACGAGCAATCAGAGACTACTCCAGAACCTTCCACACCAGCACGTCAGAGCTCGAAAGGAAAAGAGTAATTGATTTTATAGTCGAGTACGCAGAGGCGGCCGAGGATCTCGCCGCCGAGCAAAAACGTCGACAGAAAACCAGACCACCGCAAGTGTTAAAGCACAAGAAAGGCCGAAGGAGGTGATACCGTGGCAAGTAGCAAAACACTACAAGCGATCGTGGAGATTGCGGGCTCATTAAGCCCAACACTCGGGAAAGCCGCAGAGGAGGCCAGCAAATCACTCGAGGGCATAAACCTGAAGGCTGTCGCCGTAGGTGCTGGCGTTGCTGCTGCGGGTGCCGCTATCGGAAAGGCCACCATTGAGGCTGGCAAGTATCTCGTAGATCTCGGCGGGCAATTCGACGATGTAGTCGACACGATCAGGATCGGAACCGGAGCCACCGGGGACGCCCTCGACGCTCTCACCGATGATTTTAACGAGGTTTACAAAAGTGTACCAACGACAATGGAGGACGCCAGTCAGGCGATCGCTGACTACAACGCGCGCCTCGGTTTGACTGGCCCAGAATTGCAAAACATTTCAAAGCAGGCGATCCAAGTATCGGACATGCTGGGGGACGACCTCGGCGGCGTTATTGAGGAGTCAAGCCAAGCCTTCCAAGCGTGGAACATCGACGCGGCCGACATGGGCGACGCTATGGACTATGTGTTCAAGGCGTCACAGTCAACCGGTCTCGGCTTCACTGACTTAATGAGCAGCGTGCAGCAGTTCGCCCCTCAGCTTCAAGAAATGGGCTACTCATTCAACGAAGCCACCGCCCTGATCGGACAGCTTGACAAGGCCGGTGTAAATACCAGCGAAGTGCTCGCGGCTATGAAAAAAGGCGTCGGAGCTCTTGCGAAGGAAGGAATATCTGCAAGCGAGGGCCTCGAACAGTATGCCGAAAAGATTAAGAACGCAGGCAGCATGACAGAGGCGACCACTATCGCTTCTGAAATTTTCGGAACAAAAGCCGGCTCAACCATGGCCGCTGCTATCAGAGACGGGACTCTCTCAGTCTCCGATCTGACTGCCGAGCTTGAAAAAAGCACCGAGACTATCGGAGGCGCTGCCGAAGATACTTACGACTTTGCAGAGCGCCTGCAAATGTTCAAGCAGCAGGCTCAGGTGGCTCTCGAGCCGCTTGCAAATACCATGTTTGACACCCTCAATCAGCTAATGCCGGTAGTCGGTGAAGCTATGGAGGGACTGATCCCAATTATTCAGGGTTTGACTGAGACAATTATCCCGGTAATTCAAGACATAATGCCGCAGCTGATCCCTCTTTTTCAAGATTTTGTACCGGTACTTTTGGAGACAGCCCAGACGATCGGCCAGCAGTTGATCCCGCCGCTGCTTCAAATGATCCAGCAAGTGCTCCCATTGGTTATTCAGTTAGTGAGCAGCGTCCTGCCGCTTCTGTCTCAGATCATTGCGGCAGTTTTGCCGGTACTGGTGCAGCTCATAACCGCAATTTTGCCGCCGATCATGCAGATTATATCGGCAGTTTTGCCGGTTGTGATCGAACTACTCAACACGGTGCTCCCTATCCTTATGACGCTGATTAACTTACTCATGCCGATACTCGACACCGTTATGAATTTAATCGGGCCAATTGTGAGCCTGATTGCGACAGCGATCACCCCTCTAATCTCAGTGCTGGGATCGCTTATTTCTCAGGTTTTGGAACTTCTGGCCCCGGCCCTTCAATTTATAGCCGGAATTTTTACGAGCGTACTCGGTACCGCTATTCAGGGAATAGCCCCGATTGTGCAGTCTATAACTCAGATTTTTCAGGGCCTTATCGACTTTATTACTAATGTATTCGCCGGAAACTGGAGCGGAGCATGGCAGGGAATTGTCAGCATTTTCTCGGGTATCGTTTCAGGAATTGCAAATATTTTCAAGGCTCCGATCAATGCGATCATTAGTGGAATTAACACTTTTATCAATGGCATTAACGGCATAAAGATCCCGGACTGGGTACCGGGCGTCGGTGGTATGGGCTTTAGTATTCCAAACATACCAATGCTTGCGACTGGTGGCTTTACTGAAGGCATAACGATCGCCGGAGAGGCCGGCACTGAGGCTGTTATCTCATTCGACCGAAGTGTCAGGGCTGCCAATATAGGCTACTGGGAAAAGGCTGGAGAAATGCTGGGCGTATACGACAAATCAGAGACAGCCCTCGCGGGTAATCTCCTGAGCGTTGACGACTTTTCTCTGGCTGAGCTATCTCAGCCTTCTACCACTATCGTTTACGATTTTAGCGGCTTCACATGGAGCCCGGTTATTGCTGGCGGTAAGGTTACAGAGGACAACGACGACCTCATGCAGAGGCTCAAAGCTCACGAGGCCGAGTTCTTCGACTGGCTGGAGCGCTGGATCCAAACAAGGGAGGTGACTGCTTTTGCGTAGAGTTACATCATACTACGAGTACACCACACAAGACGGCGACACATTCGACCTGCTTGCGTTAGATATGTATAACGACGAGCGTCTGGCTCATTACATCATCGAATACAACCCGGACTATGCCGACGTGATCGTATTCGAGGGCGGCGTGCAGTTAAAGCTCCCCGTTGTTGAGGAGGCAGAAACCTCGGAGACAGTACCACCGTGGAGGGCGACAGCATGAGCGAATTGTTATTAAATTATACGGACGTTTCCGAAAAGGTGGCACTCTCCTCCTGCGTGCATGAAATGTATGCGGGAGGACGCTCTGACTCTTTACGCGTCAGAATATCAGACACAGACGGACAGTTCGACAAATGGAATTTAAGAACCGGATCACCGGTTGAATTTAAGGACTCAGGAACCGGCACGGGAAAAATGTTTTTGTACTCCTCGGCTCCTGACTCCAGCTACTACGACCTGCGCGCCTATTCTATGCCGCCAAGCGGTACGATCCCGAACTCTAAAGCATGGGAGCGCGTTCATTTTTCACAGATCGGCCAAGAAATTGCAAAACGGCACGGGCTGGAGTTTGAAAGCTACGGCGTAGCCGATCATGTGTACGAATACAGGAAGCAAGAAAACGAGGAGGACTTCAAGTTCTTCGGCCGCCTATGTACGCTCGAGCGTGCGGCCCTCACAATATACGACGGTAAACTGGTCGCAGCCTATGAGCCATATCTCGAGGCAATAGAGCCAGCAATCACAATCGACACGACCGGCTGCCATGTAGAATGTGAGGACAACAGCGTCCTATCGTATGGATCGGCAACGGTATCTTGCGGACCTTACACCGGAACATATAAGGCACCGGGAGAAAACTCTCGAATATGGGTGCCACAAAAGCCTATTAAGTGCCAGAGCACCCTCGAGGCGATCCGCTTCGCTGCCGGAGTATTGCGAGAAAAAAATAAAATGCTTGTATGCGGCAGCATTGAGGCGAGCCTCATGCCGATATATGCGCCCGGAATAATGGTGAACATATTAAACCAGCAGGCCCCGTCATGGAGCGGCGCCTTTTATATTTACAAAGTGCGGCACGATTACGGAAAGCACAAAACAAAAATATTTTTCAGAAAGAAACTGGAGGGCTACTAATGGACGGAACCATAACTAAGGGCGTGATCCTGAGCATTGAGGGCAACACCGCAAAGGTGGCCCCGATGAAGGACACGCGGCTCGTGTCTCCTAATATCCAGATAGCTGACAACATCGACGCGGCAACGCTGAAAAAAGGCGCCGCCGTGGCTTATGTCTGCTTCGAGGACGACACCGGCCTCATATTTGCAACACTGAGCTAGGAGGCGATCACACATGGCAGTAATGGCAAAATGGAGAAACAAAACCTTCGAAGTCTCCAGAAAGAAAGTAAACCCGCTGAAAAACTTCTCTACTTCGACGACGATCAAGGGTGACGACTCCAAGAGTAAAAAGAAAAAAACCGAGCTCGTACCCTTTACCTTCGACATTGACGTACATGCAAACGCCGGAGTAAACCCTCAGAAAGAGTACGAGTCGTGGTGCTCTCTCATTAAAAGCACCGGCGTGTTATATCTGCACGGCCGTCGCTTCGGCAGAGAAACCAGACTAAAAGAGGTAAGTCTCTCGGGCGTTATTATGGACGATTACGGCCGGATCCGCTTCGCTACGATCGGGCTCACGTTCGAGGAAGTAAACAAGAAAGAAACCAGCGGAAAATCTGGCGCCCGAGCTGCCGCCTCAGAAGCAAAGAAAGCAGAGAAGAAAGCAGCTAAGAAAAAGGGCAAAAAAGTGACAATATCAGTAGGCAGCAGCGTGAAGCTGACCGGCTCATACTATACGGACGGCGAGAAAATTCTCAACAGCGAAAAAAAGCGAGTTCTGAAGGTTGGAAAAATCAACGGAAACAAAGCATACCTCCCGCAGGTCGACGGCTGGGTATATATCAGCACGCTGTCCCTCGTGTCATAAAGGAGGCGATCACATGCTGGCAAGCAACAACGGGGATCCGCGACAATGCGCGGCCAATCTCCTGAAACTTACGAGAGGCGAAAACCCCTATGATCGTATCAAAGGGATCGACGCAGCAATAACAGACGCACCCAGCGCCTCGGCGCGATATGACGCGATCGCGGAGGCTGAGTGGGTACTTGACACTTACGAGCCGCGCGTCGAAGTCGAAGGCATTGACTTCGAGGCTCCAGACGCACAAGGCGGCGATTTTTCAACTATAACACAAATTAAACTAAGAGAGGAGGAGGACAATGAGTAGCACCAGCGAATTGCAGTTCATAGAAACAGACGCCGGCCAGATCTACGACTTTATTATGTACGTTTTAGAGAATGGCGTCACCGAGGAATTATACCCCGGAGACGAGCGCCGAATTTTTGGAGAAACGCTTGCGACTCTCGTTGTAGCGCTTTACTCCACGATGAACGACTCAGCAAAGCAGTCAACTCTCCGCTATGCAAGGGGCGACGTTCTCGACGCTCTGGGAGAATTTGCGGGAGTGTTCAGGATCGAAGCACTACCGGCGACAACAACGGTTCGCTTTTCTCTCAAAGAAGCAGTAACGCAAAACATCATTATCACCAAAGGAACCCGCGTAACTTCGGACTACTCTCGCTACTTCAAAACCACAGAGACCACAGTCCTGCAGGCTGGTTCCTTGTATGTCGACGCCGAAGTCGAAAGCGAGGAAGGCGGCACAGCATACAATGACATACCAGTCGGCGAGATCAATGTGCTGGTTGATATGATCCCTTTTATTGACGGAGTTTCCAACACTGAGGAAACAGCCGGAGGCGGCGACGAGGAAAACGACGAGGATCTAAGAGAAAGGATCCGACTCGCACCAGCCAGCAGATCCACGGCCGGGCCTAAAAACTCATATAAATATTACGCCGTATCTGCTGACGCAACCGTGGCCGACGCACATGTAAGCTCACCGAGCCCGGGTGTTGTTGTAATTACGCCCATTTTGTACGGTGGAGAAATACCGGATCAGTCTGTACTCGACAAAGTTCTGGCAGCCTGCAACGCTGACGACGTTCGCCCGCTGACCGACAAAGTGGAGGTATCTGCTCCAACTATCCAATCTTACGATATTGAGCTGAAATATTACACAACCGCAGCCAATGAGACCGCAGTCGTTGAAAATATAGAAAGCTCCGGCGGCTCGATCGACCAGTACATATACTGGCAAGGCAGCAGCCTCGACCGGAATATTAACCCGGACTATTTGAGAAAACTCATACTTTGCCCGGAGGACTCAGACGGCAACCACCTGACCGGCGCGGATCGCGTCGATATTATCAAACCGGTATACACCGAGCTGAGCGCAACGACGGTGGCGAAGTTTTCCGGCAAATTAACGGTATCGCATGAAGTGGAGGGGTAAAACATGGCAAGAATGAGCATTTTTAACCCCAACATGGCGAAGCTGCTCCCTAAATTTATGAAAGCGGACGAAACGGACGTGGCACTCTCTCACGCTATGGACGTTCTGCTCGCTGAACCGGCGAACAGAGCCAAAATTCTGCGGAAATGGGACCAGATCGACAACATGAACGACGCGCAGCTCGATGAAATGGCGTGGGAGTTTAATATTGACTGGTGGGACTCCTCTTTCTCTCTGGAGACCAAAAGATCAGTAATACGCACATGCTACCGAGTCCATGAAAAGCGCGGCACAAAATGGGCGGTTGAGGAGCTTATCACCTCAGCCTTCGGAATGGGTAAAGTTACGGAGTGGTTCGAGTACGGCGGCCAGCCGTACTGGTTCAAAATCCAGACAAGCGCAACGCTCACGAAGGACGGCATGCTTTATTTTTTGAACATGATCGACAAGGTGAAAAATGCGCGCTCTCATGTTGAAATGATCGAAGTTACCAGAACGATCCAGCAGCCACTCCACGGAGGAACCGCGTACCATTCATTCAGTAAATGCGTAGTTTTAGATCATTTTCAGGAAACACGCAAGGCAGAAATCACCCAGCACGGAGGAACCGGCCGAGGATCCTACCACAGCCACAACAGCATTATGGACTACTTTGCGTTGGAATACTCTGCGGGCATTGTGTCGAATGTCGGCACGGCAGCAGGCCAGAGCCAAAGCAAAGCGGGAGCAATAGAACATTTTGACGACGTACAACCTCTGGAGCTTCCACTGGCTGCCGGAGTTGCACATACAAACCACATTAAAAACATCATAAAGGAGGAATGATTGCATTATGGCAGATTTTAACAATGCAGTAATGACAAACGGTGGCGCCGCCTTGCTGGCAGCCACAACCGCCGGAACCGCAAAGATCAAGTTCACCAAGCTGGTGACTGGATCCGGCACCTATTCAGACTCGGAGAAAACCAGAGCCAGCCTGCAGGCCCGCTCTACTCTCAAAGCGCAGAAACAAGAGATCCCATTCTCTAAAATTGAAATGGCGACCAATACCTGCGTAAAATTGACGGCGCTCGTCTCAAACGCTGAGCTTTCTGCTGGCTATTATGTGAACGAGATCGGCATTTATGCGGTTGATGAATTACACCCGGCCGCTGCTCCGGTCCTCTACTCGATCGCGATCGCGAACGTGGCCGACTATTTGCCGCCGTACAACGGTTTGACACCTTCAACCATTACGCAGGAATACTTTGCGACCGTCGACAATGCTCTGGAGGTTACAATCCAGACCAAGACCGGAGCCGTCGCTCTGGCTGAGGATCTCGAAGCTACAAACGAGGAGCTTGCGAGAGCCATGTCCGACAATGATCGCCTCTATGCCGGCAGAGACCTGACTACTGTCTTTGCGCTGGAGATTGCGAAGTATTCAGACGCATGGGCGTGGATTAAGGCGAGGATCAAAGCCCACAATTTTGCCGGTATTCATGTAGCCGACTATATCCCGATCACAATGAACGGCCAGACGGTGAAAATGCAGGTTGCTGGTATCGACACATATTACAGAACCACCGATCAGCAGCTCAGCCACCACATTGATTTTATTAGTAAAGACTGCTTTAATCAGACGGTCAAATGGAATGAAACCAATAACAACAACGGAAACGCTGCAAATAACTCACCGTACATGGTAAGCAACCTGCACACGTTCCTCACTACTACCCTTTACGGCTACCTTCCGGCAGCAGTCAAGGCCGTAATCAGTAACAAGCGCACCCTCATGGAATACAGATACAGCGCAAGCGGCGCACTCACTGACGGCACGAGCTGGGGCTGGCAGGATCTCGGTCCTCTCTGGGTGCCTCTCGAGTATGAAATTTTCGGCTCAACTATCTGGGGGACAAAAGGCTGGAGTCAGGGGCAGGGCGTACAGTACCCGATCTTTGCTAATAGCTTTTTGAACCGTATCAAGGGCGCCGGAAACGGCGGCGGCCGCTGCAACTGGTGGACCGCTCCTGTCAGGAGTGGCAACTCTTCTAATTGCGTGGGCGTCAACAGCATCGGGCACTCCAGCAACTGGATCGCCAGCGGCGAGCTTTGCGTCCCGGTCTGCTTCCGAATTGACGAGGCGTAAGCCGCGGCATAATTTCAAAATCCGGCTACCCCGTGTAGCCGGGTAACTGGAGGCATAGAATGAGTAACGTATACACCAGAAACCGTAAAAAGACGCCGTTCGATGTCCTTGCGAACGCCGAGAAACTCCAAGATCTTGTAACGCTCTATGTTATGAATGAGAGGTATGTGCCTAAAAAGTGGCGCTTTATGATCGGTCAGGATCTTATCAAGAAAATTGACGAGCTGAACGACAACATAATCGCCGCGAACAGTATCTACGCCATGAGCGAGCAGGATCTCGCGAGCCGTAAGGCATACGCCCAAAAGGCGATCGCGAACGGCTACCAATTACAGAGAAAACTCTCCCGCCTTATCAGGTGCGTGCCTTCGGCCACGGCCGCAAGCCTCGAAGAAATCACGAGCTTATTAAGCCAAGAGACCGACGACCTGAAAGGCTGGAGGAAAAACGACAAAATAAGAGCCAGATAATAAACTCGGGTTATTTGCTGAAAAGTGTCACGCGGCCGCTGCAACTGGTGGACCGCTTCTGTCAGGAGTGGCAACTCTACTAATTGCGTGAACGTCAACAACAACGGGAACTCCAACAACTGGAACGCCAGCAACGAGCTTTACGTCCCGGTCTGATTCCACCTATATGCCAGACAGAGTAGAAAAATCGAAATCAGTGCCAGAGTGGAAGGAAGGAGCAAATAACCCTCGCCGTCAAGGCGTAAATAAGAGCCCAGACGCTACCGGGTGGACGCTGCTTGCATGGCGCGGAGTTTGTGCGAGTCCTCCGCGTTTCATACCCGTTGTACTATGCAGCTAATTAAACGCATGACAGCCGTGCTGGGTAATAACAAAGGAATGAGCTAAATTGTGACAAGCGAAGAAAGACGAGAACAACGATACCAGAGACGGAAAGCTGCAAGACTGAAAAAGAGGCAGGAAACAATCGGGAAATATGATGATTTTGAACGCGTGGCCTCTCTGAACTCTCTGTATGAAGCAGCAAGAGAAGCCTCAAAGGGCGTCGACTGGAAAGCCAGCGTCCAGAGGTACAACTCTTTGCTGCTTTTTAATATATCCAAAACACGCGCTGAGCTGCTTGCTGGGAAAGATATACGCCGCGGTTTTATCTGCTTTGATATATGCGAACGCGGCAAGCTGAGGCACATCAAAAGCGTGCATTTTTCCGAGAGAGTTGTGCAAAAATCATTTTGCACTAACATCATATACCCAACTTTCACCCGCTCCCTGATTTACGACAACGGGGCGAGTCAGCGAGGAAAAGGCACCCAGTTCGCGACCAACAGACTGACAGCTCACTTGCGGAGGCATTTCAGGAAATACGGACGCGAAGGCGGCATACTTCTGATTGACTTCTCGGACTACTTCGGGAATGTGGCGCATGAGCCGCTTTTTAAGATATACCGGCAGATTTTCACGGATCCACGCGTCATAGCTCTGGGAATGAGCTTTATTTCTGCCTTTGGCGATAAGGGCCTCGGGCTGGGAAGTGAAACGAGTCAGATCAATGCCGTAATGCTTCCAAACCGCGCGGACCATTACGCGAAGGAAGTGCTCAGGATCCGAGGCTATGGCAGATACATGGACGACACCTATCTGCTACACCATAGCATAGTATACCTCGAGGAATGTCTCGAAAAGCTCCGGGCGATATACTCGGAATATGGCATAGTTATCAATGAGAAGAAAACAAAAATTGTAGACCTCAAACACGGCTTTACATTTTTGAAAACTCATTTTTATATCACAGAAACCGGCCGGATCATCAAAAAGCCGTGCCGTGACAGTATCACCAGAGAACGCCGAAAGCTGAAAAGGCAGGCGGCTCTCGTAGCTTCTGGCGTCCTGACCTTTGACGAGGTTCGACGCTCCTACGCCTCATGGCGTGGCAGCATGTCGCACCGGGACGCATACAGAACCGTGCAAAGCATGGACCGCCTATTTAATGGGCTGTTTATAGATCAATGGAAAGGAGGACCACAACCATGAGAACCAGAGAAGAAATGGAGGCAGAAATCAGAGGCTTACAGCAGTTACTCGCTGCGACAGATTATAAGGCCCTGAAACATGCCGACGGTGCCCTCACAGATGAGGAGTACGAGCCGACACGCACCCAGCGAGCTGAATATCGCAAGCAGATCAACGACCTGCAGGCAGCGATTGAGACGCTCGAGACCACCGAAGGGCAGGTGGTAGACAATGAATAACCTCGAAATTATTGAAATGCAAAACGCAATAATTTCCAACATGGCCCAGATCAATGCCGAGCTGCACTCCAGACTCGAGCAATATGAGGCCGTGGCTCAGAACGAAAAAACCGCGCAACTGGAGGAAGCGACCGGCAACATGATCGGACGCCTGAAGGCCGCCGGCATTTTTGAGGAAGGAGGGATCCTATGACAGATCTGAGCATTTTCATCACGGTGGCCGGGCTCTGCCTCTCTGTCGCTACTTTCTATTTTGGGCGCCAGTCAGTAACCAAAGCAGACGGGAAAGCCGCCGGAGCTCTGGAAACGGACCTGCGCTACATCAAGGAAAGCGTCGGCCGTATTGAGGGCCAGCTCAACAGAGACGTGCAACGGCTGGAGGGCCGGATCGACGAGATCAGCAACCAGCTCGCCGGAATTAGCAACACCGCCGGCCGAGCCCATGAGTCAGCCAAAAGCGCACACAACCGCATTGACGAACACCTCGAACGTGAGCACAACATACAGACGGATCGGAGGCGATCAAATGCGGAAACCTAGAAAAGAATTTTCTAAGACCATATTGCGAGCGGTAGCTGCTGCCACCGTCGTGATCGTGGTCTTTTCTTTTGCCCTCATGTGGAGAACCGGCGACACCTCGCCGCTCGCCTACATCATACCGGGAATATTTACCGAGCTTTCTGCTGCTACCGGTTTTTATTTCTGGAAGGCTAAGGCTGAGAACGAGATCAAGCTCGACACTATCAGGCGTCAAAAGGAGTTAGAACAATCTAAAAAGCAGAACACCGAGCCCGGAGAATACGATCCGGGCTCTAACTATGAAGGAGGTACACCATAATGACAGAAAAAGAATTAAGACAGAGCTATGTCAATGCAGCCATTTCCTATCTGGGCTGCAAGGAAAGCGACGGCAGCCACAAGAAAATTATTGATCTTTACAATAGCCACAAGCCCCTCGCCAGAAATTACGCCGTAAAATATACGGACTCATGGTGCGCGACTTTTGTCTCGGCTATGGCTATTAAAACGGGACTTACTGACATTATCCCGACCGAGTGCGGCTGCGGCCAGATGATCCAGCTTTTCCAGAAGCTCGGCGCATGGGTAGAAAATGACACATACAGACCGAGCACCGGCGACGTTATTTTCTACGACTGGGACGACAACGGAGTCGGCGACGATACCGGCTGGCCTGAGCATGTCGGAATTGTAGTGAGCGTATCAGGCAACACGATCAAGGTTATCGAGGGCAACAAGAGCGACTCGGTAAGCTATCGCGAAATTGCTGTAAACGGCCGCTATATTAGAGGCTACGGCGTGCCTAAGTATAGCAGCAAGGCAACCAGCGCCGGATCTGGATCTGGCAACGGTGGCGGCCTGAAATACTCAAAGGGCGATATTGTAAACTTTACCGGTTCCAAGCACTACGCAAGCGCGAACGCCACCAGCGGCCCTTCCTGCAAGGCTGGAAAAGCTAAGGTAACAAACACCGCAGAGGGTACGAAGCACCCTTACCACCTGATCGCAGTCAACGGATCAGGATCGACCGTTTACGGCTGGGTAAACGCCTCAGACATTGCAGGCGCCTCTACTGCTGCCGCCTCTGGCTCTATTGAGGAGGGCAAAACGGTCAAGGTAAAGACCTCGGCCACAAAGTACGCAACCGGCCAGACGATCCCGAGCTGGGTGAAGTCCAGAAAATACACGGTGCAGAAAATCGACGGAGATCGCGCCCTCTTGAAAGAGATCACAAGCTGGGTGAAAGTCTCCGATCTTGAATTAGCATAAGGAGGGCAACGGAATGGATCAGGAAACTCTCAACACACTCATGTCAATGGTTATTTTGCCTCTGCTGCTGGCGCTCTCGGGCTTCGCGGTTGCATGGCTGAGAAAAAAGACGCAGGAAATCACGGCAAACATTAACGACGCCACTGTCCGCAAGTATGTGGATCTCGCAAGCGACGCCGTAACGAAAGCCGTACAGACAACCTTCCAGACCTACGTCGACGCATTAAAGGCGCAGGGAAAATTCGACAAAGAGGCCCAGCTCACAGCATTGCAGAAAGCAAAAGACACCGCTACTGCCCTTATCACCGACGAGGCCAAGCGAGTGATCGCCGAGGCTTACGGAGATTTTGACAAATGGCTCGCTTCTACGATCGAAACCCTCGTCAGGGAGGATAAAAGAACGGCGCCTGCTGCCGCTGAGGAAAAGCAGACACAGATCGCCACTACTGCTGCCACCGCTGCCGCCTCGGTAGCTGCCACAGTAGCCCAGACGGCAGTCGCTCAGGCTACTGCTGAGGTAAAGGCTGCCAAAGCTACGGAAACGGCCACAGAATAAGCCACAGACGGTCGGAATTGACACAAAGACGCTCACCCGGTAATTTTATCGAGTGGGCGCCTTTTTTGCGTTCTGGGGCATTTTAGAGGCTGCTCTCTATTGTTTTAATATCTTGTGCAAGATAGACAAAAGCTCCGGCAGAGGTTTGGTGAGTGTGTGTATTGTTATCTTGCACACGATATAGTATTATAATATCAGAAACAAGGAAAACCGCAGAAAATAAGGAGGCAGCACATGAAAGTCACAACGTACACAATCAACAAAGGAACCGCTTCTCAGTATTACGGACTGAAAAGCGTAAACGATAACCATGTTTTATACTATGCACCTAATAACTGGAAAACAAAGCGCGGAGCTATAAACTGGGCCAAGAAAAACGGCTACGAGGTGGAGGAATAGGAGGCAGACCATGAGAGAAACCAGAAAAGCGAAAGAAACAGAGTACCGAATTTTTAAGGAGTTCAACATCAAAACAGACCGCGATCGCATATATCTGACAGCCGGGCACAAGATCCGCGTCGATATATTCGAGGGCTACCTCTGGCAGGTTCCTGAGCTGCTCCGGTGCAAAAACTGGAGGATCTGCGACTCATGCGACAAAGGCGTCTGCAAAACGTACTACATCGACATATTGCCAGTGTAGCGGGTTGTTGTCGTGTGCATGATATGATAAAATTACTCTGAAGGAGGCGATACAGTGGCAAGAAAAGCAACAAAGACACCGGAGGAGCTGGCAGCGGCCCACACCAAGTACAAGAACGCGTGGCAGCGGGAAAACAAGGACCGGATCCCGATCACAGTACCAATCGGAGACAAGGACCGGATCGCAGCATGGGCCAAGTCAAAAGGCTACCAGAGTACAAACTCATACATAACCGACCTCATATATAAAGACATGGGGGAAAGATAACACCCGCAGCAATGCGGGGCACTAATGAAGCCGAGGACGGTCCCAAGCCCGTGAAAATTCAGAGGGGTGCGCATAATGAACAGATCAAGCCCGGTCTGAGTGATAGCTGACAAGTTTTGCTGGTTTTTAATGTGAAAACCTTAAAACGAGACAAGAAGGCAGCAGGCGCCGCAGCCAGTCCCGTGCAACCCGTAAACAATAGCCACGCGGCCGAGGAGGCCAGAGAGGAACGGTGATAGCTGCCGAGCTGAGCAGGCTCTATTTCTCGAGCCCTATCGAGAGACGACCGGGCATAACAAAAGCGCCAGAGCCTAAGCCCTGACGCTTTTATTTTTCACTATCTCCGCGTGAAGTTTACCACCACGGCGAACACTTTCTTGAAAAAGTACACCGGGTTCGGCTTCGCGCCATTGAGTGCGCTTGACGGCGCAAAAGCTGAACCTTTGCAACCGTCACCACTGACAGCGCCT
>OLYB01001013.1_pt1 | contig 23567 bp, 23 predicted proteins | sample 1674481 | NCBI WGS metagenome assembly OLYB01 (sample SAMEA103958167, study PRJEB25191) | human gut metagenome
ACCCTACAATTCTTGAAGCCAACTTTTAGTCGACCCTATCTAATTGCGGATTACCTTTTTTATACGTTAATTGCGGCATGCATTCCTAATGCATCTTTTTCTTTAGCTAGAATTGGATCAATGTAGTCTTTAAAGAATTCTTCTGTTTGTTGAACAGAACGTCCAACGAAGTTTTCTGGTTTCATGATGGAAAGAATTTGTTCTTTTGTCATGCCAAATTTTGGATCTTGTGCAATACGGTCGATTAAATCGTTTGGTTTACCTTCTTCTTTAACAACACGACCAGCTGCCATTGAGTGTTGACGAATCAATTCGTGTAATTCTTGGCGGTCTCCACCGGCTTTAACAGCGTCCATCATAATATTTTCTGTAGCCATGAATGGTAGTTCTTTTAATAAGTTAGCTTCTACAACTTTTGGATATACAACTAAACCATCGCTTACATTTAAGTAAAGATCTAATAATCCATCCGTAGCTAAGAAGGCTTCGGCAATCGAAATACGTTTGTTTGCAGAATCATCCAATGTTCTTTCAAACCATTGTGTACTTGCCGTAATTGCAGGGTTGATGGAATCGGCAATGATGTAGTTAGCTAGTGCTGCCATTCTTTCAGAACGCATTGGGTTACGTTTGTAGGCCATTGCGCTTGAACCGATTTGTGATTTTTCAAATGGTTCTTCGATTTCTTTCATATGTTGTAATAAACGAATATCATTACTGAATTTGTGTGCACTTTGTGCAATTTGAACTAAAACTTGTAATACTTGTGTATCATATTTACGAGTGTATGTTTGTCCGCTGACTGCGAAATATTGGTCGTAACCTAATTTTTCACAGATCTTTTTATCTAAAGCTTTAACTTTGTCTGTATCTCCTTCAAACAATTCCATAAAGCTTGCCTGTGTACCTGTTGTACCTTTGCATCCTAATAATTTTTTATTGTCTAATAAATGCTGGATTTCAATGTAGTCCATATATAAGTCTTGTGCCCACAAGCTAGCTCTTTTACCTACAGTTGTTGGCTGAGCTGGTTGGAAGTGAGTAAACGCAAGACATGGCATGTCTTTGTATTTTAATGCGAATTCTTCTAATTTTTCTAATACATTGACGATTTTCTTTTGTACAAGCTCTAAAGCTTCGTGCATGATAATTAAATCTGTATTGTCACCAACGTAGCAGCTAGTTGCTCCTAAGTGAATGATTCCCTTAGCTTTTGGACATTGTACTCCATACGCATATACGTGTGACATAACATCATGACGTACTTCTTTTTCTCTGGCTTTTGCGACATCGTAGTTGATATCTAAAGCGTGTGCTTTTAATTCTTCGATTTGTTCTTCGGTAATGTCTAATCCAAGTTCTTTTTCTGACTCCGCAAGAGCAATCCAAAGTCTTCTCCATGTCGTAAATTTTTTGTCGTTTGAAAATAATGCCTGCATTTCCTTAGATGCATATCTCTGTGAAAGAGGAGATTGGTAATATTCGTTCATTTGTTCCACCTATTCTAGTTAGTTTTTTCCTAACATAAATATTATATGTGTTTCAATTTTTAAATTCAACTTCAATTGTTGTATAATAAGGGAGTATGGAAAAGGAGTAGTTATGAAAACTTTATCTATATTATCTACAAAGCTTAGTGCCTGGGGGCTACACCTAATTGGTAGGGGTGGATCGATGCCTGGGTCGATTGGCTGTAAAGTCGATGTGAATATATTATCGAAATTAAAATTTAATGGTCCTGTCATTTTGGTTACAGGTACAAACGGAAAAACGAGTACGGCCAATATGATTACAGACTTGTTTGAAAAGGCTGGATATAACGTGATTTCCAATCGTAAGGGAGATAACTTAAAGGCAGGTATTGTCACTACGTTGTTGACTCACGCAAAACTAAATGGTGAAATCAAAGCCAATGCGGTTGTGCTAGAATGTGATGAATTAAATGTGAGACATATTCTTCCATTTATTCCGGTTACAGATTTTGTAGTCAATAATTTCTTTCGTGATCAATTAGATCGTGCTCGTGAAATGGAACAGTTGATTGATTCAATTGAAAAGGTATTGCCTGCATATAGGGGGCGATTGATTTTAAATGCGAATGATCCCAATGTCGTACGACTCAATTTAGTAGCGAAAAACGCTTCATTCTCTTATTTTGGAATGGATGAGAACAAGTATTCGGTTAAAACGACAAAAGAGGCAAGTGAAGGAAAATTTTGTCCTAAGTGTGGGGCAAGACTTGAATACAGTTATTATCAATATTCGCATATTGGTAAATTTCATTGTTCAAAGTGTGATTTTCAAACGCCGGAAATGGACATTTGTTTAAAAGATATTGATTTGGATAAAGAAACATTTTCGAGTGATGGAATACATTATAAATCTCCATATGAAGGAATGTATTCCATGTACAATTGTGCCGTTGTATTGAATGTCGCAAAAAATTATGGTATTTCACAAGATTGTGTTAAGTCTGTATTTAGTCATGCACCTCAGCCTGCGGGAAGAAATGAAACATTCACATCAAAGGAACAGACTTGTATTTTAAACTTGGTTAAAAATCCTACGGGTGCCAACGAAGTTATGAAGGTCATTGAAAAAGATGATTCGGATAAGACAATTGTGATCGTATTGAATGATCGTGAACAGGATGGTACGGATGTGAGTTGGATCTATGATACTTTCTTTGAAAAGATTATGAAGGATAGCACAAAGGAAATTATTTGTACGGGTCTTCGTGCAAATGATATGGCTTTAAGAATCTATTATGGTGGCTATAAAGGTCCTTTAAGTGTCGTCGATACTTTGGACATTGCCGTAAAAGCCGCATTAGCTACAAAGCGTACGACATATGCGATTGCGACATATACAGCATTACTTCCTACGCGTAATGCGATCAAGAAGGAGATGGGTCTATGAAAGTAGTTTGGATGTATCATGATATCATGGATCTTTATGGTGATAAGGGAAATATGATGGTTCTAAAGAAGCGTTGTTTAGATCGTGGTATTCCTTTTGAACTCGATACTTGTGGTATTGGTGAAGAAAAAGATTTAAGTGAATATGATTTGATTTTCTTAGGTGGTGGTGCAGATAAGGAACAAATTAGTTTAATTCCAGATTTATTATCTCGTAAAGAAAATATAACGAAGGCCATAGATGAAAAGACCTTTGTGCTTTTGATTTGTGGTGGTTATCAATTATTTGGTCAATATTATATTGCGGCCAACAATGAGAAGATTTCTGGTTTACAGTTCTATGATTATTATACGGATACGGGAAAAGCTGGTAGTCGTTGTATTGGAAATGTTGTGATTGATGCAAATTTAGATGGTTTAAAAACGCGTATCGTTGGTTTTGAAAATCATGGGGGTCAAACATTAAATGTAACGCATCCTTTAGGAAAGGTTGTGAAGGGTTGTGGTAACAGCTTTAATGCAGGTTATGAAGGATTCTATGATGGAAAGATTCTAGGTACCTATTTGCATGGTCCTTTACTTCCAAAAAATCCTGAGGTGGCTGATTTTGTGATTTCAAAAGCACTACAAAAAAGAAATCCAGATTTTAAATATAGTGATTTAAAGCCATTGGAAGATAAGTTTGAAAAGATGGCTCGTGAGGCTGTATTTAAGAAATTAGAGATATAAAAAAAGATGTCATAAGACATCTAAAAACATAGTACATAAGGGGTTTATTATATTTTTTGACTCGAACGATAATGAAGTACTATGTTTTTTATCACTCACTCCTTTCATGTTTTTAGTATATAAGTTATATTGACATTATATATGTCAAATATGTGAGGAATCGTATGAGAAAATTTATTATATCCATGTTCATTGTTCTATCGACATTGATCACGCCTATATCGGCTTATGAGATTGATGAGATACCTGAATATAGTGGCAATCCTTATGTAGAGATACATGGTAATGAGCCTGTATTCAGTTCGAAGGATATGAATACAAAGAGTTTTGAATCGTACTCGAATCTAGATTTTTTAGATCGGCCACAGGTTGCGTATGCGAATGTGTCGAAGGATCTAATGCCAACAAAAAAGCGAGAAAGTATTGGTTCTGTAAAGCCTGCAGGGTGGCATACAGTGCGTTATAAGGGAATTGATGGGAAGTATTTATATAATCGTTGTCATTTGATTGGATATCAATTAACGGGTGAGAATGCGAATCGTAAAAACTTAATGACGGGTACACGCTATTTAAATGTAGAGGGTATGCTTCCGCTTGAAAATGAAGTATCTGACTATATAAAAAAGACAAATCATCATGTTTTATATCGGGTTACACCTATTTATGATGGTGATAATTTGATTGCGGATGGTGTACAGATTGAGGCGTATTCTGTAGAAGATAAAGGACAAGGTGTATCGTTTAATGTATTTTGTTATAACGTGCAGCCAGGTATCACAATTGATTATAAAACGGGCGATTCAAGTCGTTCAAATGACAATATTATAAAGGAATATAAAGTTACAGAGGATACTTCTACTTATGTTTTAAATGTAAAAACACATAAGTTTCATAAGCCTACTTGTGCAAGCATTCGTTTGATGAATGATGTAAATAAGTTGGAGTCAAGTGAGTCTAGAGATGTACTAATCGCTCAGGGGTATTCGCCTTGTAAAAACTGCAATCCATAGGAGAATAATATGAAAAAAATAGTATCTATGTTGTGTGTATGTGTTTTATCTTTATCTTTATTTGGTTGTTCTAAACCAGAAAACAATGTGGAATTAAAAAAGAATGTTTCTTGTCAATTGTTGGATGTTTTAACCATCACAAATGATACAGATAATTCGACGTACTACTATTATTTGGCAAGTGTTGAAAATAAGGGTAAAAAGCCGTATGACACAAAGAATTTAATTTATACCGTAACAGATGACAATGAAAAAGATATTAGTGTCATTGATAAATATCAGTCTACGCCTTCTTATATCATCAATAAGGGACAAAACACGTATATTTATGGATATATTGGTTTTCCAAACAATGATCAAAAAAACTTGGGTCTTTCTTTTAACAACAAGAAACAGTTCTTGCCTTTTAAAGCCTTTGATATTCGCAAGGCTAGTGATAAGAATGTAAAGGATTCAAAGGATACAAAATATACTTTCTTTGAGGATGATACACTTCAGATTGGTGTGGATGCATCTAAGGCAAGTTATGTATATGAGAATGGGGAAACAGTATTAAAAAATATTAAGATTACTTATAAGAATAAAACGGATTCTCGTATCATTGTTCCATATTTAACGCCGAGTGCTACTTTAGAAGGTGTCGATCTTAGTAACAAGTATGATTTCGCAAATATGGATGAAATCAAAAGTCATGATTTTACAACGAATGGTATGGCACCTAAAACACAAAGTTTTAAAGCGGATGTAACTGGGTATGTATTGTATTTCTTGGATAAAAAACAAACTGTAAATACAGAAATTGAATTCCATTTTGAAAAGGCAGCTCCTGATTTTACGGATAAGAGTACCAAGCCTTTTGTGGTTCATATGAATTCGAAAGCATTTGGAAAATCAAACACATTTAAGATTGGACTTGAATAAGTCCTTTTCTTTTTGGTTCACATTGTTTATAATCTTTGTGGTGATGTATATGTTAGAAGAAAAAGGATTAGTTCTTGAAGGCGGAGGCTTTCGAGGTATGTATACTAGTGGTGTAATCGATGTATTTATGGAAAATCACATTGATTTTAACCAGGTTGTTGGAGTTTCTGCAGGTGCTGCCTTTGGCTGCAACATCAAATCTAAACAGATTGGAAGAGCTTTGCGCTACAACAAGCGTTTTTGTAGAGATCCAAGATATTCAGGATTAAGGAGTTTTATTAAAACGGGAGATCTTTATAATAAAGAGTTTGCGTATGGGGTCGTGCCTACGATATTGGATCCGTTTGATACAAAGGTATTTAAAGAGAATCCATTGCGTTTTACCGTGGTATGTACAGATATTCGTACAGGAAAACCTGTATATCATGAAATTAAAAATGGAGATGCTCTAGATATTGAGTGGATTCGTGCATCGTCATCGATTCCTATTGTTTCAAAGCCTGTTAAATTAGATGGATATGAATTATTAGATGGTGGTGTCTCTGATTCGATTCCAGTGGATTGGATGTTGGAAAGAACAAAGAAGACAGTTGTAGTTTTGACAAGAGATCATACCTATCGAAAAAAGCCAATGAAATATATAAATCTTATAAAGAAGGCATTTAAGGAATATCCAAATCTACAACACGATTTAGAAAATAGACATATTGTATATAATGAAACATTAGATACAATCGATAAGCTTGAAAGGGAAGGACAGATATTTGTGATTCGACCTTCTAAACCAATTGCGTGTGCGATGATTGAAAAGGATCCAAATCATCTACAAGAAATTTATGACATAGGTAGATGTGATGCGTTGAATAGTTTAGAAGAATTAAAGAAATATTTGTGAAGTGTTTCACATATTAGTTTGTGATATACTAATAAAAATATTTAGGAGTGATACACATGAGTTTCTTTAAAAAGCCAGGGTGCATTCTAATATTAATCATGATTGTATTAGCTGTAGTCTGTCCGTATCGTGTTCATATGTATAAAACGAAGATTGAAGAAATCAAATCTGGTAAACTAAAAATCAATGATATGCAGTATGCTGCTGATGATCTACATCCGTATTCCGCTTATTTAATGGCTGTCCCATATATTATTATAGAAGTCGCATTAGGATCTTTATATTACGTTAGAACACGTGATTAGTGGACTCTGTGATTTGCCGTGAAAATCAAAAAGATGGACAACTGTACGTCTTGATTCAAATCAGAGGATGCGATATTATGGAAATTAATAAGACACTATGATTTGTCGTGAAACATCAAAAAATGTATAACAATATGTATTTGTTCAAATAATAGTGATATAAAACTCATAATGATGGTTTCCATTTCAATATCAACATATTTTTGAATTTCTAAATATCTTAAAACGTAAAAACAAGCAGATTTATTTAAAAATCTGCTCAATTTTCAATTCTATAAATATAACATAAGAGATATTATGCGAAGTTGGATATATATAGTACAATATATATGTAGCGTACATTTGTTTTCGTGAAACTAAGCGTTACGTTAAGAAACTAAGCGTTACGTTTAGCAAAATAATCTGTTCTCGTAATCTTAAACTAAGCGTTACGTTTAGAAAAAAGATTTGTTCTATCTTCATGAAACTAAGAATTACGTTTACTTATTCGTGCTCAATAAAGCATAAAAAAACAAAGAAACATTAAGTCTCTTTGTTCTTAGGTATTCGAGATGTAATCACAGATATTCTTAGATGCAGGTGCTTTCGATGAAGGTCTTCTCTTTTTCCGAGTCGGACTTCCAGTAATAATGGCAACTACCTCTTTTGCAACTTCAGTTGGTTTCATACGATGATATTCATCTTCTGCCAAGATTTGTCGAACATATCGTGCGATATCGTCTGATGTTACATCTGTGTAGATTTGATGGACTTTGCCAATCACGATGTTGATCATCTTGCTTTCGTAAGCCAAGTTCTCAACGTTTGTTTCTGGCATCTCGTATTTGTTCTTGTCGCTTTCGGCAAGCATCAGAATCTGTTCATCTTCCATTTCTTCAACCTTTGCCTGATTGACCATGTCGATGGCTCCCTTCAGCTGACCAAAGTGTTTCTTGCTGACTGACTTGATGAACTTTTCGTTAATGATTACGATTGTACCTTTTGACCGATTGTCCAGATATTCAATCATGATCCATTTGTACAGCCAGATGAGCATATTGATGATTCCACCTGTACATTCATACAGAGTATCTGAAAGTTTTTGTGCCTGTTTTTTCGTAATCGGTTTATCAAGCCACTGCCAAGTTAAAAGCATACTCAACAGGAAGTTGAAATACTCCTTATCGGATGTGTAGGCAGAAGCATTGATGTATTCCCCTGCTCGACGAGCATTACGAAGCATTCCGAACAGCTTTTTGTAGGCTTCATCTGTACCAACTACGCTCAAGGCAATCTTTGTCTTGTTAACGATACCAAGAAGACCTTCGTAGCTGTTTTCCTTGTTGCTGTTGAAGTTGATAAGCTGAATTTCATCAAGAACGATGGTTCCAATTGAGAACTTCTCAATAAGCTCACAGACTTTCAACTGTTTTTCAGCCAAGCTCCTACACTTTTTGGTAATCATCAGTTCGTATACTGGTTCAGGATAGCCCAGAGCGTTGTCGATTGCCTCTCCAATCTGTCGATACAGAGTGGCAAAGTTGCTGTTAGGCATACAGCTTACAACAAGATACGTGATTTGGGTGATATTTGTTGCAGGGTCAGGATGATGCATGATGACCTGTGGAATGTTATCGAAAAGCTGTTTCAATGAAGTTGATTTACCACATCCTGAATAGCCAAGCAATGCGAATCCAGTTGGAGCACTGTCTTCAATCTTGCCACGCATCTTGATGATTTGTCTTGTTGTTTGTTCATTGATTGAGAATTGGATGTCTTCCTCGTTCCAGACATACATCTTTCGAAGCATGTAGGAACTTGAAACAACATCGTAATTGATGAATTCGAGCTGTTTGTGAAATGACAAAGGCAGTCTAAGACGTTTCAGACTCAGAACAGTTTCTTTCTGTTCGTTGATTGTCATGTCGTCCAGTTCGCCCATATCAACAGCAGGAATCGGACACGTATAAGCTTTGATAAGTTCTTTCCCGTCTCTAGGACGAGGCAGAGCCTCAATAAACGGATTTCCGTTAAAGTCTTTGTTGGATGATTTCACATACTTGGCATCTACAGGACCGATACGGTTGCATTCCTCGTATGTGTACTGGTTCTTGTCTTTGTCAACATCCGTATACCAGTACTTCCAGTTAAGTTCTTCCATATGGATACCTCCTACATTTTTTCCATGATTTTTGCCAAAGCTTCATCGAATGATACGATTTCAGAATTATTTTGAGGTTCTGGCTCAGCCAAGACTTCAGGCTCTGTATCATTCATTGGAATTATTGGTGGAGTTTCTTCTGTGTTCAAACGAGAACCAATCGTATTCGACTCCATAAAGGTAATGCTTTCTTCTTTACGGTTTTTACGAATATTCTTCGTTTTTGAATTGCTTGGAGCTGTGTTGTTGGCAATACGAACAGCATCGTTCATTGTTGCCTCCATTCCCATACGTCTGGCACAGCGAATCTCCTGATCATCTTGAGCTTTCTCTTTAATAAGCTCTTTTTCTTTGCCTTGAATTCTTCATAAGCACGTAATGATTTGCCGTTGAATTCAAAGTTTCCAGCTCGGTTCTGGTTCAAGCCAGCCTTAACAAGGCGGTTGCCTGCAATAAACCAAAGTGAGCCAACATTCCTTTCGTCAAGGCGACATTTCAAAGGTACTGAATTCCCTTTAGCCATCGTAATCTGTTCTGCAAGCCAAGGATCGTTTGCAATATAGAACAATCCGTTCCATTCGATACCTTTACGTGTGATACGAGCAGTCACTTCTCTACGGATTGAGTATTCGAACTGGTCAAGGTTTGTAATTGGTCTTGGTGCTCCAAATTTCTTGCATCCATAGTCCCAAATCTCTAACGGAATTGGATGTACAGATTTATTGACCATATCCCTTGTCATTGGATATTCTGCCATTGTCATCATGTTGTGAGCAATCGTCTGATTGATGACGAATACCCAGATATCATCCAATGTAAGAATAGCAGTCTTATGATGGTTGGAATCATGACGCTTGGTAATGAGTCCTTTACCTTCGATAAGGTCGTTTTGAACAGAGTGATACTGATGGAACAGCTGTTCTACCTGCCCTTTTAGTGACCCCATAGCAGGCGGTACAAGCTCAAGTGTAATGTCGAGCTCATTACAGATACGTTTGACCTCTTTGGAACGGTACTCTGAACCACGATCGCTTCGAATTCGGTTTGGAAGTACGTTGATGTCCCATAAGCCATCATTCAATTCCAAGCCAAAGCGTCTGCAAAGCTGTTTGTTGTCTTCACCAAGGTTTAAAAGACAATTGGTGAATCCGAGTACTGAGTTGTTCTCCAAAGAAACAGATACTGCTGCAATCATACGTGAATAGACGTCTACCATTGCATGTACAATAGGACGACCAATCACTTTGGTTTGGTCAGCTTCGCTGACAATCGAAACATCCATTTCTACTTCGTCCATTTCAAATAAATCACCAGGACCTTGGACGTTGCATAAGTTATCTGCTCTAAGCATACGTTCGTTGTTTCTGTATTCACGTTTGGAAGTTTTACAGATACTGCGTTCCTTTGTTGAAGTGTTGTTTCGAATGTATGTTTCCATCTGATTCTGCGTAGGACGCTGGTCGATTGGTAAAAGCTTTTGGCGAATTATAACGCCATCCTCTGACTGCATTTCCACACGTACTGTGAAATACTTTGTGAGCATCCAGTCATACGTTGTTGAATACGATTTTTCTCTGCCTGACAAATAGTGTTTACAGCAGTCATCAAAGATTTCTCTTAATTCATTCGTTAGTGGCATGCCTGCCTCAAACATTGGTGGACGACCTGTTTTTTTCTCATAGTTCATTTTCCCTTTGCTTTTTTTACCAGCTTTTGGTAGTAGTGAATATGGATCTAAACCGCTCATCAGATAGGATTTTACGATATACAAAACAGTCCTTGTAGTGATTTTGTATTTCTCACTTAATTCCTTGATACAAGGCTTTTCTTTTCGGCTTACAAGCTCAAAATAGCAAGGACCATAAGCTTTGCGAACCATATCGACAATATCTTTGTTACGTAGATATAGCTCCTTTTCCTTTGAGGATAAGGTATCCACATCAAACACGTTGTCATACTTTGGTTCATGGATTACGATTTCTCGATTTTCAAGCAGATTTCTAATCATTTCTGAATACCATTCATTGATTATGACTTTGCTTTTAGGCGAATGCATAAGAATCGTAACAAAGCAGTCGCTATTCTCATAGATGACTCGATGATCAATATTAGATTCCATTTCGTGAATAATAGAACCAACTTTTAGGTTGAATGGGTTTGACATATAGGTGTTCCTCCTTTCACTTCTGGCAAGGCTTCACGATACTGTTCAAGAAGATATGGAAAATCAAGTGGTTCTGACTCCATATCGACCTGAATGCGTTTCGTGGCAATCATATGCTTCAGCATCGATATTTCGTCGAATACACTTGAAGCATTGTAGAATTTAGATACGATACGAATATTTTCAGCAAAGACAACATTCATATCTTCTTTGAATACAATTTCATAAGGAACATGTCTGAATTTTTCCCAGTAGCATCGTTCGATATCCAGTTTTTCTTTTGTTCTTCTCTTTTTCAAAAGGTTTCTTGATGTCTTGACGCTGAAGGCTTTTTCAGACCCGTCCTTGTAGATAACGTAGAAATCGGTTGTCATATAACAATTACGACCTCCAGGATGCTTACAGCATCTGTCATCACAGATTTCATTTGTTAGCTCAAGATCAAGAGGATACTGTTCCCGTATATCCAAGATGTTGTCATCCCATCTCAGCATATGCCAGAAATAGGCTTCCCCCTGTGAGAGAAGCTCAACAGTCCGACCTGTTTTCCAGTCTTTAGGATTGGAACAGGTTCCGCAGCTGCTGATTTCTCTTGTTTGAATCCAAGGTTTGTAAGAGGCTCCTGAGCCCTTGCCTCTACCTTCTTCTATTTTGCTTGCGTTTGATTTTGTTTCTGACACGTTTGATTTGTCTCCTTTCTCTTCTGGCTTTGTACTTGTTCGCAGACTTGATATGAAGAACTGTGTGTCCATTTGGAAGTTTCTTCATTTCAAAGCCGACCATCGTTTCATAGTTGATATTGTTCAGAAAACGCTGATACCGAGGATGGTCATCAAAGATAAGCTGTAACAGATTCTTTTTCTGATAGCCTGTCAAACTGTCCATTGTTGAGTTGCAGACAATGTTAGCTGCAACCACAGGCATTTCCTCGTTGTACTTCGTAGTTCTGAATACTTCCGCAATGTTGTCAACCGTCAAATGATTATCGCTTAGAAGTGTTTCAAGCTGGTACTTTGTAACTCGATAGTACAAAGACGATTTTGAATAACAGCGACGGAACTGACGCATTTCACGCTCTGAATCATAGCCACCAACAACAGGTGTTAGATCGGATTCGTCTGGAATTGGCTTTAAACGTGCATCAGGTGCTACATGAAGCAGATTTACTCCGTGTTTCCAACATGTAAAAGCTCCTGGATACTGATGCTGATAGTGGTAGACTACTGCACCATGCGTTTTTATGTCTTCCTGCATACAGCAAGGACAAAGGTAAAGGTGTTCTTCTTCATCAAAGTGATGGTCCAATCGTTCTTTGGCATCAGCTTTGTAATCTTTAGAAGATAGTCATGCTGTCGCTTGACCGCCTTTCCTTTAATGAAGCCCAAAGACTGAAGCATATCGTTCGTATCTTTGAAGCCATTTGCTAGAGCCAGACGGTTCATCCAGCTGAATGGAAGCTCATCGACTTCGGGTAAAAAATAGTTAGGTAACATAATGTATTTCCTCCTTCGTTACACTTGAGAGGGCTCTCGTTCCCTCTTGACACCATCATTGTAAATGATGAATTTCCTCTTTTGTTGTATTGCAAAATCATGTGTTTTTATATTTACCAGAGCGTTGAAAACTGATATCATATAGTTGTAAAGAAGAAAAGGAACGTATATGAAAATCAAAATCAAGGCTTTGGCCGATATTGAGTTTCTTAGTGCCAAAGTAGACAGAAAACATAATATTATTCACGTACAGGCAAGAAATCTGCTCGATTCTACAGGACAGGACTGTACCTTCCCTACTTGCTCAGGTGGCAAATACATTGCTCATGGCTTTATTACGTCCGTTTATGAAGATCTTCATGTGGACGGATACAGAGTTCTCATTCATTTAAAAACAAGGCGTTCTATTTGCCCTACATGTGGCAAACTCAATGTTACTAATAAGCCTGCATGCCTATCCAGAGATATTGTTCCTGATAATGACATTAATGGATGGTATGGCAATCATAGAACTACAAACCGTTTTCTAGACTGGGTTGAATATCTCATTTTTAAATATGGAGTTGATGAAGCAAGCAATATTACGGGTATCAAGCCTAGAAGGCTGTATTATATTCGCAAAGCCTATCAGAGCAGTAATTTGAGAAGACAATTTGCCCGCTCACTTGTTATCGCAAAATCAAGACATAACAATCGAAACCTGTTTCTAGTCATAGATACGAAGTATCAAACACAGCTGCTTGATTACTACGATTCACCAAAGAAGGCTTTGAAATATGTCTTGGAATTGAAGCAGAACAACCCTGCAATCGAAAAAGTAACGATTCCTGCGGATTTTAAATACAGTAATGAACTGGTTCAGGTTTTTGGCGAAAACAATGTACAATATGACTTCCGTTCGTTGCAGACGATGATTACGAAAGCTTGTTTCAACACCTACAAAGGACTTCGGAGCAATAGTGATTCATCCACTCTGGAGTTGGAAGACCATTTATTTAACACGCCTAGAACTCTTCTGACATGGGCTGAACAGAAAAAGCTGAATGAATTGTTAAGAACAAATACGCTTTTTCACGAATACTACTACCTTCAGCATGAATACTGGTATTCGATGGATGAAAAAGTCGTTCTGAATGTCAAAATCAAACAGAAGGATGTATTAGACAAGGTCAAAAAGGACAAGTACAAAGTGAATGCTCAGTCCTACGACAAAGAAATTGATGATGTTATATCTCAGCTAAGTGAAAGCTTAGCCTGTGATGAGAACAAGGATTATATTCTTTATAAGATGAACAAGTCTTGCGAAAAGTATGAAGAAAGTCAATATGATGAAGCAGTTGAAGTTGATGTAGATCAGGAGGATGATACCTATGAATAAATTTAATCTTGGTGATATCGTCTATTTCATAGCTAACGGATATCATATAAGAGAAGCTACGGTAATTAGGGCTGGTTCTGGCTTTTGCACTATAAAATTCAATGACAACGAAACACCCGCAGGAACCAGAGTCAGAGAATCTAAGTTATTCCTGACTAAGCAGGAAGCTGAAGTTGTTGTTGAAAAAACACATAACACACTGTTATACTAGGTTTAGTTGGATGAGCCGTAAATCATAACCCTTGTTAAATCATCCAACACTTCTAATTCCTAGAGCTGGCGTTTAACCCTTTCTGCCAGCTCTTTTTTATGCCTTGCCAATTAGAAATCAAGCAAGCACAAAAAAAGAGACATTCTAAGTGAATATCTCCAGATTCAATTCCTATACGATTCTAATTTTCACATTTTAATTCCTTAATCCCATACTCGTGAATTATATTCTCAGGAGCATGAGAATCAGCAGGATATAGTATTCCAGAAGCAGCATACTCATATTGTTCTAGTTGCAGTACTGCTGGGTCAAATGGTTTAACATCTACGTTGTATTCAGTGTAAACATTGTCTTCATCTGCAATCAAATCTGCTTTTATACATTCATCAATTTCGTCAGCAGCATCATCTATTGTTTCTCCGTATGCAACACCAATTAATTCATGTTGGCTCGCATTTTCTTCTAAATGTTTTAAAGATCTAAAAATTTCATATCTGTTCATGTATCTTTTCCTCTTATTTTCTTATTCATGAGTATAACACCACGCATAATTTCGAAACAACAAAATCACGCACAAAACCGCTTCGTTTACAATTCAAATTTTAGTAGTTACTTACGTTCACCGTTTTCTTCCACAAAAACAGTTTCGTGCATTGTTTATCAAGAGTTCTTTAATAGAACCTTTCCATATCCAAAATTAATTGCATATTTCTTTTTGCTGAACATGAGTGCTCAAAAGTGAAATTAAGCTCTCATAATCTTCTGGAGTTAAATTGCTTTTTTTCACCAATACTATTTTTTTAGTAGAGGTTTGTAAATAAATATAATTTTTAAACACACACCACCATTGAAATGCGTCCCATTTATATTTACTTGTAACATACTCAGGTTCAAATATTGTTGTAACTCCATCTGAATCAAATATATATTCAATTGTTCCATTTTTTACATTATCTAGGGCTTTATTTTGAATTACTTTATAAATTAAATTCTGTTCATAATATAAACCTACTTTTGCGAGCCATAAAAAAATTATGGCAAATGCTAGAAATTCTATTGTATCTTCAATAAAACCATCTAAAAAAGTTCCTAGCGCAAAAAGCCCCGTAATACATGCTGCAATAACACAAGCCGTTTGACCTATCTTTCTTTTTTTTTGCAATCTTGGATGAGCCAAAATGATTTCTCTTAACACTTTAAATTCATCTGGACCTAAATCCGTTTTAGTTTTGATCATTATAATCATCTCTCTTTCAATCAAACCAATTATAGTATAAATCAAAAATAGAAACACATAAAATATTGTTACAGATTTAGTCGTAAATACTTACTCAGCGTGAACATGTGGGTGGAAAAACACAACCGTGGAATGACTTCCAGCACATACTGCAAAGGTTTGCGTGAAATTCACATACTGTTATAGGCGTTAAAAAGTATGGATTCTGTTTAAACTTAAGTTTAGATATAAGACAAGAATCAGTGCTAGCTCTTATTTTGGTAAAAATCTCAACGTATTTCGTACAAAGCTTCGAGCAATACGGACATTTTTTCGACCTTACTCATATCTCAGGTTCGTAATAAGCACATATTTCATCAAAATATGCCCTTTCTTCCAACTTAAAGACATTACTTTTTACATTTACCTCGAAAATTTGTCCGTATTCCCAACTAGTCATTATGATATACTTGAGTAAAAGAGGCATGAATAGTATGAAAAACAGATTTATAATAGCCGTTATTTCAACAACTTTGCTGTTGTCAGTATGTGCATGTGCAAACAGCAAAGAAAAGAAAGACGAAAAAGTGGTTCACAAGAAGAAAGAAACTATGGAAGTTAAACAGGATGCAGTTAGTCTACCTGAAGAAGCTGAGACTAAACCTGTTGCTGATGCCACTTTGTCTGATTTATATACAGATGAAGAACTTTTAGCCTATGCAAATAATCATCTTGCTGATTACTGGCATACTTACTATTGCTTTATGGCAGGTACATATTTTGAAGGCTCAGGTGAAATTGGAAATAAATTGATTACTGATCCAAATATCCATTCTTTACAGGATGTTGAAAATGTCTGGTACCAATACTTTTCAAGGAAATACCCTATTCCATACATGGATATAAATATAAATGTTTATAAAGAGGCTCCATTCTGGGAAGAAAACGGGCAGGTCTATGAACGATATCGCATAGATGGAATACCACATGTTTCTTTCTTTTTTGACCATATAACGCAAAAGACGGACGATGAGGTATGGTTTGCGTATTATTGCAAAGGACCAGATGGTTCAATTAGCGATACTCAACAGCAATGGTCATTCGTATACGAGGATGGACAGATTAAATACGGAACAATAGTTAGAAACAATTAATAGAGGCTCGAAAGAGTCTTTTTTTTGTGTTTGTGGCTCGAAATTTTGTCCGTATTTGGCATTCATATGCCAGCATAAGGACTAAAAACTATCATTTGATGACAAAGCGCTATATTTACAAGCTACAATTTGCTACACGATATGTTATAATCATAATATGAAGATAGAAGATGTAATAAATAAAGATACAATAACTAGTGTAATTGCAGTTTTTGGACTTATTGCAGTTTATTATCAAGTACAACAAAGCAATAAATGCTCTCTTTTTGAAAAAAGGTTAAATATTTACTCTTTTTATAAAGAGTTATATGATTCTTGGATATCGTGTGAGATGTGGAATGATTCATTAGATTTATTTATTAAGAATCAAAATATGCCAGCACAAGCTATTTTTTTAGATTTAACAAATACCGTTTCACTATATGATTTATGTGATTATTTCCCTTTGGATAAAATTGATTATTCCAAACAAAAAGAATTTAGGAAAAGAGTTGCTGAACTTAGAAACATATCCAATTCAGTTAAGTTCTTATTTAAAGAGAAAATATTCGGTATACCTTTTGAATTTTTAGATAATTATGTGTCATTGTTAGATATTTTATATCGATATCAATTTGGAGTAATACGTAGAAAAGAAATTACAGAAACTTACAATTCGATGCCGTATTCAAAAGAAGTAGAAGAAGCTATGATTAATGATTCAAAAAAAGTAATGCAAGAATTAAGTAGGTTGTCTGCACAAATTGAAAACAAACATATTAACGAAAAAATGGAAAATGAAATCCGTTTACAAACGAATATTATTCAGAAAATAAAGACAAGGAGAGGCAAATGGAAAAATTGATTAATTTTAAATCCAAATATGTTTCTGTCGTTCTTGAAAAATTATTAAAAGACAAAACAACAGATAAGAATATCATTTGGGCAACTTCCAGCTATGAACAATTCGGTCCGGAATATAAAGATTCTAAGCAAATTACAATTGGTACACTGATTGGTTTAAAGCCGATGACTTTGCAACCAAGAGTCTTAAAAAAATTAGATGAGCTTTTTGAAGGAGATGAATAATGCCTAAACCTAAGAAAGACTGGAAAGCTCTGAACATCAAAATTCAGAGTGAAGTATATGAGGAGCTTGAAAAATACTGTGAAGAAACAGGACTCAGCAAGACTGTAGCTGTTGAACGTATATTGAGTAAAGCTTTTAAAGAGTACAAAGAAAGTAGATAAGAAAGAAGATGTTGTTATTATGAAAAAGTACTTTGCACTACTATTATCGTTTGTTTTGGCATTTGGCTTAACAGCTTGTCACCAAGATGAAAAGCAAGATTTTTGGGAAGCTACCATTGATGCTGTTCAATCCAAATCCAAAGATAATGCGTACTTAAAAAACAACTGGAATATTGGTATAAGTTCAGACGAAGGTAAAAAGCATCAAAATATGGCTGCCCGCTATATCGTAGAAAACGACAATGAAACAACTACTACCATATTTGCTTTGCAAAACCAAAATGATAAAGAATATATATCCTATACATATACAACAGATGTAATTGAAGATACAAAAGAATATCAAAAGACAATAACTATTAATTCAACGAATAAGAAATATACAAAGTATGATATCCAATATAATTACTACGAATTTGAGAATGGAAACTACACATATGGAGAAGACGCAACTGGCTCAATATCAATCAATAAAGATGGCATTACATATGATAATGTTCCACTTTTAAATGAAGCAATCCAAAGCTGCTGTACAATAATTGATGATTTCCAGGAAGAATTTGATATCGATTATGAAGAATATGATTTTGATCCTCTACCATATCAAATGAAGGATTTGAATATTCCAAGTATAGATGAGATTCAGGAGGAAACCGCAACTTCTACAGACTACTATGGAGAACAAAGAATCAACGCAAAAGGATATACACTTGTTGATTGTTTAAGTATTGATAAAGATACAAATGAAGCAACCTATTCAACTTTCAATTACGAAAGACAGAGTGATGAGGAATCAATTCCATGTACACTTTCATTACAAGGTAATAACATTTATCTATTGACGCCAGATATGGATATTGATTTTACTTACTATATTTATAAAACAGACGACACCGTTTACATGTATTCCATAGACTATTCAAGTAATGAAATCATTGAGGATATTACCAACAACGGCGGAAATATGGCCGAGCAAGTTTTAAAAACCACAAATGACAGCTTACGAAAAAAGATTGCAGAACAATAAATACTACAAGACTGAATCATCAATCAATGATTTCAGTCTTTTTTTATGCCCTTCTCTTTTCTCGAATCCTCGCACAACGTTTTCAGATGAAGCCTCTACTTCTCCATCACCTCCCCTGATTTCATAGTACGTAGGATTATTGTATTACATCTAGTGAGCTCTTAACGAGAACGTCCTCATAGCAGTCGAATATTTTCTTGTGGTTCACTGTATGCGTAAAGCCAGGTAAGAAACGAATTGTGGCTTTATGTATGCATAAGGAGGTATTTGGAATGATATGAAAAACACAATAAAAATATCAATAATGAGTGGACTCGTAACAGCAGGTGCACTGTTGTGTGGGCTTCCTCATGCTATGGCGGAAAGCGTGCCTCAAAACAATGAGACTTATTATTCTGTTAATGTGCCGTCGGAAATCAGTTTAAGTCCTGACCAAGATGAGACAACATTCACGGTTTCAGGAAACACATATCAAAAACGATGGTTAGACATAGATATTACAAGCAAGAATAACTTCAATCTGAAGAATGGACAAGTCTCCATTCCCTACAAGCTGGACAAGACGAAGTTCGAATATGAGCCCCAATATGTAGACAAGGACAGCGATTCCTTCTCAGAAAACATCAAGGTTTCGAAGAATGAAGCTGATGTGAAATACTCGGGTAAATATCAGGATCAACTCCAGTTCACTATGAACCCCGTAGAAACACGAACCATTCAGCTTGACTGCAACGGCGGAACGGTGAATGGAAAAGATAAGGTTGCTTATACGGTTAAGAATGGAAGTTCCTATGGGCAGTTACCTGTTCCTGTCAGGAGTGGTTATCAGTTTGTAGCTTGGAAGGACGATAAAGGAAATACCATTTATTCGGGTAGTACTGTCGAGCCTGATACGGAAAAGTTGAGTTGTGTTTGGAGTCAATTTCATGGAGTTTATTTGCATGGGATATTAGATGGTGTGGGAACAAATTACACATATGGATACGGCACATTTGATATATATGTGAATAATGTAAAGAAAATGAATGATACTGATTTTGGCTATGTAGAAAATTTAACAGAAGGCGATACTATTAAAATTAATGATATAAAACCTTCTTCGGGTTTTGAATACGTAGGACTTGCATCAGATGAGTTTCCATTTTGTACTTATGAAAAAGATTCTAATGGAAAAGTAGTGTCAATTACTTTTACAATTACTCCAGAAATAGCAACACAAATATACTTTCGATTTAATTTCAAATCATTAATGCCAATTAATATTTTGCTTAATAATAACAATTTAACGAAAGTAATTGTAGATTCAGATAAACCTTCGAAATCAGTAAAATCCGTAGGAACCCTAGACATTTTTGATTCAAGAGTGGATTGTTACTCAGATGGCGATGAATTACATATATATAATGTAAATGGTGGTAAAGTAAAAGCTCCTCAAAATAGTACAAAACTTTTTGCATCATGTACTGCTGAAAGTATGGATTTGAAAGGATTAGATGTTTCTCAAGTCTCTAATGCAAATAAAATGTTTGAAAACTGTACGAAAATGACTAATTTAGATGTTTCAAATTGGGATACAAATTCACTCAGCGACATGACTTACATCTTCAATGCTTGTACTTCTATAAAAAAACTAGATTTAAACAATTGGAATGTGAGTAATGTAAAAGACTTCCAATTTTTGTTTTATGGATGTAGAAATTTAACTACTTTAAAAATTAGCGATTGGGATGTCAGTAATGTACAAAGCTTTGTAGCAACCTTTAACTATTGTTCGAAATTGCCTTATGTAGATTTAAGTAAATGGAATACTTCCAGTGCTCAAAGCTTTTATGCAATGTTTGATGGATGTAACTCTATTAATAATTTAGACCTATCAAAATGGAATACTCAAAATGTATATAATGTTTCTTGGATGTTTTCAGGGACACTCAAACTCACAAATTTAAAAGGAGTTGAAAACTGGAATGTACAAAATGTTAACTGTATTGAATATTGGTTTCATAATTGTGGTTTATCCGAAATTAAATTACCAGATTTAAAGAAGAATAATATCAATTCACTTCGGCATATGTTTAGTGGAGCAGATAATATAACTGAAATTGATTTAACAAAAATAGATATGAACAAAGTAACTGATTTAAAAGAAACATTTGCATATTGTAATAAATTGAAAACCATCTATGTTCGAAGTGATTATATTGGTGGTAATTCTACAGATACGTTTATTAACTGCCCCTCACTAGTCGGTGGCTCTGGAACAAAATATGATCCAACATTCATAGATTCAACCGCAGCACGTATTGACGGTGGAATTAATTCTCCAGGCTATTTCACAGCAATCTCTGATAAGCCTCTTGAAACCACACAAACAAACGAATCAGATATGAGCGACACAACAGCTAATGAAGTAAGAAGCGTAGAAGCACCTGTAAAAGAACCTAACGAGTTGGAATCAGGCTCAAAACAAAACGAATCAGAATCTCAGCAATGAGGTTCTTTTTTTCTCTGAGAAACCCCTACGAAAACTTTTCAACCGCAAATTGCGGTTACGCACTTAAAATGTGTGTGCTACATAACATAAAGCACGAAAACGCTGTGAAAAGAATCGAAAACATCCCCTATCATTCGTTGAATCTCACTCTCTCTGACAACTCTCTTGAAAATGCCTTTAAAACCTTTGGAAGTTCTTAGTTTAATGGAAATGTGGCAAATCACTGTTTCACTTTTCTAAACGTAATTCTTAGTTTAACTGTTTTGGTGCCAACTCACTGTATGAGTTTTCTAAAAGAAGTTTTTAGTTTAAGGAAAATGTGTTCATATCACTGAATCAGTTTTATAAAAGTAACGCTTAGTTTAAGGAAAAAGAGCTAAAAGGCATAAAAAAAGACCAATAATGGAAGTTGTTAGTTTTGGAGGGACAACATTTGTTTTCGTGAAACTAACAGCTTCTTTAAGAAACTAACAACTTCTTTTAAGAAATTATCTTGTTTCTTCATTATGAAACTAAGAACTTCTTTTACCAAAATATCTTGTTTACGTAATATGAAACTAACAGCTTCTTTTACGAAAATAATTTGTTCTAACTTCATGAAACTAAGAACTTCCAAAGTTTGATTCGTTTGTTTGTGAAAGCACAAAAAAACAAAGAAACATAAAGTCTCTTTGTTCTTAGGTATTCGAGATGTAATCACAGATGTTCTTAGATGCAGGTGCTTTCGATGAAGGTCTTCTCTTTTTACAACTTGGACAAACCATCCTCATGGAAACCTCCAAAGCACTCCCAATAGTTAAATAGAGGGCATAAAAAAAGCGGGTAAATTGATGAGGTTTACCCGTTACTAGTTTTGTCTATACATCAAAAAATTTTTTTGCGTTATTATAGAAAATATCTTCTAAGCCCTGTTCATCAACGCCACACATTAATACTTTTTGCATCTCAACTGTAGGATGATGGAAAGGACCATCCGTTCCAAATAGAATGCGTTCATGTCCAACCGTATCATACGCTTCTTTAATTTTTGTATGCATAGGCATACCCGACATTTCCAAGAAAATATTTGGATATCGTCGAGCCATTTTTAATGCTGCATCAATATATACACCATGACCATGTCCCATATGAATCATTAATACTTTACAGTTGGGGTGTCTTTGGGCAAGTAATCCAATTTGCCAAGGAAGTGAATAAGGAGGATGCCCCGAATGAATACAAACAGGAATACCATATTCCTCAGCCTTATCTAATACAGGATCTACAATCTCACTATCCGCACAATAGGCATGGCGTAATGGCTGAAGCTTAATGGCTTTAAAACCAAGCTTTACATATTTATCAATCAAATCTAAACAATTTGGCTCTAAAGGATTGACATAGACACACCCTTCAATACGTCCTGGATATTTCTGCATAGCCTTGTAAGCTACTTCATTATCCAAAACACAAATCATTGTCGTTTCAATTTCATACATGTCCATTAATGAAATCAATTCGTCTGCATCCATTTTTACATTGGCCCATCCGCCAATATATCCTAAATGTGCATGTGCATCGATTTTTTTCATGCGACAACTCCTTGTAAAGATAGCACTTTAGATTTGGCTAAGATATTGGCAACAATCGCATAAATAACAAGTCCCATAATCGTTTGAGCTAAAAGTCTAGGTACAGACGCAAAGGCGACTGCTGCTGTAAATAAAGGAATCTTAAATAGTGTATAAGCGAAACATTGAAACAAACCACCAAGGCTAGCTCCAACAATCCAATCTAATTTTTCATTGTTTCCCTTTTCAAGTACAACACCCATAATATATCCCATAATGAATTTAAAGATAAATGTAGGAAGTACCCAAATCATGGCTCCAGTCAATAAATCACTTAATGCGGCTCCTAAGCCTGCAGCTAAAGCCCCATCTTTTTTACCTAAGACAAGTACAGCTAAAAATGCCATACAATCCCCCATATGTGTATATCCGCCTGTTGCTGGATTTGGAAGTTTAATTGTAAATGTACATACGAAGATCAACGCGATCATTAAAGCTGTTTTGGCAATTCTTCTTGTAGTTTCATTTGTCATAATCGTTTCTCCTTTTTAAAACTTGTCCCTATATTATCATTTTACTGTATCCTTTAAAATATACAGTTTTAACTTAATTTTAAGGGACAACAATTTAAGAAACATTTAAGGATTACATGTTTTAATAGGTCCATGAAAAAATTATTAACCTTAACTTTGCAGAATTTGTATAACTAAAAAATAAAAGAAGCATTAGTAGCTGA
>OLYB01001025.1_pt1 | contig 23390 bp, 17 predicted proteins | sample 1674481 | NCBI WGS metagenome assembly OLYB01 (sample SAMEA103958167, study PRJEB25191) | human gut metagenome
ACGGTTACAAGGATGATTTAAGAGTGAGCAATACAAGTGAACTTTACCGTTCTGCTTTGGAACTGTTCAACAACTACAATCCTGCCAAACATCTGTATTTGATGCAACAGTTAGGTAATACATCCATGAGCCAACATCAATTCTGCCAAATATTGGGTAAAATGAGACTTTATCAGTGTTTACCCAGTGGCTACCAAAAGAGACTGCCAAGAATGTTACTTACTGACACACAAATAAACAGTGTTGCAAAAGCCTACATTAATGATGAGAACTTTGGCAGCTTTGGAAATGACTTGAATATGTGGAAATTTTATAATTTGCTCACTGGAGCAAATAAGAGTTCATATATTGATTCATTCTTAGACCGCTCTTTAAACGCTACTGAAATGGCTGTTGGAATTAATGCTGCCTTGCATGGGGATGAGCATTACAAATGGTTTATTGACTAACTAATGAGAGGGCATCTATTTATTTAGATGTCCTTTCTTATTTTTTACAGAACTATGGATAAACAGATAGAAAAAGTAATCCAGCACATTAAAGACTTGGAAAACAGATTGGGTTATGTGGATAACAACCTGCATTATATCAAAGTCATACAAGCCTTGAAATATTGGCTGGAAAAGTTTGCAGACCTGCTTAGTAATAACCAAGCATTACAAAAAGAATACCAAGCAACCTATTTAAGCTACTTTTATACGGGTTGTGGCTTTTCTTTCTATGATAGGGTGTGTAATTCCATATTAGAATATAAATATGGGAACAGACCTTTTTAATAACTTAAAAATACTACAAAATGGAAGATAATGGAAAATTGATTTTATGGGGTACTGTGGTAGTTATACTGTTGATAACTATTGGTATCATTAATCCCTTTTTGCTGATACTGATTATTGCAATCTTTACTTATCTGCAATCTTAATTACACTTTTCAATAGAAGTGAAAGTGATTTGAGAATCAAGCTATTACAAAATGGTTCCCGAATTTACTTTCACTTTTATAGTTGAACCTACAAAATTGAAACAACATGAGTTTGAAGAACAGCTATACAACAAGTGACTGCCTACAATGGGACAGTGCCACAAACTTGGTAAGAAAGTTATATAGGGATAAGAATTATAAAATAAGCCTGCTTGTTGGGTGTGGCATATTTTTTGGTCTCCGTATTAGTGACCTACTACAACTTACTTGGGCAATGCTTTTGAATAAGGATGCAAAGTTTACCATTACCGAAAAGAAAACAAGCAAACGTAGGGAAGTGAGAATTAACAAGGAGTTCCAAAAGCATATCAAAGACTGCTATACTGCTTTGAATATTCAGAACTTGAATGAGTTCTGTTTTTTATCGGGAAAAGGTAAGAACAAGGTCTATTCTATCCAATGGATAAACATTGTACTTAAAGAACTGAAAAGCAAGTACAATTTAAAGATAGACCATTTTTCTACCCATTCACTTAGAAAGACTTTTGGCAGGAAAGTATTTGAATCCTCTGAAAATGCAGAACTAGCCTTAGTTAAACTTATGGAACTGTTTAATCATTCCAGTGTAACTATAACTAAAAGATACTTAGGTTTAAGGCAGGAAGAACTACTAAATACTTATGACTGTTTAAGTTTCTAATCTGTTGGAATGTGACAAAGTTTGAAGTTTCTGAACTTTTTACAGAAATAGAAAGTTTTGTCACATTCTGATAGTCCTATGCAATCCAGTTCCGAAATGAAGTGGAAACTGTCTTTTTGAAAAGGCATGATACGGCTTGTAGTTTATGGTATGTGTGATTTTGGGGAACTACTAATAAAGTTTGAATGGTTATATCAATCTGCAATATTAGCTATAATCTTTCTAGCTAACAGTAAGTATGAGTTCCGTCTTATATGCCCACTTCTAATTTTTATACTGCAATGAAGTTACAACTAAAAGAAACTGATACTAGCTAATTATCTATTACAGATATGTTTTGGAACACTTGGAACTGCATTTATCAGCGTTTTATCTTTAGCTATTCAAAACCTTTCATTAACTTTGCAGCAATTTCAGAGGTCTTAATGCGTTAAGACACTGGAAGGACATATTTTAGTAAAGGGCGTTTAGCAATATTATCCTATCATGAAATCTGGACAATTTCACTTGTACGGGATAGTAGGCAAGAGCGTCCACGTCAATGTTATATACCTATTTTTCCAGATAGTTTATATACCGTTTGGCGTGGACTATTGTTTATTATCGTACAAGGGCAGTCCAGAGCCTCATGATAGTAATATTCAATAGTTTCCACGCCTTATTTTTATCCGCTTTTGTCTGGAAACTGGAAAGCATCATATTTGATAAATAATGAAAATATTTATTTGTGCTTTGACATTAGCTACATTGGCATTAGATGGATATTCACAAGAATGGAAACCTATCATTACTTATCCTAATAAAAGTAATACTACAACTACTACTTCAAGCCGTACTAATACATGGAATACTAGTAATGATGTTACTGTCCGTAGAAAAAGTGTAACATACGACCCACAATATAATATGTGTGTTACATTAGAAATCACCAATAATAGTTCAAACAAAAAAGTAATTGCTATCAAAGCTAGAATACATTATTCAAGTTCAGAATTGAAATCTGTTGATGCGGAAGATGTTACAACCAAAGTAACAGTAGAACCGGAAGAATCAAACTGGGTATTTTTATACGGAAATCCCAAGCCTACCTATAAGTTTATGACGATGGGGAAAATCATTATTTATTTTTCGGATGGGACAACGCAAGAAATATCTTAATCAACATAATTAATAACTTAAATATCAAACAGAAATGAAAACTTTTAGATTAATTGGAATGGCTTTATTAGCCTTGTGTGTGAATTTCACTTCTTGCAGTGATGATGACGAAGAACCTAGTAAAAATGATGATGGTGTTATCACCAATCAAAAACAACTTGTTGAATTAAGAATGACAGACGAAGATGGGGTATCTATTACTGAATATTCCTACGGTAGTAATGGCAAGCTAGTATCAGCTACAAACACAGAACAATACTATGGTAGCACACACACCAGTACTTATACAGTCACTTGGGGAGCAAACAAAATCATTGAAAGCAGAAATGGAGAAGCAATCACATATACATTAGAAAATGGATTGATAACACATACTTCTGATAGTGACGGAGGAGAATTGGATAATACAGACTTTACTTATAATGCAAACAATCAGCTAGTAAAATTGCAATATGATGAAGAGGACTATCTGTCTTACACATGGCAAGGTGAAAAATTAACTAAAATGGCATGGAGCTTTAGCGATGAAGGTATTCACGAATTGTCTTATAGTGGAAAAACTTGTAAAGGCTATCTCCCGATAATGGTATGGAGTGTGGATGATTTGCGTCCGTTATTGGAAGCACATCCCGAATTGGCAGGAATGAGATGCAACCAACTTCCAGACAAAATATATAGCAAAGATGAATACAATGAAGAAACAGAACTATATTCCTATACATTTGATAAAGACGGATATGTGGAAAGCTGTACTGAGGTATCTACTGACAAACGCCTAGATAATAATGAAACAAGAACAGAAACTACAATTTATACTTTCACATGGGAATAGTCTAGCGAAACTATAACTATATACAAAAAGCCAACCTACCCATTACGGATAAGTTGGCTTTGATTGATAATAAATTACAATAAATATAAGTTGTTATTTAGATAATTCATTCTTCTATTGATTCAATAATACTATCTGTTTTTAAAGCATTATCATCATTAGGTAGCTTGAAATATATAGGAATTGTACACCTAACTTTTACGGGTACTCCATCTTGTGTGCCTGCTTTCCATTTAGGCATAATTGATACAATCCGTAGTGCTTCTTTATCTAAAGAGGGTGATATGCTTTTTAGTATTTTAGGTTGTGTTACTGAACCGTTTTCATCTATAACAACTCCGACTATTACTCTTCCTTGTATTCCTTTTTCTAGGGCATCACTTGGATATTTCAAATTATCATAGATAAAATCAAATAAGGCTTTAAGTCCATTAGGAAATTCTGGCATAACTTCTACCACCAGATAAATATCTGTTTCTTTATTTTCTTCTGGCAAATATTTTATAGGAACTCTTGCCGTATCATAATACGCATGAATAGTTTCTTCATTCGGTACATCAATAGGTTCAGCAATTAGTTTTGCTGTTTGAATACTATCAAAGTCCACTATTTTATTTTTGGAAGATTTACTAGTACAGCCAAAGATAAGACAACTGGATAATACAAGATGCAATATTCTGATTTTCATAAGTATAAAGTCTTAAACAACACATTACTAATAAGATTTTCAAATATACGAAAAATCATTATTAATACTAGCTTAAATATGAACTATAAATCAATTCAATTTTTTCTATATAATTCAGATAACAAAAAAGCGATATTTGGCATTACACCAAGTATCGCTTTTTCAGTTCTAAAACATAACATTTAACGCTTTCTCTTTTTAGGCTTCTTACTAGGGGTAAGCCCATACACGCACTCTGGAAAATAAGTGCGGAGAAATGCTTCATTCGCTAAACTATAAGTGGTAATAGTATGCGTTTCTACAGAATCGGGTATTAGATATACCTTTGCATCTTTTCTTATCTAGTCTTTCATAGCTATAAATTTTAGAGTTTCACATATGCAAGCATATTTAGTTTCTAGAACATTACCAAGTTAATAAATACGAAACTTGTCACAAATACAAATAGGCATCTCTCTTTTTCTAATAATAGCAATGAAGCAGAGGTTCAAACTCAATATTCATAATTACGCAACTCTATAAGGCATAATTAAGATTAGCAATAAGCAGAAATACAATATAATACACTATCTTTGCGCCATTCAAATGGCGATATTATACCAAAAGAGAATACCGACCTATCTAAAGTGTTGATAAACAATGGAGAATAGAAGTTTCCTAAACTTTAGATAGGGGTTCGATTCCCCTCGGGGCTACAAAGAGCAGTAAACAATTGTTATACAACCGTTTACTGCTCTTATTTTACTGGATAGCTTTCAAATCTGCTTATTTAATCACCCCAAGTTCTTTGCCCACTTTAATAAATGCAGCAATTGCCTTATCCAAATGTGCCTTTTCATGCCCGGCAGACAACTGGACACGGATACGTGCCTGTCCTTTCGGAACAACCGGATAATAGAAACCGGTTACATATATGCCCTCTTTCTGCATCTTGGCGGCAAAATCCTGAGACAGTTTCGCATCATAAAGCATCACAGCACAAATCGCGCTCTGAGTTGGTTTGATGTCAAAACCGGCAGCCAGCATCCTGTCACGGAAATAATTCACATTATCCATCAGCTTAGTATGCAAAGCATCACTTTCTTTCAATATCTTAAACATTTCCAGACTAGCACCGATAATGGCAGGAGCTACAGAATTAGAGAATAAATAAGGACGGGAACGCTGGCGCAACATATCAATAATTTCTTTCTTACCGGTGGTAAATCCTCCCATTGCCCCACCAAATGCTTTACCTAATGTACCAGTAAAGATATCCACACGCCCGTATGCATTAAACTGTTCTGCCACGCCATGCCCTGTAGGACCTACTACACCGGCCGAATGAGATTCATCCACCATAACCAACGCGTCATACTTTTCCGCCAGTTCACAAATCTTATCCAATGGAGCCACATTACCATCCATCGAGAATACACCATCTGTAGCAATAATACGATGACGCTGTGCCTGCGCTTCCTGCAAACAACGTTCCAGGTCAGCCATATCAGCATTGGCATAACGATAGCGTTTTGCCTTACACAAGCGTACACCATCTATAATAGATGCATGATTCAACGCATCTGAAATAATAGCGTCTTCTTCTGTAAACAGCGGTTCGAACAAACCACCGTTAGCATCAAAACAAGCTGCATAAAGTATAGTATCTTCTGTTTTAAAATAATCAGAAATGGCAGCTTCCAGCTGTTTGTGCAAATCCTGAGTTCCACAGATAAAGCGTACGGAAGACATACCGAAGCCATGTGTGTCCATCGCCTCTTTGGCAGCATTGATCAAGCGTTGATTATCTGACAAACCTAAATAATTGTTGGCACAAAAGTTCAACACATCTTCTCCGTCATTCACCTTGATGTCCGCACGCTGAGGTGTGGTAATTATACGTTCATTTTTATACAATCCGGCTGCCTTAATATCAGCCAGTTCCTTCGCAAGGAACTCCTTCATTTTACCATACATAGCTTTGTTTTTTTATTAAGTATATAGTTTAAGTTTAAAAATCAGTCTGACTTGACAAAGTTCTTATTTTTTTTTGATATCCGATTAAATTATAGAGAAAATTTTGATAAAATATGCAGTTTTCTATCTATCTTTGCTTCCAAAAGAAAACTTAAAGCAAATAGCAAACTATGAAAAATGTATTAATTATCGGCTCCACCGGTCAGATCGGTTCGGAACTAACCATGAAATTGAGAAGTATTTACAATGGTAATATCGTAGCCGGATATATTCCCGGTGCTGAGCCTAAAGGGGAATTAAAAGAATCAGGCCCTTCTGCCATCGTAGATATCACCAACGAACAACAAATTGCCGAAACTGTATCAAAGTACAACATCGACACCATTTACAACCTGGCAGCCTTACTATCGGCTGTAGCAGAAGCCAAACCTCAACTAGCATGGAAAATAGGCATGGGAGGCCTGTTCAACGTATTGGAAGTAGCACGCGAAATGGGTTGCGCCGTATTTACCCCAAGTTCTATCGGTGTCTTCGGCAACAACACCCCTAAAGACAAGACCCCGCAAGACACTATCCGTAATCCGCGTACCATGTATGGAGTTACAAAAGTATCAGGAGAATTACTGAGCGATTATTACCATATCCGTTTTGGCGTAGATACCCGCTCCGTTCGTTTCCCCGGATTAATTTCGTATGTCACACCTCCGGGTGGCGGGACTACCGATTATGCTGTAGACATCTATTATTCGGCTGTAAAAGGTGAAAAATTTGAATGTCCTATTGCAGCCGGTACATTCATGGATATGATGTATATGCCTGACGGTTTACGTGCAGCCATTGAAATCATGGAAGCGAATCCCGACAAACTAATTCATCGCAATTCGTTCAACATTGCTTCAATGAGTTTTGATCCGGAAATTATTTATAACAATATAAAGAAGTATATGCCCGACTTCCATATGGAGTACAAAGTAGATCCACTACGTCAAGCTATCGCCGAATCATGGCCGAACTCACTGGACGACACTTGTGCCCGTGAGGAATGGGGATGGAAACCGGAATATGATCTAGACAGCATGACACAGGATATGCTTGCCAAACTAAAAATACGATTCAATAAATAAACCACTAATATTGAATAAATAAAATAGCCTTCTCTATTCTATATGGAAAAGATAGAGAAGGCTATTTTTATACATTTCTTGCACTTATATAAAATTTTGATCGTATCTTCGTGCAAATTAACATACTGATTAAAAACATACTATGAATACAAGAGCTATTACCCAGAACAAGAAAGTCGTTACATTCGGAGAAGTAATGCTAAGGCTGACCGCCCCCAATTTCCAGCGCTTTTCCCAAACAAACGAGTTTATTGCTACTTATGGAGGAAGTGAAGCGAATGTAGCCATATCACTGGTCAACTTCGGCATCCCCACAGAATTCGTTACCAGACTTCCCGAGAATGCAATGGCACAAGCCTGCGTAAACTCACTCCAAGCTTACGGATTAGGTACAGACGGCATTATTTATGGTGGGAAACGCATGGGATTATACTTTCTGGAAAGCGGTGCAGCATTTCGTAACTCCAATGTAGTATATGACCGTGAAGGCTCTTCCTTTGCCACTTTACGTCCCGGCATGATAGACTGGGAAAAGATTCTTTCCGATGCAGGCTGGTTCCACTGGTCGGGTATAGCAGCGTCCCTGTCACAGGAAGGAGCAGATGCCTGCCTGGAAGCACTGCAAACAGCAGACCGCCTGGGATTAACAATCTCATGCGACTTAAATTTCCGCAAAAAATTATGGAATTACGGTAAATCCGCATCAGAGGTAATGCTCCCCCTTGTTCAATATAGTGATGTCATTTTTGGTGCAGAACCCGAATACAAAGAAATTTTCGGCATTCCCCCGGTAGGTTTTAAAGCTGTAGACACCTCATATCCATTAGATTTGTCCGGTTTCAAAGTATTCGGTCAAAAAGTATCAGAACAAGCTCCCCGATGCCAGAAAATGTTTCTGGAGTTGCGTAATACCATCACTTCCAATCACAATCTGCTGGCAGCCATACTTTATTCTAAAGGAACATTAAGGCATACCGGCATTTACGATATTGTCCATGAAGTAGACCGTGTGGGTGCAGGAGATGCATTTGTAGGCGGCATGATTTATGGCTTGCTGACCTACCCCGACAATGACCAAAAAACATTGGAATTCGCCCTTGCCGCATCTGCATTGAAAAATACCATATATGGAGATTTCAATCAAGTAACAGTAGAAGAAGTGGAAGAGTTAATGCAAGGAAACACTTCAGGAAGAGTAGTCAGATAACTATTTTCACGATTATAGCCAAACAGAATTGATCTGCAAGATACAGTGTAAAAAAGCAAGTTAACTTCATGGGACAAGCAAGCTAAGTTGAAATGCCAAGCAAGCTAAGTTACTTACCCAATGTACTTAAGTTAATTTTTGAAGCCACAGAAGATTCATCTACCCTTTTTCCACAAACCAATTCCAATCGACCATTATAAAAAGAGGAGGATGCTCATGATATGAGCATCCTCCTCTTTTTATTTATTTCTTAAAAGAAACCTTCTTATGCCTTTGTTTCTTCCGGCATCTTGTTACCCATAGTCAGGTAAGCGATAGGAGCAGCAATGAAGATAGAAGACAATGTACCGATCACAACGCCCAAAATCATTGCAAAGGCGAAGCTGCGGATACTGTCACCACCCAGCACGAAGATACACAACAATACGATCAATGTACTTAATGAAGTATTGATGGTACGAGCCAAAGTAGTATTCAATGAATCATTAAACAACTGCATACGGTTACGTTTCGGATACAGACCGAAGAACTCACGGATACGGTCAAAGATAACCACCTTGTCATTGATAGAATAACCGATAGCGGTCAAAATAGCGCCAATAAAAGTCTGGTCAATTTCCAATGAGAACGGAACCCATCCATAACATAACGAGTATGCACCGATGATCAAAATAGTATCGACAGCCAATGCAACAGTCGCACCCACACTATAAGCTACATTGCGGAAACGCAGCAAGATATACAAACCGATAGCCACCAATGCAAACAATACAGACCAGACAGCCGAAGTCTTGATATCGTCAGCGATACTAGGACCTACTTTCTGAGAACTGATGATAGAACCACCGACACGATTATCACGGTCAATAAAGATTTCCAATGTAGTACCTTCGCCCAGCAAGTTACCATCTTTCAAAGACTGATACAAGAACTCTTCAATTTCAGAGTCGATAGTAGGAGAATCTTCATTAATACGGTAATTGGTTGTAATACGGATTGTCTTCTTGTCTGTACCCAAAGCAATAGCCTGTACATTATCTTCTGTGATTTTCTTCTTCAACAGGTCACGCACTGTTTCAGGTTCAACCTGCTGTTCAAACTGAACTACGAAGTTACGTCCACCGGTAAAGTCAATACTCTGCGCCAAACCACGGATAAAGAATGAAATGATACAGATAACGATAATCGCTCCGAATACCGTGAATGAACGTTTCATCATTCCCATAAAGTTGTAATTCACGTTCTGCATCAGATTCTTGGAGATCCCTGTAGTGAATGTCAAGTTCAACCACTTGTCTTTATTCATGAAGTGCTCATAAACAATACGGGTCAAGAATACTGCTGTAAAGAATGAGCAGAGGATACCGATAATCAACGTAGTGGCAAAACCACGAATCGGACCCGTACCGAAATAGAACAGAATGATACCAGTGATAATTGATGTCAAGTTTGAGTCAAAAATAGCAGAGAATGCGTTAGAATAACCGTCTGCTAAAGCAGCCTTAACAGTTTTACCGGCTCTCAATTCTTCTTTTGTACGTTCATAAATCAACACGTTAGCATCTACAGCCATACCCAATGACAACACCATACCGGCAATACCAGACATGGTCAGTGCAGCTTGGAACGAGGTAAGGATTCCTAATGTGAAGAAGAAGTTAACAACCAATGCGCAGTTGGCAACCATACCCGGAATCAATCCGTACATAGCGCACATATAGATCATCAACAGAATCAACGCAACAACAAATGAAATAATACCTTGATTGATAGATTCCTGACCCAATGACGGACCAACAATATCCTCCTGAACGATACGTGCAGGAGCAGGCATCTTACCAGACTTCAATACGTTAGCCAAGTCTTTTGTCACCTCCGGGGTAAAGTTACCGGTAATCTGAGAGTGTCCCCCCGTAATTTCACCGTTTACATTCGGAGCGCTGTATACGTAACCATCCAGTACGATAGCGATAGCCTTGCCTACATTGTTCTTTGTCAGAACAGCCCAGCGGCGTGCGCCGTCAGTGTTCATAGACATACTGACACAAGGCTTGTTGAACTGGTCATATTCATCTTTAGCATCAGTGATCACATCACCTTCCAACGGAGCACGTCCGTTACGTTCAGTAGACTTGATAGCATACAATTCAAAAATACGTCCCTGCTTGTCAAAGTCAGCAGCCTTTACACCCCATTTCAAACGAAGATCTTTCGGCAACATTTCTTTCACTTCTTTCATAGCAAGGTACTGGTTTACCTGAGCAGTATCTTTATAATCGGCATAACCTACCACCGACCCGTAACCATTCGGATTTAATTGAAGAACAGAAGCCAACGGATGTTCTTTCTTCATCTGCTCCATTGCGGCAGAGTTACTTGCCGTTTCGCCTTTCAATGCGGCTGCAAGACTGTCGGCAGCAGAAATTGCAGAAGCCTGTGCAACAGCAACAGTATCAGTAGCTACAGAATCAGCAGAAGCAGCACCACTTTCAACGGCAAGAATATCACGCAGTCTGTTATCTACAGAAGAAAGATAAGGAACTATTTCTTTTGCGTCGAAAGTTTCCCAAAATTCCAAGTTAGCAGATCCCTGCAACAGTTTTCTGACACGTTCCGGTTCTTTGATACCCGGCAGTTCCACCATGATACGGCCCATCTTTCCTTCCAACGCCTGAATGTTAGGCTGTGCCACACCAAAACGGTCAATACGTGTACGTAATACATTATAAGAGTTGTCGATAGCAGCCTTTACCTCTTCGCGCAATACTTTTTCAACTTCACTGTCGGAACTGCGGGTGGTTACTTTGTCTTTCAACTGCTGAGTAGCAAATAATTCAGCCAATTTGCCATTGGGAGCTTGTTTCTTATACTCTTTTACAAAAAGAGTGATAAAGTCATCCTGACTAGTGATAGATTGTTTTGATGCTTCTGCAACCGCTTTGTTAAAAGCTTCATCAGTCTTGTTGTCAGCCAAAGCCTTCACTACATCCGGTACAGAAACTTCAAGGATAACGTTCATACCACCTTTCAGGTCCAGACCCAGACCAATCTCCATCTCGCGACACTGTTTCAGCGTATAACTACCCAAATAAACTTTTTCATTCTGCATAGAATCAAGGTAATGTGCTTCACCTTTCGGGTCTTGTGCCGCTTTGTCCATGTGATAGCGGGTCACAAAAGAGAAAGAAAGATAAAACACACATACAAGGGTGAGTAATACCGCAAAAACCTTTACAAATCCTTTGTTTTGCATGTTACTTTGAAATTTATTATTTTTACTTTTTAATTAATTCTTAGTTTATACAAGGTTGCAAATATAGTTTTTTTTTCACATTCCCACGGTATCAAACACAAATATTTAGATTCCAAAAGAGAAAAAAGGCTGCAAAAGCATTTTTTGCAGCCTAAATTATTCTATCTCACAGTCTATTTTATTTCAAACCCCTGTTTTTAAGCAAGGGTTCCAAGCTGGGATCAGCCCCACGAAAACCTCTGTAAAGGGTCATAGGATCTTCCGTTCCACCTTTCTCTAGAATATTTTTACGGAAAGAGTCTGCAGTATTTTTATCGAACACTCCATGTTCTTTAAACGCTTCAAAAGCATCCGTGTCAAGAACTTCTGCCCATAGATAGCTGTAATACCCAGCAGCATATCCACCTATAATATGACTAAAATAAGTGGCGCGATACCGAGGAGCTATTTCAGGAATCAGCCCCAGCTTGTCCATTGTTTCTTTTTCAAAAGCAACGACATTCAGGTTGTCTGTATCAGTCAGGTTATGCAGTTCCATATCAAGCAAAGCGGCTGCCAATAATTCCGTAGTCATAAAACCTTGATTAAAAGTACCCTGATTTTGGATTTTCGTAATCAGCTCATCCGGAATCACTTCTCTTGTTTCATAATGCTTGGCATAGAGTTTCAGCACTTCAGGTTCTACAGCCCAGTGTTCCATAATCTGTGAAGGAAGTTCTACAAAATCCTGCGCCACACTGGTACCGGACACTCCTTTGTAGTTACACTTGGTCAGCATACCGTGCAATGCATGTCCAAACTCATGAAACATGGTTTCCACCTCATCCAAAGTCAGTAAAGAAGGCATATTTCCTGCAGGTTTAGTAAAACTTGCCACATTATAAATTAAAGGACGTACTTCACCGGCCTGTTCACGAAAATTACTCATCCATGCGCCACCACGCTTACCTGCGCGTGGAAAGTAATCCGCATAGAACAATCCCAAAAATGAGCCATCGGCATCCTTTACTTCATACACTTTCACATCCGGCTCATATACGGGCACATCATTCAGTTCGGTCAATGTAATGCCATACAGCTTGTTGGCCACGGTATACAATCCGCTACGCACATCTTCCAAACTGAAATAGGGCTTGATTTCATCTTCATTCAAATCATACTTTTCCTGACGCAATTTTTCGGCATAATACCACCAGTCCCATGCAGCCAGCTTCTCTCCCTTACCTTCCTTATCCATTATTTTCTGCAACTCGGCGGCCTCTTTCTTTGCATTTTCCAGTGAGTATCCCCACAGGTTGTTCAAGAAATCCATGACTGTCTGCGAATTCTTAGCCATGTTCTCATCCAGTACAAAATTGGAATAACAATCGAATCCTAATAATTTTGCCTGTTCCAAACGCAATGCCATGATCTTTCCCAATATCTCTTTATTGTCATTCGCATCATCATGATTCCCCCGGTTGATATAAGCTTCATAAATATTTTTTCTTAGCTCACGGTTTTCAGCATATTGCAAAAAAGGCAAGCGACTGGAGTTTTGCAAAGTGAATAGCCATTTCCCTTCTTTTCCAGCAGCTTTCGCTTCCTCTGCGGCCCCCGCTTTCACCCATTCGGGTAACCCGGCCAAATCAGCCTCATTCTCGATAACCAACTGATAAGCGTTATTCTCATTTAAGATATGATTGTCGAAAGCAATCCCCAAAGTCGACAATTCTTTATTGATCTCCCTCAAACGGGATTGTTTTCCGGCATCCAGTCCGGCACCCGAACGGACAAAAGCTTTATAATACTTGTCCAACAGCCGGTGTTGCTCAGTCGTAAGAGTTATCTTACCTTCCTGTTCCTGTTGATGCACATCAGCCACCCGTTTATACAAATCCTGATTCAAATAAATATTATCACTATGTTCTGAAAGTACAGGAGCCATCTTTTCATTCAAGGCCGTCAACGAATCATTTGTATCCGCTTCGGTCAATGCAAAAAACACCCCACTTACTCTCGCCAGAATCCCGCCACTTTTATCCAGCGCCACAATGGTATTTTCAAAAGTAGGTTCCTCGGGATTATCAACTATTGCCTTAATTTCCGCATTCTGCTCCTCTATTCCTTTCAAGAAAGCAGGTTCATAATGCTCCAGTCTGATCTTAGTAAAATCGGGAGCACCGTACTCGGTCTGGAATTCCGTAAAGAACGGATTCATTTCTGTTTTCTGTTCACATGCACACATTACACAACACGTCGCTAACGTAAATAATAGTCTTTTCATAATCTGTCAATTAAAGGTATGTAAAATCACTTCTCCGCCACATAACACCAAATGGGGTAATGATCCGAACTCTTTATCGTATTATCCACCGTACAACGGTAAGATTTTAAATTCTTGCTCAATAAAATATTGTCTATTCTGAAATAAAAATGATTTTGATTATAAGATATGCCAAAGCCGTTTCCCGACTCCACAAAAGCATCATTCAGACCTTCCCCTACCACCCTGTGAGTGTATGATATAGGAGAATCATTGAAGTCACCGCATACAATTATGCCTCCCCCTTTGTAACCGGCCACCAAACGAGCTATGGAATCAGCCTGAACGGCACGTATAGCCGATGCTTCCGCCAGTTTTCTGATCAGCAAACGAGACCCTTGCGATACCTTTTGCTTATCAGGGTCCTTCATCATTTCGCGATAGACTTCTTTATCCTTCTCAGTCAGCTTATTGGATTCCAGATGATTATTAACAACCAGCAAGGTATCACCATTCACTTTGATTTTATAAGCAATGGAACCATTGTTAAGGCTGGCATATTTCACCGGATGTGCCGACAAAATAGGAAAACGGGAATAACAACCCAAACCGTTGGCCCCCGATATCTTATGATAATTTTTATAAGGATAATCTCTTAAAGCATAATCCACCTCTTTCTTGGTTAACCGTCCGCCTACAATATATTCCTGCAGGCAGATTATATCCGCATTGCTGTTTCTTAAATATTCCAGCACAGGGTTCGGATTATCCTTGGTGTTCGCACGGTTCTTTTCAAAGGCCATCGTATTGTAGGATAAGAATTTGATTGCCCCTTCCGGTACATCAGATACAAATACATTGACTGGGAAATAAGTACGGATAGCACCAATGGAGCATACCAGACCTAAAAATGAAAGCAACGCATATTTACGATAAATCACCAACCAGAAGACCAGAAACAAAAGATTAACAATCAAAAAAGCGGGAAAAGCCAAACCGGCACATGACCATACAGGATGAGCCACAGGATCAATATAAGGGCTGTAAGCACATACCAGTAACAATACCACCATACACAAGTTTATGCCCAGTAGTATCCATCCCAAAAAACGACCAATATATTTCATATATCACTTTTTGCTCGCATCAAACAAGCTTTTCTTCTCTTCGGTAGTCAGACTGTTATAACCGGATTTCTTTAATTTATCCAATATACGGTCTATCTCCTCGCTTTGCTGTTTTTTACGGGCATTATAATCGTAATCTTTTGCCTTATCACCATAATGAACTTTCATCTTCGGTCTTTTCGATTGACGACGAAACGAAAGACCTTCCGAGAAGCAATCCAAGCATCGGTTTATCCATGACGTAGCATCATGTCCGCGGGACAATCCGGAAGCAAACCACCATCCGGCCAAAGCACCTCCTAAATGAGCGATATGGCCACCGGCATTGCCCGATGTCATAAACAGCAAATCGGTCACAACCATAAACAGAGCCACATACTTCAACCTAACAGTTCCAATAAACATAAAGTTTACTCTATATTCCGGTGCACGTACCGCAGTGGCCACAACGATAGCAAGTACGGAAGCTGATGCTCCCAACAAATAAGAATAATACAAAGAATCACTGAAATAAGGGAAAACATTGTAAGCGATCATATACAACAAACCGCCACAAATACCTCCCAACAGATAGAGCCCGCGGAAATGCTTTGCCGAGAAAAGAGACAGAAACATCTGCCCGAACCAATAAAGCCACAGCATATTAAACAGCAAATGCAAAATACCTGCGTGCATGAACATATAAGTCAGCAAAGACCAAGGCTGCTTGACAAACTGCAACGTCCAGGCCGGCAGTTCCAAATATTGAAGCACAAATGCTCCATTCCGGTTGAACAGCATCCATAAAATTCCCAATAAGGAAGTTACAATGAATACTCCTACATTAATATATATAAACTGGATATATATGTTCCCTTTGTTGAAACTATTTTTCAAATCAGTAATAAAACTGCCCATTGTTATTCTTTTTTCTCCAATACATTATCAATATAAAGCCAAAAATCATACCTCCCAAGTGTGCAAAGTGGGCAACGCCATCGGTCGAAGCACCCAAGCCCAAAAATATCTCCAAAGCAGCATATCCCATCACAAAATATTTAGCCTTGACAGGAAATGGGATAGGGAATACAAACATCTGACTATTGGGGAACAGCATACCGAATGCCAACAAAATGCCATATATCGCTCCCGAAGCGCCAACTGTAGTCATCAGATTCAAGTACTCCGCCATCGGGATCACGGCAATCCCCGTATTCACACTGTCATACTGCGATAATTCAGTCACATATTGTATATATTGCACCAGCTCCTGCACCAGTCCCGCACCTATACCACATACCATATAATAGGATAAGAAACGTTTCGGTCCCCAGACCTGTTCAAGCGTACGGCCAAACATCCACAAAGCAAACATGTTAAAAAAGATATGCTGGAAACCGCCATGCATAAACATATAAGTAATCAACTGGGCAGGATTAAAATCAGATGCCATAAAAAAGTGCAGTCCCAGCAGGTCGTTCAAGTCAATTCCATACTTCATGGCTACCACGCCGCCAAAGAAACACAACACATTTATTATCAATAAATTCTTGGTTACTGTAGGTATACTGTTCATAAATATTCTTCGTCTTATAAAACATTGATTGCGCGCAAATTTACAATTTTATTCTGTTATATAACAGAAAACAAGAGTTCTCTTACGTTTTTTTGATTTTTGGAGCATCTTTTTTAGGCTATCTGTTTGATTTCTAATTTTGAAAGCATATATTTGTCACTGATTTTGGTAAAACTTTTGTGTTACATTTAATAATTAATCATTTTCGTTATGAATAAGGCAGATCTTATCAGCGCAGTCGCCGCTGAAGCCGGCTTGAGCAAAGTCGACGCAAAAAAAGCAGTTGAAGCTTTCGTTTCAACTGTAACAAAAGCCCTCCAAGAAGGGGACAAAGTATCATTAATCGGATTCGGAACATTCTCTGTTGCTGAAAGAAGTGCAAGAACAGGTATCAACCCATCCACAAAAGCAACGATTACTATTCCTGCTAAAAAAGTAACCAAGTTCAAACCAGGTGCTGAACTGGCAGACGCAATTAAATAATTGCTATTTTACATAAAAGGACTTAAGGAAAGGGGCGCCGGTACTAGCGCCCTTTCTTCTTCATTTTTCTATTTGAACCTATGAAACCTAAAATGACAACCTTATTTAAATTCCTGATCGGCGCTGCTGTATGCGCATATTCAACACAAGTTCTTCATGCGGAAGATACAAAATTACCTTATTGGAAAGATATTCAGACCGTAGCCGTCAACAAGGAATATCCACGCACAGCTTTCATGACTTACGACAACCGGAACCAGGCACTGACCGGCGAGTATGAGAACAGCCCTTATTACAAACTACTAAACGGTACATGGAACTTTTATTATGCAGATGCATACAAAGATCTGCCTGCCAACATTGAGCAACCGGATGCCAACATAGCCTGGAAGGAGATTAAAGTACCCGGCAACTGGGAAGTACAGGGCTACGGAGTGGCCATCTACACCAATCATGGATACGAATTCAAACCCAGAAATCCACAACCGCCGCAGTTACCCGAAACCAATCCGGTCGGTGTGTATCAGCGTGATATCGAAATTCCCGCCGATTGGGATGGACGCGACATATTCCTCCGTTTGGAAGGAGCAAAATCCGGTGTATACGTGTATGTCAACGGACAGGAAGTGGGATACAGCGAAGACTCCAAGAATCCGGCAGAATTCTTAATCAACAACTACCTGAAACCCGGCAAAAACTCGCTGGTCATCAAAATATTCCGCTGGAGTACCGGTTCTTATCTGGAATGCCAGGACTTCTGGCGCATGAGCGGTATTGAACGTGATGTATTCCTGTTCTCACAGCCCAAAACCCACATCAAAGATTTCAATGTGGTGTCTACACTGGACGACACTTATAAGAATGGTATCTTCAAACTGAATGTGGACGTAACCAACCATACAGCAGCCAACAAAGAGGTAACCGTAGCATACGAATTGCTGGATGCCGCAAAGAAAGTGGTTGCAGAAGGTAACACCCCCTGTCCTGTTACAGCAGACGGGCAGAAGAGCATCTCTTTTGAAGCCGCCCTCAGCAACGTCAAGACCTGGACATCAGAACACCCTAACCTGTATCGGTTACTGATATCTCTGAAAGACGGAGAAAAAACAAGCGAAATCATTCCTTATACGGTAGGTTTCCGCCGTTTCGAGATCAAACCAACCGATCAGATAGCCGAAAACGGCAAACCATACGTTTGCTTGTTCGTCAACGGCCAACCCATCAAGCTGAAAGGTGTAAACATACACGAACATAATCCCGAAACAGGACATTATGTTCCCGAAGAGCTGATGCGCAAGGACTTCACCCTGATGAAACAGAACAACATTAACAGCGTGCGCCTCTGCCACTATCCGCAAGACCGCAAGTTCTATGAATTGTGTGATGAATATGGTATCTATGTATATGATGAAGCCAACATCGAAAGCCACGGTATGTATTATAACTTAAGCCGGGGCGGAACATTGGGCAACCATCCCGAATGGCTGAAGCCGCACATGGACCGTACCATTAATATGTACGAGCGTAACAAAAACCATCCCTCTGTAGCCATCTGGTCATTAGGAAACGAAGCCGGAAACGGTTATAATTTCTATCAGACCTATTTATGGCTGAAAGAACGTGAAGTAAAAGGCATGAACCGTCCTGTAAATTATGAACGCGCCCTTTGGGAATGGAACACAGATATGTATGTACCCCAATACCCCAGTGCCGCCTGGCTGGAAGAAATAGGCAAGAAAGGCAGCGACCGTCCCATCGCACCATCCGAATATTCACACGCTATGGGCAATTCCAATGGTAATCTGGCAGCACAATGGAGAGCAATCTACAAGTACCCGAACCTGCAAGGCGGTTACATTTGGGACTGGGTAGACCAAGGTATTCTGGAAACAGACGAAAATGGACGTACCTACTGGGCCTACGGAGGTGATTACGGAACCAATGCACCCAGCGACGGAAACTTCCTATGCAATGGAATCGTAGCTCCGGACCGCACTCCGCATCCGGCCATGACAGAAGTGAAATATGCACATCAGAATGTAGGTTTCGAAGCCATCGACCCGGCTGCCGGCAAATTCCTGGTAAAAAACCGTTTCTACTTCACCAACTTGAAAAAGTATATGATCAGTTATACCGTAAAGGCAAACGGAAAAACAATCAAAGGCGGAAAAGTATCATTAGATATCGAACCGCAAGGTTCCAAAGAACTGAACATCAACCTCAACGGATTGAAACCCAAGGCCGGCACAGAATATTTTGTAGATTTTGTAGTTACCACCACAGAACCGGAGCCCTTGATTCCTGCAGGGCACGATATTGCTTCCGAACAATTCCGCCTGCCCATAGAACCATTGGCTATGACCGGACATAAAGCAAGCGGCAAGACTACCGTCAGCACGGATGGTGACATCATCACCGTATTATCACCACGTATGCAGTTCGTTTTCAACAAGAAAAGCGGACTCGTGACTTCATACAAAGTAAACGGTACAGAATATTTCGCTGAAGGTTTTGGTATTCAGCCTAACTTCTGGCGCGCACCGACGGACAATGATTATGGTAACGGTGGGCCTAAGCGCGAGCAAATATGGAAACAGTCCAGCAAGAATTTCAATGTAGCAGATGTTACCACAACAACAGACGGCAACAAGACCGTATTAACAGTCAATTACCTACTGGCGGCAGGCAATCTGTACATCATGAAATATACCATCTATCCCGACGGTGTGGTTCATGCAGGCATCACCTTTACTTCTACCGATATGAAGGCTGCCGACACGGAAGTATCAGAAGCTACCTTAATGGCCACTTTCACACCGGGACAGGATGCTCAACGCCTTGCCTCTTCCAAACTGAACGTACCACGTATCGGTGTACGTTTCCATTTGCCATCCGATATGAACCAGGTAGAATACTTCGGACGCGGACCGGGTGAAAACTACATCGACCGTAATGCAAGCAGTTTCGTTGATCTCTACCGCACTACAGCCGACCAGATGTACACCAACAACTATGTCCGTCCGCAAGAAAACGGACACCGCACCGACACCCGTTGGGTAGAACTGACCCGCAAAGGCGGAAAAGGATTGTTAATACGTGCCGACAGCACTATCGGATTCAATGCCCTGCGCAACTCCGTAGAGGACTTTGACTCGGAAGAAGCTATCAGCCGTCCCCGTCAGTGGACTAACTTCACTCCCGAAGAAGTTGCTAACCATAATGAGGAAAAAGCTAAAAATGTAATACGCCGCATGACACATGTCAATGATATCACCCCACGTAATTTTGTGGAAGTATGTATTGATATGAAGCAACAAGGTGTAGCCGGTTATGACAGCTGGGGAGACCGCCCTCTGCCGGAACATACCCTACCCGCCAATAAGGAATATCATTGGGGATTCACATTGATGCCGGTAAAATAAAAACATAGCAAGCATTCCTTCCTTAATAAGAAGAGTATGTCAGAACTCCGATGGCACTATCATATAGATTGTCATCGGAGTTTCATTTCCCATCCTACATTTCAATTATAACCTGAAAACAAGATCAGTCTGATTTATATTTGCTAGCTTTGTACTCAAAAAATCGAACACATGGAACAACAAGGAGAAATCATACTCTACCAGCCGGATGAATCAGTGAGGATGGAAGTGCGCATTGAAGATGAAACAGTGTGGCTGACCCAGGCACAAATAGTAGAACTATTCCAATCCAGCAAAGCCAATATAAGCGAGCATCTAAAGAACATTTATAAATCAGAAGAACTAATCCAAAGTTCAACCGTTCGGAATTTCCGAACAGTTCGCCAAGAAGGCAACAGACAGATTACCCGTAACTTAGAATATTATAATTTAGATGTGATTATATCAGTAGGATACCGTGTAAATACGAAACGAGGAATCCAATTCCGCCAATGGGCTAATAAAATACTTAAAGAGCATATATTACGAGGATATTCTATCAGCCAACGGTTGGAAACTCTGGGAAAGACGGTAGCAAGCCATAGTGAAAAGATTGATTTTTTTGTCCGCACCTCTCTCCCTCCGGTCGAAGGAATTTTCTTCGACGGACAGATTTTCGATGCATACGCTTTCGCCACGAACCTTATCAAATCCGCCAAGAATTCCCTTATCCTGATAGACAACCATATAGATGAAAACACACTTCTCATGCTTTCCAAACGCACAACAGGAGTAGATGCCACCATCTATACGCAACGAATCACACCGCAACTTCAACTAGACCTTACCCGGCACAACAATCAATATCCACCTATAAACATAAGAACCTACCGCCAGGCACATGACCGTTTTCTTATTATAGACCAATCCGACGTATATCACATCGGAGCCTCTTTGAAAGATTTGGGAAAGAAACTGTTTGCCTTCTCCAAAATGGATATTCCGGCATCTATCCTCACAAAACTGCTATAAAGATGAGAGAAACAGAGTCCAATAATAAAGTCCTACTAGGCATGAGCGGAGGAACAGACAGTTCCGTAGCCGCCCTTCTATTGCAGGATGCAGGATACGAAGTAACCGGCATCACCTTCCGCTTTTATGAAAAAGAAAATGATACTGAGTATCTGGAGGACGCCCGCGCTTTATGTGAACGTCTGAACATCCCCCATCTCACATACGATGTTCGTGACACCTTCCGGAAAACCATCATTGACTATTTCATCAACGAATATATGGCAGGTCATACCCCGGTTCCCTGTACCTTGTGCAACAACTACCTGAAATGGCCTCTTTTGAAGAAAATATCCGATGAAATGGGAATTTATCACTTCGCTACAGGACATTATGTACGCCGGCGCTTCATCAATGGATGCTATCACATCACTACCGGTGCCGACCCGGATAAAGACCAATCCTTTTTCCTATGGGGGCTGCCACAAGAAATCCTGCAACGTATGCTTCTCCCTATGGGCAACCTGACTAAAGCCCGTGTCCGTGAAATCGCGGCAGAGCGTGGTTTTCTGAAAGCCGCCCATAAACGGGACAGTCTGGGAGTCTGCTTCTGCCCCATGGACTACCGCACATTCCTACATAAGGAATTACCTGAAGGAAGTATCCTACCGGGTAAATTCTTCGATGAAATGGGGAATTTTATCGCACGGCACAAAGGTTATCCTTTCTATACCATCGGCCAGCGGAGAGGATTGGGCATAGATCTTAACCGGGCTGTCTTTGTCAAAGAAATCATTCCGGCAGAAAACAAAGTCATACTGAGCGACTTGAAAGCACTGGAAAAAACAGAAATGAGACTGAAAGAATGGCGCATCACCAATCCCGCTTTATTACTAGACAAGGACGACATCATCGTCAAAATACGCTATCGGAAACAAGCCAACCGCTGCACAGTAACCCTGCAACCGGATAACACCCTGCATGTACAACTGCACGAGCCGCTGACAGCCATTGCTCCGGGACAGGCAGCCGCTTTCTATAGGGATGATGTAGTACTGGGTGGGGGCATTATCATCTAATTCCAGACACTTTCAAATCATATTTCGGCCCTCTTTTTTGCTGCTTCAAGATTTTCTTGATAACTTTCCGTCGTTCTTCACCTTCAGGTCGAGAAACCGGAAAGTGAAAATAGACATGTATCCGGATCAAACCTTAAATAAATAGAGATGAAAAGTAGAAATTATGCAGGCATATCCTTACTTGCCTCATTAGCCGCCTGTAACTCTGCAACAGCAGAAACCGTTCAAAAAAACAGTACGCAGGCCCCCCAAAAGCCCAATGTTATCGTTATTCTGGCAGATGACCTGGGATATGGAGATTTAAAATGTTACGGAGCCAAGAATGTAGAAACTCCCCATGTTGACAAACTGGCATCGGAAGGCATTCGTTTTACTAATGCACATACCGTAGCCGCTACCAGCACCCCATCCCGCTACTCCTTGCTGACAGGAGAATATGCATGGCGCAGACCGGACACGGACATTGCCGCAGGAGATGTAAAAATGATTATCCGTCCCGAACAATACACCATGGCAGACATGTTTAAAAGTGCCGGATATGCTACAGCCGCCATCGGCAAATGGCATCTGGGCCTGGGAGACAAGACAGGCGGGCAGGATTGGAATGCTCCTTTACCAGCCGCTTTGGGTGACTTAGGCTTTGACTATC
>OLYB01001058.1_pt1 | contig 22822 bp, 24 predicted proteins | sample 1674481 | NCBI WGS metagenome assembly OLYB01 (sample SAMEA103958167, study PRJEB25191) | human gut metagenome
GTAAGAGGAAAAGGTGGTCTTTTCCACCGAGCTGCGGATAATCTCCAGCCACAGCAGCGCCTCCGTGCCGGGATATCATGCATAAGCACTGCCGCAGCCAGCAGCAGGCGTACGGTAATTTCTTTCATAGGGGTTCTGTCTCCTTTCCTTCGACGCAAAAACGCAGAGCAAACCTAGAATGGGATCAAGTTCGGCTCTGCGTCTCTGCGTCTGGCATGATTGCTCTGCATTCTATTTTTCCACTGTGGGCTGCCACCAGGAAGGTCTGTTTACACTTGGGGCAGAACAGCGGGAAGTTTTCCGGTACGGTATCCTCCCGGATCTAGGTGCGGGTTTTGCCCCAGCAGGCCGGGCACAGCGCCCAGTGGATCTTTTCACACTCCATATGGGACAGTCTCACTCCCCGTGATGCGCCACACTGGCGATCTCCTGCAGCTGGAAGCGGTATTCCTGGCGGACCTCCGGGTATTTTTTCCGGTCTACCCGGCTGAGGAACATCTCCAGCGGGCGGACCCACAGGCCGCCATCCCCGTACAGCTTGCGGTAGATGACACAGGGCACGCCGCTTTCTGAATCGTGCGCCAGGCCCTCCACCAGGTAATAATCGCCCTTAAAGTGGCGGTAAACTCTGCCGATCTGCAATTCCTGCATGGTGTTGTCCTCCTTAATTTGTCAAGCATATTTTTGCGGATATTTGGAATACCGGGCGGGGGTTATATTGACTTTTTCGATGTAAAGCGCTAAAATAGCAAGGAGCAGCAAGCCGGCCGCAAGGCACGGCTTGTTTTATGGAAACGGAGAAAATGAAATGAAACATCAAAAAAGCACACGGAGCTTTGCCAGCCGGTGGGGCTTCATTCTGGCCTCGGTCGGCTCGGCGGTGGGGATGGCCAATGTATGGGGCTTCCCCAATAAACTGGGCAGCAACGGCGGCGGGGCTTTCCTGCTGATCTATCTGCTGTTTGTCTTTATTTTCAGCTATGTCGGCCTTCCGGCGGAATTCGCCATGGGGCGGCGGGCGGCCACCGGCACCCTGGGGGCCTACCGCAATGCCTGGGCCACCCGCGGAGAAGCGGCCGGGAAGGTGGGCGGTGTGCTGGGCTGGCTGCCGCTGGTGGGCTCCCTGTGCATCGCTATCGGGTATGCCGTTATTGTTACCTATGTACTGAAAGCGCTGGTGGATTCCCTGACCGGTACCCTGATGACCGCCGATGCCGCCGCCTGGTTCGCTTCCTTTTCGGCGCAGCCCTATTCGGTGGTGCCTTATCACATCATTGTGGTGGTGGGCACCCTGCTTACGCTGTTCCTGGGTGCGCACAGCATAGAAAAGACCAATAAGATCATGATGCCGCTGTTTTTTCTCATCTTCCTGGTGCTGGCGGTGCGGGTATTTTTCCTGCCCGGCGCCGCGGAGGGATATCGGTTTATGTTTACTCCGCGGTGGGAGGCCCTGACAGACCCCATGATCTGGATCTGGGCCATGGGGCAGGCGTTTTTCTCGCTTTCGGTCACCGGCAGCGGCATGATCGTCTACGGGGCTTATCTCTCTCCGCAGGAGGATGTGGTGGGAGTGGCGCAGCATACCGCCCTGTTTGATACCATCGCTGCGGTGGTGGCGGCACTGGTCATCATCCCGGCCTGCTTTTCCTACGGGCTGGATGTAGGCGCGGGACCCAGCCTGCTGTTTGTCACGCTGCCCACCATTTTGCAGGATATTCCCCTGGGTCAGCTGTTTGCCGTTATCCTGTATATCGCCATGATCTTTGCCGGAGTCAGCTCGCTGCAAAACATGTTCGAGGCCGTGGCGGAATCGCTCCAGAACCGGTTCCCCCGGCTGAGCCGCACCGCTACCCTCATCATCCTGGCCGTACTGTGCCTTGGCTTCGGCATCGGTATGGAGACCATCTCCCAATGGGGGCCGTGGATGGATCTTGTTTCCATCTATATCATCCCCATCGGCGCTACGCTGGGCGCTGTTTCCTGGTTCTATGTAATGAAAAAGGACGAGCTGCTTTCGGCCATCAATACCGGCAGCGGGAAGACCCGCGGCCGCCTGTGGTATGGCATCGGCCGGTACCTTTATGTTCCGCTGGCTGTTATCCTGTGCTGCGTTGCCCTGTTTATGAAGGTCGCGTTCTGATCCCATAAAATACTGCCTCCCGCCGGAGAGCCCGGCCGGGGGCATTCCTTTTGCGAAAAAAGGGAGGTACCCACACCGGTATCTCCCTTTATGTATTACGGCTTACAGCACTACCCGCAGTACAAAGCGGTCATCCACCACCGAGAACTGGCAATTGCCGTGCAGCTTTTCCGCCACATAACGGATGCTTTGGCTGCCAAAGCCGTGGCCTTCTTCCTTGGCCACCGGCAGGCCGTCCCGCAGTTCCGGAGCTTCGGCAAAGGTATTCTTGATGGAAATGAGCAGCTTGTTTTCCTTCATGCGCAGGTCCAGCTCGATATAGCGTTTTTCCGGCGGCAGCTTTTTGACCGCGTGGATAGCATTTTCCAGCGCGTTGGAGAGAATGGCGGTCAGATCCACCTCGGAATAGGGCAGTTCCTCCGGTATCTGCACCGAGTATTTGAACTCGATGCCGCAGGCTTTGATCTTTTCCTCGTAGGAGGAGAGGATCAGATTGACTACCTCATTTTTGCTGTAACACTGGGTGGCGGTATTATCGGTGGCGGTGATGACCTCGCGGATGAATTCCTGCGCCTTTTCGGTCTCGCCATTTTCGATGTAGCCGGAAATATTGGTGAGGAAGTGGCGCATATCATGCCGCAGGATGGAAATTTCATATTGGGAGCGTTTGATTGCCTCGATCTCTTTTTCGGACTGAGTACGCTTCATTTCCATCAGCTGGTTGCGCAGCTCCGCTTCCCGTTTTTCCTCATACTGCTTAAAGTACATGAACAGGAACAGGATGTAGGCGATGCACAGCACAAAGCCCAAAAATTCCGTTACGACCTCCCGGCCGGAATACAGCAGCGTGGTATATACGCCGGTGATATAATCAAACACATAGTAGACTAGTGGCATTAGGCCCAAGATGAGGAGGGACCGAGTGGGCTTTTGCAACAGCTGCGCGGTAGCATCGGAGACAAACCGTATAAGGATAATGAAGGTGATGACTGTGACGGTGATGCGTACCGCGTAGTAGATCCACATCTGGGGCATGGCAGCATAGGCCACCAAGCCCACCCACTTGCTGATCTGGCAGCAAAGATAGGCAGTAAGCACCGAAAGGGCGGAAAGCGCCGGTTTGTACTTATAGTAGCGGGAAAGGAACAGCACCAGCGGCAGGTGGATAATAAGAGGATAGATTTTTTCGGTACCCTCGGTGCCCAGGCCCAGGTAAGCAGCGATATAGATGATTCCCACCGCGCCGGAAAAAATGAGCAGAGTAAAGACATTGTGGCGGTTCATGCGAACGCCCAGGAAGGCTGCAGATATGTAAACGCCAAACAGAAGCGTAGTAGCATTATGCAGCACAGCCAATATGCTTTCCAGCATGGAGGTCCCTTCTTTCTTTATTCCTCTTGGAACATATGCGCGAAATAAGCCTCCTGAAAGGCTTTGCCGTAGCCCCTCGCGATGGGAATGCTGCGGCCGGATTTGGTAAAGATCTCGTTATTATTAAAGTGATCGACATTGGGCAGGTACACCAGGTAGCTGCGGTGGCACTTGAAGAACCCGCTGCTAACGGTCAGGCGCTCCTCAAAAGAACGCAGCGGTTCGGAGGTTTCCACCACCTTATCTCCGCGCAGATAGAATACCACCCGTTTATTCTGGGCTTCAGCGTATTCGATGTCGTGGAAATAGAGCTTCTGGAAGCCGAAGGAGGTCTTCAGCACCATGTTTTTCGGCTCCGCCTCAAAGAGATGGCTGCAATCCTCCAGGGCCCGCCGCAGCCGCTCGTAGGTGATGGGCTTGAGCAGGTAATCCTGTGCCCTTACCTCGTAGGATTCCAAAGCGAATTCCGGAGAGGAGGTCAAAAAGATGATCTTTACCGCGGTATCCTGCGCGCGCAGCTCCCGCGCGGTATCCATACCGTTCAGTAGCGGCATCACAATATCCAGCAGGATGATATCCATGCGGAAGGCCGCGTTTTTGGAGATGAGCTCGTCCCCGTTATCAAAGGGATACAGCTCGGTGGGGATCCCGCTGTGATCCGACCAGATGTGGATCATCTGCACCAAGCGTTGCAGGAATTCCTTATCGTCATCACATACGCCAATGCGCAGCATGCCCCTCACCTCCTCTTGTCGTTAGTCTTATTCTATTTTATCCATGTCGATTTTGCAACTATATCGCGCTGCATTTCACACCGATTTTTTCGCATTTCGCACTTGGGCCATTCCCGCTTACATTCCCATGCTACAATAAGGGTAATTGAATAGTGTGCTCTTGTCGCAATTATCCTTTTGTACCCAATCAACATGGAGGAACTACCCTTGAAAAAAAGAATACTGAGTTCTTTGCTGGCGCTCTTTTTGGTGCTGGCCTTTGGTGCGTGTGGAGAAGATATCTCCACGCCCGAACCCAACGCCGAGGCCGGCACCTGGGCCATCTACTGGTACCTGTGCGGCAGCGACCTGGAATCGAACGGCGGCTTTGCCACCAGCGACCTGATGGAAATGATGGAGGTGGCCCTGCCTGAGAATGTCCGGGTCGTCATCCAAACCGGCGGCGCCAAGACCTGGCAGAACAATGTTGTTGATGCCGATATCCTGCAGCGCTATGTGTATGATAGCGAGGGGCTTACCCTGGTGGATGAGCTGCCCCCCGCCAGCATGGGCGATGCCGCCACGCTGACGGACTTCCTGCGCTACTGCAAACAGAATTACCCGGCTGAAAAGACTGCCGTTCTCTTTTGGAATCACGGGGGCGGCTCGGTAAGCGGCGCGGCCTTTGATGAACGCTACAGCTATGACTCCCTGACCCTGGATGAGATGCAGACTGCCTTTGGCCGGGTGTGGGAAGCCGATGAAAACAATCCGCCCCTGGAGCTGGTAGGCTTTGATACCTGCCTGATGGCCACGGTGGATGTGGCGGGCACCTTTGCCGGTACCGCGCACTATCTGGTGGCCTCCGAGGAAGTGGAGCCCGCCAACGGATGGGACTATACCGGCTGGCTGGGCGCCCTGGCCGCCGATCCCGCCATGGACGGCGCCGCACTGGGTGAGGTCATCTGTGATGCCTACTACGCCGGCTGCCAGGCGGTGGGCACCCACAGCAACGCCACCCTTTCCCTGACCGACCTGACCCGCACCGGCCCGCTGCTGGAGGCCTATGAGGCCTTTGGCGCTGAAGCGCTGGCCGCTGCCTGCGAGGATCCCGGGTTCTTCTCCCGGTTTGCCCGCGTTGTCGCGCAGAGCGAAAACTACGGCGGCAACACCCGTGAGCAGGGCTACACCAACATGGTGGATCTGGGCCACATGGCCCGGCAGAGCACCGGCCTGCTGCAAACCGCCGGAGATGTGCTGAATGCCCTGGAGGACTGTGTGCTGTATCGGGTCAGCGGGCCCTACCGCGCCGAATCCACCGGCCTTTCCTGCTACTATTCCTACAATGGCGACCTGAACGATCTGTATGGCTACACCAATGTAGGCGCCGGCCAGGCGTTCAAATATTTCTACTCCTACGAACTGACCGGCCAGCTGGATGACAACGGGATGGAGTATATCTCCGGCATGAACTACGAGGAGCTGCCGCAGATACAGAGCCTGGCCGCTATGGGTTGGGACGGTATGCCGCTGCAGGTGGATGAGGACGGTGTTTCCCATCTCACCCTGGGGCCGGAAGCCGACAGCATTCTGGCGGGCATCGGCTTTTCGCTGTACTATTTTGATGAAGAAAACGATATCATGCTGCTTCTTGGTACCGATAACGATATGAACGCTGACTGGGAAAACGGTGTCTTCTCCGATAACTTCCGCGGCGTATGGGGCGGCATTGATGGGCATATGGTCTACATGGAGCTATGCTTTGAGGGTGAGGATTATAACCTTTACTCCGTGCCGGTGCTGCTGAATGGCGAGCCCTACAACCTGCAGGTCGCCTACGACTTTACCACTGAGGAATGGAGTATCCTGGGGGCCCGCCAAGGCATAGGCGAGGCCGGTATGTCCGATAAGGAGCTGCGCCTGCTGCAGCCCGGCGATGCCCTCACCACCATCTGGTATCTCTCCTCCTATTCCGGGGAGGATGGCCTGGAGGCCTATGCCGTGGAGGAGCTGACCGTGACCGCTGATACCTCTTTTGCCGAAATGGAGCTGCCGAACGGCCGCTACGGCATGGTATTTGAGATGCGCGACGCCATGGATAATTACGCCTATTCCGATAGCGTATTCTTCCTGTGCGAGGACGGAAAGATCTCTACCCTGATCTACGAATGACCCACTATCCCGTTATAGACCGCATCCCGCGGTTTATATAAAAAAGAAAAAGTATTTGGAGGAACGAACTATGAACACCAAGAAACTGCTTGCTATCCTGCTGGCTGCCATCATGATGCTGGCCCTGGCCGCCTGCGGCGATGAGCCCGCGCCCACCCCCACCCCCGATCCCGACCCCGTAGATACCCCCAATGAGGGCGGCGAGGATGCTCAGAGCGTCCTGACCATGTATACCTTTATGGATACCGTCCCTGATCTGGTCGGCACTGCTTGGAGCTTTATCGGTGGCTGTGTCAACGGCGTTGTGATGACCGAAGATCAGGTCAATCAAGTTCTGAGCCAGATGGATGACTACTATCAGTTCTATTTCAATGATGAGACCACCGTTACACTGTATCAGGGCAACGACACTGCACCCGAAGGTACCTACTCTGCTGTAAATGACACCACTGTAAAGATCGAGGTAGAGGGTGTCACCTATGCCGCTGTCTTTGCTGAGGGCGAATATGGTCCCCTTCTGGTTGCCATGCTGGATTCCACCGGCACCAACGCCTTGGTGTTCGAGATGGTTGTTGAAGGCTGATCCAAGCCATTAGGAACCGCGCAGTAAGTTAAAACCGCGGGCGGGCATATGGGTTCAACCCACGCCCGCCCCTTTCCTATCCCTGCGCCGGTTGCGAAAAACTTCTGCGGTTTGCAAAAAAGACGCCTTTCGGCGTCTTTTTTTGCGTGCTTTATTCCTTTGGGGATTTTGTATCAGCGGCCCTCCCACTCGGCCTGCCGGCGGGAAAACTCGCAGCCGCAGTAGGGCTGGCGGTACAGACCATATTCCCGCGAAAGCGCGATGGACCGCTGATAGCCTCCCTTTTTCTTAAAATCAGAGGGCAGGTATTCTACCCCGTACCGCTTGCCCAACTCCTGCCCAATGGCATTGAGCAGCGGAGCGTTTTTATGGGGGCTTACCGTAAGCGTGGTGGCAAAAAGGGGAAATCCTTTCTCTTGGGCATAGGCCGCCGCGCGTTCCAGCCGCAGCCGGAAGCACCGTTCACACCGGCTGCCGCCCTCAGGGGCGTCCTCCAGGCCGGCCGCAGCCCGCAAAAAGGCCTCGGAGGAGATGGAATCCTCCACCACCGTCACATCCCGGCAAAAGGGCGCCTCGGCGCAGAAGCGCCGCAGCTCCGCCAGCCGCTTTTGGTATTCCGCCGGGTCGGTGATATTGGGATTGCAGAAAAACAGCGTAATGGAGAAATATTGGGTCAGGTACTCCAGTACATAAGAGGAGCAAGGCGCGCAGCAGGCATGCAGCAGCAGCGGCGGACGGGACACCACGCACAGCCGCTCTATTACTTTTTCAGTCTCCCGCTGGAAGTTCGGTTTTTCCATTTTACCGCGCCTCTTTTCCGCTTTACTATCCCTATTATGCCACACCCGGTCCCAAAAGAAAAGCCCCCGCTAATGGCGGGGCTTTTGCTCAGCTGCCGTGCGTGCGCACCAGCAGCCGGTCCAGGTTATTGTGCTTGCGATAGGCTTCGCAGTACAGGCGGGTGCACTTCTGGTACAGGGCAAATTTCTTCCTGGCGGATTCCTCATCGCCGTATACCTTCCATGTACCCACGCACTTGGCACAGCGAGCGCCATGCCGGATAAATCCGCTGACATCCTCCGCCGGATAGCCCAGGAACAATCCGATCTCATGCGGAAAATCCTTTCCCCTGTTCAGGCGGCGCACCAGCTCCACCACACAGCGCTCGGGGTCTTCGGTGGGGTAGCGCTTTTCCCTCAGAATGGCGCGTGCCCCCTGCTCCCGCAGGTCCCGCCGCAGTTTTTCCGGGCGATACATGTAGATGAGCTCCCGGTCACCCAGGCTTTTTACCGGTACCAGCCGGATACCGCAGGGCACCAGCCGTTGGTTCAGTCGGCGGATACTCTGCCACAGCGTGCGGGTATCCTCCGCTGGGCAGCTGAATAGGTTTCCTGTTTTTAGCCCTGCCATGGTGGGGCTGCACTGCTCCACCACCAGTTCTTCCGACATCCCGACGCCCCCTTTCCGCTTGTGCTGTTAGTATATCATTTTGGCTCCGCTTTATTTACGCTGGAACAGCCCGCCCAGGCCGTGCTTTTCCTCACAGGGCGCGGTGGTCACGCTTTTCAACTCATAGCCAGTCTCGGCGATCACCGCCCGCAGGCGTTCCTCCTCCAGCGGTTCCTCGCACTGGATGACCGTTTCGCCCTTGGTGTGGCTGGAGCTCACCTTCTTTACAGCAAAGTGGCTGCGGATGGCATCATTGATATGCGCCTCACACATGCCGCAGGCCATACCATCCACCTTCAGCGTCATCTGTACCATCTCACTCATCCTTTCTTCTCCGCCGCGTTTTTCAGCAGTGTTTTTATTTTGTATTTGATGTAACTGAGTCCCGCGGCCACCGCCAGCAGCAGCGCCGCAGTCCAGCACAGTTCCTGTATGTTCATGGGGTCCTCCTTAGGAGGCCGCCTCTTCTACCGCCTGGCGGTCACACAGCCCCGCCAGGCTTTCTTCCGGCACCTGCGCCAGCAGCTGACAGATCATCGTCTGCGGCTCTGTCAGCTCCGGGAAACCCTGCCGCAGCAGTGCCGCCGCGCTGTGGTAGTACCGCTGGTACCGCTTGGCCGTTCTGCTGCCGTATTCGGTCAGCGAAACCGCCCCGCGGGTGCCTTTCTTCACTAACCCCAACGCCGTCATGGTATCCACCATATTATGGACGCTGGGTGGAGAAAGCTCTAGTGCCGCCGCCAGATCGACGCAGCGGGTGTGTCCGTTTGCGGCAGTCAGCCGCAGCAGCACCAGCAGGTAGCGGATATGGGCGGCCGTCAGTGCGTTTTGGTTAGCCATTGCTTACCTCCTGTTAAGGCAAAGGGGAAACGCAGATGCTTCCATCCGCGTCTCCCCGCCTGTTGCTTTGTTACTTCTGGTGGCAGGAGCCCGACATGGCGCAGTGGGCACAGTTGCAGCCACAGCTGGATTTTCCTTTTTTCTTGTCCTTTACCAGCTTCCGGATGATGAGTACAACAACGAGAAGCAATACGGCCGAGATCAGAATCGTACCGATATTTTCCGTGATCCATGCTAGCATAAGTCCGACTCCTTTCTGTTATGTCTATGGTCTAAAGTGATTTTGCGAATTACATCTCTACCTTGGTGGTCAGCTTGGTGGCCTCCTTATAGGGGCGTACCAGCATGTAGATGATAACAGCGAGTACGATGACCGCAGCGATCACACCAATGATATTGGCATTGCCGGTGAACAGGCCGCCGAACTGGTTGATCATCAGGGCTACCGCATAGGCAAAGCCGCACTGATAACCGATAGCGAACCAGGTCCACTTGGGGCTGTTCATCTCACGCTTGATAGCACCGATGGCCGCGAAGCAGGGAGCGCACAGCAGGTTGAATACCAGGAAGCTGTAACCGGTGATGCCGTTGAACGCAGCCGCGATAGCATCATATACAGTACCGGCACCACCGCTGTACAGTACGCCCAGCGTACCAACGATGTTTTCCTTCGCAACCAGACCGGTGATAGAAGCAACGGTTGCCTGCCAGTTGCCCCAACCCAAAGGAGCAAAGATCCAGGCGATGGCATTACCGATCTTGGCAAGGATAGAGACGCTGATTTGATCCTCCTCCAACATGCCGAACTGCCCGTCCAGCCAGCCGAAGCGGGAGGTAAACCACACAAAGATGGTGGAAAGCAGGATGATGGTGCCCGCCTTCTTGATGAAAGACCAGCCGCGCTCCCACATGGAACGCAGGACATTGCCCAAGGTGGGCCAGTGATAAGCAGGCAGCTCCATAACGAAGGGAGCAGGATCGCCGGCAAACATCTTGGTCTTCTTCAGCATGATGCCGGAAATGATGATGGCAGCCATGCCGATGAAGTAAGCGGAGGTGGAAACCCAGGCGCTGCCGCCAAACAGAGCGCCGGCAATCATGCCGATGAAGGGAACCTTGGCGCCGCAGGGGATAAAGGTGGTGGTCATGATGGTCATGCGACGGTCACGCTCATTCTCGATGGTACGGGAAGCCATGATGCCGGGGATACCGCAGCCGGTACCGATGAGCATGGGGATGAAGGACTTACCGGAAAGGCCGAACTTACGGAAGATACGGTCCAGTACGAAGGCGATACGGGCCATATAGCCGCAGGCCTCCAGGAAAGCCAGCATCAGGAACAGCACCAGCATCTGCGGCACAAAGCCCAGCACCGCGCCGACACCAGCCACAATACCGTCCAAAATCAAGCCGGAGAGCCAGTCGGCGGTATCGGCCTTCTCCAGGGCGTTCCCCACCAGCACGGGGACACCGGGCACCCATATGCCGTAATCAGCGGGGTCTGGCTCATCAAAGCCGTTCTTCTCCAAATAACTTACTGCGTCTACATAAGTCATGGGAACAGTGGTATCTTCATCTGCTCCTTCAGGGATTGCGTCATAGTATGCAGTCCACTCGTCAACCGCAAGGGTTTCTTCATCTTCTACCTCTATGGTAGCGGTGTTTCCGGCGGGCTTAAATTTCTTCATCTCCGCCAAGGCCGCATCGGCGTCAAAATCCTCCGCTTCCATGTCCAGACCCAAGAAGGCATCTACCGCCTGAGTAGCTGCGGTATAATCGTCTGCCTGTTCATGATATGCCTTGCTGCCAATACCCAGCAGATGCCAGCCATCGCCAAACAGGCCGTCGTTGGCCCAGTCGGTCGCGGGGGCGCCCACGCCCACCATGGCCACCCAGTAAACGATGAACATGACGACCGCGAAGATGGGCAGACCCAACCAGCGGTTGGTCACGATGCGGTCGATCTTATCGGAGGTGGAAAGACCGCCGTGATTCTTTTTCTTGTAGCAGGCCTTAATGACCTCGCCGATATAGATATATCTCTCGTTGGTGATGATAGACTCGGCATCGTCATCCATTTCGGTCTCTACGGCCTTGATGTCGTTTTCGATGTGCTCCAATACTCCCTTATCGATATTCAGGGAGGAAAGCACCTTATCATCGCGCTCAAAGATCTTGATGGCGTACCAGCGCTGCTGCTCTTCGGGCATATTGTGCACGGCGGCTTCCTCAATGTGGGCCAGGGCGTGCTCTACGCTGCCGGAGAAGGTGTGCTGCGGAACGGTCTTGCTGTTCTTGGCGGCATCAATGGCAGCCTCGGCGGCGGCCATAATGCCGGTACCCTTCAGGGCAGAGATCTCTACAACCTTGCAGCCCAGCTGGCGGGAAAGCTCTTCTACATTGATCTTATCGCCGTTCTTCTTCACGATGTCCATCATATTGATGGCAACGACGACCGGGATGCCAAGCTCGGTCAGCTGGGTGGTCAGGTACAGGTTACGCTCCAGGTTGGTACCATCAATGATGTTCAGGATAGCATCGGGGCGCTCGCCCAGCAGATAATTACGGGCTACTACTTCTTCCAGGGTGTAGGGGGAAAGGGAATAAATGCCGGGCAGGTCGGTGATGGTAACACCCTCGTGCTTTTTCAGCTTACCTTCCTTTTTCTCTACGGTAACACCCGGCCAGTTGCCTACAAACTGGTTGGAACCGGTAAGAGCATTGAACAGGGTAGTTTTACCGCTGTTGGGGTTACCGGCAAGGGCAATTCTTACATCCATGCGTTATGGCCTCTCTTTCTGATGATTTTGATTAGCAGATGCTAACCATATGTCGTTAAAAATGCGGGATGCAGCCTCCCGCGGGGTCCGACTTATTCTACCTCTATCTGTTCGGCATCGGCCTTGCGCAGAGAAAGCTCGTACCCGCGCACCGTTACCTCGATGGGATCGCCCAGCGGCGCTACCTTGCGGATATAAACCTCAACACCTTTGGTCAGGCCCATATCCATGATGCGTCGCTTGATGGCGCCTTCGCCATGGATCTTTACCACACGGACGGTCTCGCCGATCTTGGCCTCTTTCAGATTTTTCATCGTCTGGTTCCTCCTTCTTGTCACATTTCGCTTGTGCTTATGTAGTGTAAAAAGGCATCGCTGCCGTTATACCATAATTTTCAGCGCCATTTCCTTGCTGATGGCCACGCGGGCTTCCTTTACATTCACTATCACATTGCCGCCCAGGGTGTTTACCACGGTCACTTCACCGCCCACCACAAAGCCCAGATTCTCCAAATGGCGTTTTACCTCCGGGCTGCCGCCAATGCGCTTGATGATATTTTCTTCCCCTACCTGCGCCAGGCTTAAAGGCATCATTTGTTTGTCCTCCGTTCCTCAGCCGGTGTCTTTCTTTTGGCTGATGTCACTTTGCAGTTAGCGCTTGCTAACCATGAATTATAATACAAAAACCGCCCTCTCTTGTCAATGGATTTTTCTCAAAAAAAATTCTCCTCCCGCATTTTCGGCAGTCCTGCCATCAGGTTAGCCTTGACTAACAAAAAACTTGTGCAGTTTGCCAAGGCTAACTCGTCATTTCCCCCGCTGCATTACTGTTTTGCTCCTTTTTTATGGAGAATTTCCCCCACAGCCTTGCACTTTGCCCCAAAAATGTGTAAACTATACTCGTAAGGTCTTATTTGCGACCCGTCCATCTCTTATTATGTAAGGAGTATTCTATGCTGGAATTGCAACACATCAGCTACGAAACCGAAGAAAACCGTGAAATACTGCACGATATCAGCCTGACGATCCAGGACCGCTTTGTGGCCATCACCGGCCCCAATGGCGGTGGTAAATCCACCCTAGCCAAAATCATTGCCGGTATCTATACCCCCACCTCCGGCCGCATTCTGCTGGATGGCGAGGACATCACCGCCCTTTCCATCACCGAACGCGCCCGCCGGGGCATCAGCTATGCCTTTCAGCAGCCGGTGCGCTTTAAGGGCCTACGGGTCGGCGACCTGATGAACCTGGCCGCCGGAAAGGACGCCAATATCGCCGAAGTCTGCGCCTACCTCAGCGAGGTTGGTCTTTGCGCCCGGGATTATATCGACCGTGAGTTGGACGCCAGTCTCTCCGGCGGTGAATTAAAGCGCATCGAGATCGCCATGGTGCTGGCACGCGGCACCGCCCTTTCGGTCTTTGATGAGCCGGAAGCCGGTATCGATCTCTGGAGCTTTCAGAATCTCATCCGTGTCTTTGAAAAGATGTACGAGCAGACCCGCGGCAGCATCCTCATTATCAGTCACCAGGAACGCATCCTTAATATCGCCGATACCATCGTTCTGCTGAAAGATGGCCGCCTGGCGGAATGCGGTCCCCGGGAGGAAGTCCTCCCCCGCCTGCTGCGCAATATTGATACCGCCCCGCCGGTGTGCAGTATGCTTTCCGATCCCATCAAGGAGGTGCGCTGACCATGATTGACGAAATCCAGAAACGATTGCTGAAAGAGGTCGCCGATCTCGACAGCCTGCCCATCGGGGCCTACAATATCCGCGCCAACGGCGCCCCCGCCGGGCGCAATACCACCGCCCACATCAATATCGTCACCAAAACCGATAAGCCCGGTATCGATATTATCATCGCCCCCGGCACCAAAAATGAAAGCGTCCACATTCCCGTGGTCGTCAGCCAAACCGGCCTTAAGGATTTGGTCTATAATGACTTCTATATTGGCGAAAACGCCGATGTGGTCATCATTGCGGGCTGCGGCATCCACTGCGCCGGGGCCGAGGAAACCTCCCACGACGGCATCCATACCTTCCATGTGGGGAAAGGCGCCCACCTACGCTATGTGGAAAAGCACTACGGCGAAGGCGAAGGCCGCGGCAAGCGGGTAATGAACCCCACCACCATTGTCTACCTGGAGGAAGGGGCTTCCATGGATATGGAGACCACACAGATCGCCGGAGTGGATGACACCCTGCGCAAAACCGGCGGCACTCTGGCGGCCGGTTCCACCCTCACGGTGCACGAGAAGATCATGACCACCGGCGACCAACACGCCATCACCGATTTTGCCATCGACCTGAATGGCGAAAACTGCAGCGCCGATGTGGTAAGCCGCAGCGTGGCGCGGGACCACAGCAAGCAGGAGTTCCGCAGCAGCATCAATGGCAACAATGCCTGCGCCGGTCACAGCGAATGTGACGCCATCATCATGGATCAGGCATGTGTCATCGCCACCCCGGCCCTTACCGCCAACCATGTTGATGCCGCCCTGATCCACGAAGCCGCCATCGGCAAGATCGCGGGTGAGCAGATCATCAAACTGATGACCCTCGGCCTGACCGAAGAGGAAGCCGAGCGGGAGATCGTCAACGGATTCCTAAAATAAACGAAGGAGGCTCATCCCATGAATATTACCGAACGCTTCTTAAAATATGTGGGCTACGGCACCAACAGCGATGAAAAGAGCGAGACCTGTCCCTCCACCCCCAATCAGCTGGTGCTGGGGGCCGCCATTGCTGAAGAACTGAAAGCCCTGGGACTTACCGATGTAGAGCAGGATGCCGATGGCTATGTTTACGGCTATCTCCCCGGCGAGGGCGAAGCCCTTGGCCTTATTGCCCACATGGATACCAGTCCCGCCGTCAGCGGCGATCACATTAAGCCCCGCATTGTCACCTACCCCGGCGGCGTACTGGAGCTGGGCACTTCCTCCCTTTCCCCCACCGATTATCCCTTCCTGGAGGAATACATCGGCCAGGAGCTTATTGTCACCGATGGCACCACCCTGCTGGGTGCCGATGATAAAGCCGGTGTGGCGGAGATCGTTACCCTGTGCGAGTACCTGCTGGCTCACCCCGAGGTAAAGCATCGTCCCATTGCCGTCTGTTTCACCCCCGATGAGGAGATCGGCCGCGGCACCGACCGCTTCCGCATGGATCGCTTCCCTGCCAAGGAAGCCTATACCGTGGATGGCGGCGAGCTGGGCGAGATCGAGTATGAAAACTTCAATGCCGCGGCGGCGACGGTCAAGGTGCGGGGGCTCAATATCCACCCCGGTAGTGCCAAAAACAAAATGAAGAACGCGGCCCTGCTGCTGGCGGAATTTATCGGCCTGCTGCCCGCCGCCGAAACTCCCGCCCACACCGAGGGCTATGAGGGCTTCTTCCACCTCTGCGAAATGTCGGGCGATGAATCCTCCGCCGAAGCGGCCTACATCATCCGCGATCACAACCGGGAAAAGTTCGAGACCCGCAAGGTGCTCATGCAGCAAACTGCCGATTTTATGAATCAGAAATACGGTGCCGGCACCTTTACCCTGCATATGACCGATAGCTACTACAATATGAAGGAGAAGCTCACCGACCATATGTACCTGATCCATAACGCCGAAGCCGCCATGCAAAAGGCCGGCGTCACTCCCAAGATCGTCGCCATCCGCGGCGGCACCGATGGCGCCCGTCTCTCCTACGAGGGGCTCCCCTGCCCCAACCTCTCCACCGGCGGTCTCAATTTCCACTCCATCCACGAATTTATCCCCATCCGTTCGCTGGAAAAGATGGTCGAAGTTCTCCGGAACCTTGTCACCTTGTAAAAGCACAAAAATATTCCCCCTGCCGCTCCTTTCCGGGAACAGCAGGGGACATTTTTCTGCCAACCGGTACGATTTTCCCTCCTTTTTCCCTTTCGTTGACATTCTCATTTAGTAATAGTATACTATAAGTTAAATCTGCTATTTGTGCAAAAATACTTTTACGGAGGTCGTCATGTCCGTCAATTCCATGCCAAAAGAAAACAAAATGGGGACAATGCCGGTCAAAAAGCTCATTTTTAATATGGCCCTGCCGCTCATCATCTCCATGCTCATCCAGGCCCTTTATAATATCGTCGATAGCATCTTCGTCTCCCGCATCAGTGAGGATGCTCTCACCGCCGTTTCGCTGGTCTTCCCCGTTCAGAACCTCATGATCGCCTTTGCCACCGGCACCGGCGTGGGTATGAATGCCCTGCTTTCCCGCCGCCTGGGCGAGAAAAACCGCGAGGCCGCCGAGGAAGTCGCTAATGTTGGCCTGCTGCTTTCCATCTGCACCGCCGTGGTATTCGCGCTGTTCGGGGTTTTCGGCTCTCAGCTCTACTTCTCCATGCAGAAGGGTGTTTCCCCCATCATCGCGGAATACGGCGCCCAGTATCTTTCCATCGTCTGCATCGGCTCCATCGGCATCTTTGTGGAGATCACCACCGAGCGGATGCTGCAGGGCACCGGCCAAACCCTCATCACCATGTTCATTCAGGGCATCGGCGCCATCATCAATATCATCCTCGATCCCATCATGATCTTCGGCCTCCTCGGCTGCCCTGCCATGGGCGTCCGGGGCGCTGCCTATGCCACCATCATCGGTCAGCTGGTCGCTGCGGCGCTGGGCATTGTCCTCAATCAAAAGCACAATACCGATGTCCGTGTCAATCTCAAAAAGATCCGTTTCAATTTTCCCCTCATCGGCGAGATTTATTCCATCGGCTTTCCTTCCATTTTGATGACCGCCATCGGCTCGGTCACCACCTACCTCATGAATCAGATCCTGCTGGCGTTCAGCACCACCGCGTCGGCGGTCTACGGCGTCTACTTCAAGCTCAACAGCTTTTTCTTTATGCCGCTCTTCGGCCTCAATAATGCCGTTGTTCCCATCGTCGCCTACAATTACGGTGCCCGCAACCGCGGCCGCATCCATCAGGCCATCCGCACCTCCACCATCACCGCTGTCACCATCATGCTGCTGGGCTGGGCCGCATTCTTCTTCCTGCCGGTGCCGCTGCTCCGCCTGTTCGATGCCTCCGAAGCCATGATCGCCATCGGCATCCCGGCCTTCCGCATCACCTCCTTCACCTACCCGCTGGCCGCTGTCAGCATCGTCGCCAGCAGCGTGTTCCAGGCCCTGGGTAAAAGCATATACAGCATGCTGGTCTCGCTGGGCCGTCAGCTCATCGTGCTCATCCCGGTGGCGTACCTGTTCTCCCTCACCGGTGTGCTGGATGATGTCTGGCTCGCCTTCCCCATCGCGGAGGTCGTCTGCCTTATCTCCTCGCTGTTCTTCCTCAAAAAAGTCCTCCACCGGCTGGATGACTTCCCGCAGTAATATTTATGGTTTCTTAGCGCTCGATAAATTTTCTTCACATAAAGCAGCACAAATCCCCCCCTATTTGTGTATTTTCTCCCTGTTGTCGAAAATTTTATCGGTTTTCCTGTGTGCATTTGTCAGTTTTTTAGTCTTGACAGCAGCAAACTAAAGCGCTAAAATGGCAGCATCAAAGATCAATGTCACCCCAAGCGGTGAAGGAAAGGAGCCCCGGCATGATGAAGTTCGTTACCGCTCATCAGAATCATCACTTCGCTTCTGCATGCACAGAGGCTTCTTCTGTCTGCGCCGCTTCTGCCTGCTCTGCCAATATCGTCATTATTATGGGCGCCATGGTTATGGCGTCCATTTTTGTTGCCGTCATTATTAGCCTGCTGGGCATTATTCGACTGCCCCTGCTGATTATGATGCCGTTCATATTGGCCGTTCTTGGAATGAATTTGCATTAACTGTTCCCGATACAGTAAGCGGTTCTGCCAAACGGCGGGGCCGTTTTTTGTATATATGTTCTAAATTAGCAAAAGCAAAGGAGTAAAACAAAATGAAAAAGTTTCTGTGTATGATGATGGCCGTTCTCATGGTTCTGGCCATGGCCGCCTGCGGCGGCGAACCCGCCAACAACGGCGGCAATGATACCCCCGACGCCACCACTGTCAAGATCGGCGGCATCGGCCCCCTCACCGGCGCCTATGCCAACTACGGTCTGTCCGAAAAGAACGGCGCTGAACTGGCCGTCAAGGAGATCAACGAGGCTGGCGGCATCGCCGGCAAGCAGGTGGAGCTCAACTATCAGGACTCCCAGGGCGAGTCCGAAAGCGCTGTCAATGCCTACGGCAAGCTGATGGACTGGGGCATGAATGTCTCTCTCGGCTGCGTCCTCTCCGGTGAAAACGCCTCCGTTGTCGCCGCCGCCCGGGATGACGATGTCATGCTGATCACCCCCTCCGGCTCCGCCGATAAGTGCATCGAGGGCAACAGCCGTGCCTTCCGTATCTGCTTCTACGATTCCTATCAGGGTGCCGCTGCCGCCCAGTACATCAAGGATAACAACATGGTAGATACCGTCGGCATCCTGTACCAGAGCGATAACGACTACTCGGTCGGCCTTTACAATGCCTTTGTCGCCAAGTGCGGCGAGCTGGGCATCAACATCGCCGAGACCCAGACCTTCACCGCCTCCACCAGCACCGATTTCTCCACGCAGGTCAATGCGCTGGTCTCCTCCGGCGTCAAGCTGGTATTCATCCCCTTCTATGCGGAGGAAGCCTCTACCTTCCTCACCCAGGCCCGCGGTAAGTTCGCCGATGGCGTTTACTTCTTCGGTGCCGATGGTCTGGACGGCATCCTCGGCAAGGTCGCACAGGACCCCACCATCGCCAATAACGTGCTGATGCTCACCCCCTTCTCCGCCGATAACCCCGCCGAGAATGTACAGAGCTTCGTTGCGAAGTACAAGGAAGCCTACGGCGCCACCCCCGACCAGTTTGCTGCCGATGCCTATGATGCCGTCTATGTCATCAAGGCTGCCGTAGAAAAGGCCGGTTCCACCTCCGGTGATGCTCTGGCCGCCGCCATGACCTCCCTCACCGTTGAGGGCGTGACCGGCACCATGACCTGGGGCAGCGACGGCAACACCAATAAGCCCGCCAGCGCCATCCTCTACTATGACGGCGTAGGCACCCTGTTCGATTCTCAGGATTAATTCATTAAGCTATCTTCATTCTTCATTTTTCTTTCTTATCTCTATCTCCTCAAAGCGGCTCCCTCCGGGCAGGTCTCCTGTCCGGAGGAGCAAGCCTACTTATTAAAGGATTGAACTTACCATGACTCACTTTATCCAAACCTTAATCAGCGGACTCAGTCTGGGCAGCATTTACGCCCTCATCGCGCTGGGCTACACCATGGTGTACGGCATCGCCAAGATGCTGAACTTTGCCCACGGCGATATCATCATGATCGGCGCTTACGCCGGCATCATCGCCGTTGCGCAGATGGGCCTGCCGCCCCTCATCGCCGTGCTGCTCAGCATCCTTATCTGTGCGCTGCTCGGCGTCCTCATCGAATTTTTGGCCTATAAGCCGCTGCGCCAGGCGCCGCCCCTCAGCGTGCTCATCACTGCCATCGGTGTCAGCTACTTTTTGCAGAACCTCGCCCTGATCCTTTTCGGTTCCCAGCAGAAAGCCTATCCCACCATTGTGCAGTTGGGCCAGGTCACCATCGGCAGCGTCACCATCGATGGTGTCACCATCCTTACCCTGCTGGTCACCGCGCTCATCATGGTGGTGCTTTCCTTCTTCATCAACCGCACCCGTATGGGCAAGGCCATGCGGGCCGTCAGCGAGGATAAAGCCGCCGCGGCGCTCATGGGCATCAGCGTCAATCGCACCATTTCCATTACCTTCGCCATCGGCTCGGCGCTGGCCGCTGTCGCCAGCATCTTCTATGGCATGTCCTATATCTACATCAAGCCCACCACCGGCGCCATGCCCGGCATCAAGGCCTTTACGGCAGCCGTATTCGGCGGTATCGGCTCGGTGCCCGGCGCCATGCTGGGCGGCATCCTGCTCGGCATCATCGAGCAGCTCTCCAAAACCTATATTTCCACCCTCTGGGCAGATGCCATCGTCTTTGGCGTTCTGGTCCTGGTCCTGGTGGTCAAGCCCACCGGCCTCTTGGGTAAAACAATGAATGAGAAGGTGTAAGAAGATGAAACAGAAAAAATTCAAATTTTCCGGCGATCTTCTGACCTTCATCCTGGTCGCAGCGGTTTACGCTGTGGTCGCCTACCTGCTGTATGGCGGCAGTCTCACCCGCCAGTTCTCCAATATGATCATCCCCATTTCGGTCTACATCGTGCTGGCGGTCTCGCTCAATCTCGTTGTCGGCCTTTTGGGGGAACTCTCCCTGGGCCACGCTGGGTTCATGTCGGTCGGGCTTTTCTCCGGCTGCCTTTTGTCCATCGCACTGGTGGATGTCCTCCCCATGGCGGTCCGCCTGCCTCTTTCCATGGTCGTTGGCGGCCTGGTAGCGGCGCTCTTTGGCCTTGCGGTCGGTCTGCCCGCCTTGCGGCTCAGGGGCGACTATCTTGCCATTGTCACCTTGGCCTGCGGCGAGATCATCAAGAATATCATCACCAATCTTGATTTTACCGGCGGCGCTTTGGGCCTCAATACCAACCCCATCTATTCCAATGCAAAAAAGCTCCTGCCCTACGCTGTCATATTGGTGCTGCTCACCGTTCTTGTCATGATGAACCTCAAGCGCTCCAAGCAGGGCCGCGCCATCATGGCCATCCGGGATAACCGCATCGCCGCCGAATCGGTCGGCATTGATGTTACCCGCTACAAGCTCATGGTTTTCATGCTGGCCGCGTTTTTCGCGGGGGCAGCCGGCGTGCTGTACGGCCACTTCTTCGCCAATGTCAAGGCAGCCACCTTCGATTACAACATGTCCATCGAGATCCTGGTCATCGTGGTACTGGGCGGCATGGGCAGCATCCCCGGCTCTATCATCGCCGCCATTGTGCTTACCGCCCTGCCGGAGGCCATGCGTGAGTTTGCCGATTACCGGATGCTTCTCTATGCCATCGTCCTCATCATCGTCATGCTGGCCACCAATAATCCCACCATGAAGGAATTTTTCCACCGCATCTCCCCGGCCGAGCTGCTGCGCCGCGCCAAAAAGAAAAAGGCCAAATCTTTGCAGAAGGAGGGCGCTTAAATGTCTGTCAAGACCCACAATAAAACCAAGCTGGTCCCGGTCAACCGCAGCGTTGCCCTCCTGCCGGAGCGCGACGCCTCCATCAGCCCCATCCTGGAGTGCATTGATCTCGGCGTGACCTTCGGCGGACTGAAAGCAGTCGACAACTTCGATATTACCATCGGCCGCACCGAGATCGCCGGGCTCATCGGCCCCAACGGCGCCGGCAAGACCACCTTCTTCAACTGCGTCACCGGCATCTACAAGCCCACGGAAGGCACCGTGCACCTGTACGGCGCCAACGGCGAGAAGCATCTGCTCAACGGGCGCAAGCCCCACCTCATCACGGCGCTGGGCATGGCCCGCACCTTCCAGAATATCCGTCTGTTCAGCGACATGACCGTGCTGGAGAACGTGATGATCGGCCGTCACTGCCGCACCAAGGCCGGCATCTGGGGCGCGCTGACCCGCAACCCCGCCACCCGTCGCGAAGAGCAGGAATCCATCGACATCTCCTACAGCCTGCTGGAGACCGTGCATCTGCAGGATCTGTGGAACGAAAAGGCCTGCAACCTGGCCTACGGTGCCCAGCGTCGTCTGGAGATCGCACGTGCGCTGATGACAGATCCGAAGATCCTGCTGCTCGATGAACCCGTTGCCGGTATGATCACCACGGAGCTTGAGGAAATGGCGCAGCTGGTCGTCCAGATCCGTCAGGACTTCAACGTCAGTATTATCATGATCGAACATCATATGAACTTTGTTATGCCGATCGCAGACCGCATCAAGGTCGTCGATTTCGGCAAGACCATTTCGGAAGGCGCTCCCGATGTGGTGCAGAAGGATCCGAAGGTCATCGAGGCCTACTTGGGAGGAGGATACCAGAATGTCAATGCTTGAGGTAAAGGATCTGCACGTTTCCTACGGTGCGATCAAGGCTGTTCAGGGTATCTCCTTTGAAATGGAGCAGGGTGAAACCGTTGCGCTGATCGGCTCAAACGGTGCAGGAAAATCCACCACACTTCGCACGATCTCCGGTCTGGAAAAGGCCAAGAGCGGCTCGATCGTCTTTCAGGGACAGGAGCTGACGAAGCTCAAGCCGCATCAGATCGTTCAGCTCGGTATCGCGCATGTACCGGAAGGCCGCCGTGTCTTTGCACGCATGAGTGTTGATGAGAACCTGCGCATGGGCGCAAACGTCATTACGGACCATGCGCAGATCAGGCGTGATCTCGAGCGCGTGTATGACATCTTCCCGCGTCTGCGCGAGCGCATGAAGCAGCAGGCCGGTACACTTTCCGGCGGTGAACAGCAGATGCTGGCACTTGGCCGGGCGCTGATGACCAACGGCAGCCTGCTGATGCTCGACGAGCCCAGCATGGGTCTTGCGCCGATCATCGTTGAAGAAATTTTCAAAATTATTCGCCAGATCAATGAATCCGGCACCAGCATCCTGCTCATTGAGCAGAATGCCTTCCTTGCGCTGACCACCGCCTCCCACGCCTACGTTCTGGAAACCGGTAAGATCACCATGCAGGGCAAGTCATCGGATCTGCTGGCAGATAAACGTGTCAAGGACGCCTATCTGGGCGCCTAAGCGGAAAGGAGCGCAACTCAACTATGAATGTTTCTGAAAGACTGGCCGCATCGGCTGTTGTGCCGGTTGTGGTGCTGGACGATGCGAAGGACGCGGTCGCGACGGCAAAGGCTTTGCTT
>OLYB01001082.1_pt1 | contig 22489 bp, 23 predicted proteins | sample 1674481 | NCBI WGS metagenome assembly OLYB01 (sample SAMEA103958167, study PRJEB25191) | human gut metagenome
GGGCGAAGTCGAAACGCCCCCTGCCTTTCTCTTGGGGGGTCCAAAGGGGGAGGTTCTCTTTTGAAAGAGGATCTCCCCCTTTGCCCCGTGCAGCGCCATCGGCGCTGCCCTCCCCCCGCACTTTCGTGCAGAAAATCAAAAAGCGACGGCTTTTTCAGCCGTCGCTTCTCTATCTGCATTACTGCAAAACCTTTTTGTTGCCGTGGGTGGCCTTCATGCGCAGCTCTTTGTTGAGGATCGTCTTGCGGATGCGCAGGTTCTTGGGCGTGACCTCAAGCAGCTCGTCGTCGGCGAGGAACTCGAGGCACTGCTCCAGGCTCATCTGCTTGGGCGGGACAAGGCGCAGCGCGTCGTCCGAGCCAGAAGCGCGCATGTTCGTCAGCTGCTTCTTCTTGCACACGTTGACCGTGATGTCCTCCTGCTTGGGGGATTGACCGACGACCATACCCTCGTACACGTCGACGCCCGCGCCGATGAACAGCACGCCGCGCTCCTGCGCGTTGAAGAGGCCATAGGTGATAGAGGTGCCGGTCTCGGACGCGACGAGAGAGCCGGTATTGCGGCGGGCAAGCTCGCCCTTGTAGGGTGCGTAGGAATCAAACACGCTCGCCATGATGCCCTCGCCCTTGGTGTCGGTGAGGAACTCGTTGCGGTAACCGAACAGGCCGCGCGCGGGGATCAGGAATTCGAGCTTCATGCGGCTGCCGATCGGCGTCATCTCGGCGAGGTCGCCCTTGCGGGAGCCGAGCTTTTCGATGACTGCGCCGACATACTCCTGCGGCACGTCGCACACAAGGCGTTCGATGGGCTCGCACTTCTTGCCGTCGATCATCTGATACAGGACGCGCGGGGGCGAGACCTGGAACTCATAGCCTTCGCGGCGCATGGTCTCGATGAGGATGGACAGCGACATTTCGCCGCGGCCCGCGACGTTGAACGCGTCCGTCGAGCCCTCGAGCTCGGTGACGCGGAGCGAAACGTCCTTGAGCGTTTCGCGGAAGAGACGGTCGCGCAGCTGGCGCGAGGTGACGAACTTACCCTCACGTCCGGCGTAGGGAGAGTCGTTGATGGAGAACGTCATCTCCATCGTGGGCGCCGAGATCTTGACGAACGGGAGCGGCTCGACGCACTCGGGCGCGCAGATCGTATCGCCGATCGTGATGTCTCCGATGCCGGACAGGCAGATGATGTTGCCCGCGGTGGACTCGGTGACGGGGTTCTTGGCAAGGCCCTCAAATTCGTACATGGAGACGGCCTTGGCCTTCTTCGGCGCGGCGTCGGGGTCGTGATAGTTGCAGACCATGATCTCCTGGTTCTGCTTGAGCGTGCCGCGCTCGATGCGGCCGATGGCCATGCGTCCGACATACTCGTTGTAGTCAATGGCGGAGACGAGCATCTGGAACGGCGCGTCCACATCGGCCTCCGGCGCGGGGATATACTCAAGGATCGTGTCAAACAGGGGCTTTAAGTCCGTGCCGACGACGTCGGGCGAATAGGACGCCGTGCCGTTGCGCCCCGAGCAGAACAGCATCGGGGAGTCGAGCTGCTCGGGCGTCGCATCGAGGTCCATCAAAAGCTCGAGCACCTCGTCCACGACCTCGTGGATGCGCTGGTCGGGGCGGTCGATCTTGTTGACGACGACGATGACGCGGTGACCCAGCTCCAGCGCGCGGGAGAGGACGAAGCGCGTCTGCGGCATGGGGCCCTCAGCGGCGTCGACGAGCAGGATGACGCCGTTGACCATCTTGAGGATACGCTCGACCTCTCCGCCGAAGTCGGCGTGGCCCGGGGTATCGACAATGTTGATCTTGGTGTCGCCGTAGCGGATGGCGGTGTTTTTGGCGAGGATCGTGATGCCGCGCTCACGCTCGAGGTCGTTCGAGTCCATGACGCGGTCGACGACCTCCTGATTTTCGCGGTACACGCCGCCCTGCTTGAGCATTTCGTCGACGAGGGTGGTCTTGCCGTGGTCGACGTGGGCGATGATGGCTACATTGCGAAGTTTTTCATTCTGCATAGGTGATCTCTCCTTCCTGCCGCTGGGCAGGGATATCAAATCGTAAGTCTTTAACTGTAATAGTATATTCTGCCGCTTCGTCATTTGCAAGATTTTTTGAAACTTTTTTTGTCTCTTTTGCAGAAAAATTGGAAAAAGAGGTTGCCTGTCCTCTCGGGCAGGCAACCTCGCACAGTTTTTACCCGCAAGGGGTATGGGCATCCGTAAAGCAGCAAAGCTGCTAACGGTTGCCCAAGTACCCGCAGGCACAAATGTTCTTGATCGTTTTCCGCCGCAACCGGTGCGTGGCGGAAAGCACCCCGCGCATAGTGGAAACCAGCGAAGCGCCGCCAGTGGCGGAAACAGCGAGCTGGGTTCGAGGAAGCGGCACGATTGGCACGCCTGCAAGGGCGCGCCAATCGTAGTGCCGCAACGGTGCAAAGTCGAATCGCCCGTTTTAACGGGCAACCGAGGCGCAAAGCGACGCGAAACCTGCTCAAATCAGTGGTTCACCACTGATTTGAAGGCGTCAGCCCAGCAATGCACTCAGCTCGTCGATCAGCTCGCCGAACAGCGACAGCGCGTCGTTGACGGGCGCGCTCGTGCGCATGTCGACGCCCATGTCGCGCAGCAGCTCGACCGGCTCTTTCGAGCAGCCGCCGGAGAGGAACTTCTTGTAGTCCTTGACGGCGCTCTCGCCCTCGCGCAGAATGCGGTTGGCGATGGCGACGGCGGCGGAGAAACTCGTCGCGTACTGGAAGACATAGTAATTGTAGTAGAAGTGCGGGATGCGTGTCCACTCAAGCGCGATCTCGTCGTCGGAGATCATCGTATCGCCGAAGTAGAGCTTGTTGAGCGCTAAATACTTCGCGCTCAGCGCGTCGGCGGTCAGCGCCTCGCCGCTCTCGGCCATCTTGCCCATTTGGAGCTCGAACTCGGCGAACATCGTCTGGCGGTACAGTGTACCCTTGAACTGGTCGAGGAAGTGGTTGATGAGATACGCGCGCTGCTTGCGGTCGTCGGTCTTGCCGAGCAGGTGGCGCATCAGGAGGATCTCGTTGCAGGTCGAGGCGACCTCGGCGACGAAGATGACATACTCCGCCGTATTCACCGGCTGGTATTTGCAGGAGTGCCACGTATGCATGGCGTGGCCCATCTCGTGGACGAGGGTGAACATGCTGTCGAGGTTATCCTTGTGGTTGAGCAGCACGTAGGGGTGGGGCCAGCCGTTGCCGGTGCAGTAGGCACCGCCTCGCTTGCCGGTGTTCTCGTACACGTCGAGCCAGCGGTTGCTAAAGGCCTCCTCAAGCACGTCCGTATAGTCCTTGCCGAGCACCGCGAGTGCTTCGAGCGCGGTCTTCTTGGCCTCTTCAAAGGAGATTTCAACGTCCGCGTCCGCGACGATGGGCGTGTAGACATCGTACATGTGCAGCTCGTCAACGCCTAAGATCTTCTTGCGCAGCTCGACATAGCGGTACATCTTGCCGAGGTTGCCGTGCACCGCGTCGATGAGATTCGTGTAGACCTCGACCGGCACCTCGGTCACGTCAAGGGACGCCTCGAGCGTGGAATTATAGCGGCGCGCGTCGGCGAAGAACTTGAGCTGCTTGAACTGCGCGTCCAGCGTGGAGGCGTAGGTGTTGCGGAACTCGCCCGCGCGCTTGTAGTAGGCCTTGAAGGCGTTTTCGCGCAGCGTGCGGTCGGCGCTCATCAGCATGGGGACGAACGTGCCGTCCGTCAGCGTGTGGACCTCGCCCTTTGCGTCGGTCACGTCGGGATAACGCATGTCAGCATTGTGGAACATGCTGAACGTGCGGTCAGGGCTTTCGCTGATCTCGCCCGCGGCGGCGAGGATCTTTTCGCACTCGGGCGAAAGGATGTGCGCCTTGCGGCGGCGCAGCTTGTCAATGTTGCGGCGATAGGTCTCGAGCTTCGGCTCCTCGGCGTAGAAGCGCGCAAGCGTTTCGTCAGGGATGGCCATGATCTCGCTCGCTTCAAAAGAGCCCGCGCTGTTCAGCGCGACCGCCGTGGAAAACGCCTTGCTGCGCATGCCCTGATAGAACGAGTTGCCCACATCCTGGTCGCTGCGGCAGCTCGCGTACTGCACGAACTTCGAAACGCGCACCGTGATCTCATCGCTGAGCGTGAACCAGTCGAGCAGCGTCTTCGCGCTCTCGCCGAGCTTGCCGGCGTAGGCGTCCATGCGCTCGGGATAGGCCTTGAGCGCTTCGAGCTCCTCGTTCCACTTATCATCGCTCGCAAATATGTCGCTTAAATTCCAGGTGAACTCCTCAGGCACCTCGCTGCGCGGGAGGATCGTCTTTCCGTCCATAGGTTTACCGTCCTTTTCTCAATATTTCTCACTGGTTCTGTCCGCCGTCTGCGGTCAGAGCCGCTCTTGCGTCCCATTATAACGGACGGCGGCGGTGAATACAAGCGCTTTTCTCCACCCCGCTCCCAGCAAATCAGGCATTGACAAATCCACTGACAAAAGGGTAAAATATTTTTTATCATCCGCGTCTGTAGCTCAGTTGGATAGAGCGGTCGCCTCCTAAGTGTGAGGTGGTCGCTCACCCTGCGAGCATAAAACTAAATACTGGCCTCGGTAGCTCAGTTGGATAGAGCGACTGCCTCCTAAGCAGTAGGCCGCTGGTTCAAGCCCAGTCCGGGGTGCCAAAAGCGCTGTAATCTCAATGGATTGCAGCGTTTTTGCTTTTCTTGGCTCACCCCGAAAAAGCAACTGCTTTGTGATTTGAAATGCAACTTATTTCCAGACTGTTCCCTGCTGGACTCGAACGATTTTCGAGAAATCTGCTAATGAAATTTGGATTCTGCTAATGAACCCTGCCGTGGTGTTTTATAGTCGTTTCGAGTCCTCCCGTTACCCTGCGTGCAAAAGGGCTTTCAGTTGGCGGGCAAGTTCGGGATTTTCCTGAAGCTGTGCAAGAAGCGACTGGAGGTTTAGGTCGGGAGCCGGTTCCGGTTTCGGCGGATTCAGTTCCTGCTCCACGCGCCGCATATCCGGGTTCGCATAGAACGCGACCTCAAACTTCTGCGCGTTGATTTTCCGCTCCTCATCCAGAATATGCGCATAAACTTCTGTAACCATGGACGCCTGCGCATGGCCGGTATCCCCCTGCGTGGCCTTAATGTCACCATGATTGAGCTTCAGCTTATAGGTGGTGCTTGAGTGCCGCAAAGAATGAAAGACTACATTCGGGAGGTTCGCTGACTTTTTCAGCCGTTCAAACTGATTCCCGATTACCCTGTCTTCGCAGGGCCGCCCGGTTTCCAAAGCTAAAACAAGATTATAGTCGGCATACTCGTCACCCATAATTTCTTTGAGCTTGTCCTGCTTTTGATGCCAGTCCCGAAGAATATACGCAAGGGTCTTCGGCAGCCATACCTTCCGGATACTGGTTTCCGTCTTAGGTCGTTTGAGCACAAGTCGTGTTGTCGATTTGGCTTTCACGATCCTCGGGAACATAAAGATGATGTCTTTCTCTCCGAGCGCGTCAATCGCACGCTGATCGACACGCGCCAATTCCTTGTTGACAATGATATGGGCATCGTCTTTTGCGATGTCCGAGTCGGAAATGTGAACACAATCCCATGTCAGCCCTGTGATCTCGCCCATGCGCAGTGAACAGGCGAACGAAAGGTTGATTGCAACATACAGTTTCCCCTCAGAGCAGTTATCCAGAGCCTGTCTGATAATGTCAGCCGTCCAGATAGCGCGAGGATTTTTCTCTTTCTTGGGAAGAAGAACATCGTCAAACGGATTCTTCGGAACCATATCCCATCGGACGGCCTGGCGGAAAGCGCAGTGTAGCACCTTGCACACTTTTTCAATCGTGTTGGGAGGCAAGAATTCCGAGCGTGCGTTTCGGTATGTTGTGCTGACGGGTTTCATCTTTTGCAGTTGGGCGATGAAGCTGTCTACGGTACGCCTTGTCACATCCTGGACATTCATATCACCAATGACCGGATTGATGTAATTGTTGATGATCCCGGTGTTTCCAGAATAGGCTGAAAGCCCCCACCGCTTTGAACCGTAGAGTTCAACAAAATCTGCCAGGAAGTCACGGACAGTTACGCTGGATGGCGGAATGAAGGTTCCGTTGTTCATTTCATTCTCTACCTGTGCTTTTCTGGCCGCAGCCTCCTTCTTTGTTCCATAGGTTTCCCACTTCTGCCTTTTGACATCGGCAGAATCCGTATAGGTATATACGACGGCATACTTTTTACCGCGTTTTTGAATTGATGCCATAGCTCATGGCTCCTTTCAGGTATTGTCTCTGCCATCAAGCCACTCATCGAAAGCCTTCTTTGATATTCTCAGTCTGGTTCCAATCCGTACACATTTGAAAGTGCCGTTAGCACACATGTTATAGACGGATTTTTTGCTGACACCGAGAATTTCCGCTACTTCCATAACGGAATAGCTTCTTTTTTCAGAGTTGGCTTTAAGGCCGTTTGTATTTATCTCAGCCACAGAGGGCCTCCTTTCTTTGGTGGCTGGGGAAAAGAGCCTGTGATGTCCTCACAAATATATTATACGGATTTTCCCCACCATCACCAACAAGTAAATTACATTAGGTTCTAATCCAAGTTCGATTCCCAATTCCGGACCATTTCCTGCGCCCTCGCTTCAGGCCGCGTATTTGCAGGCTGCCGCTGTGCGGCACTTCCCCGGCAGGTACGCAAACGCATACTGTCAGCCGATCCTGTATAACTCCCGGACAAATCGATGCAGCCGCAGTTGGGGGCGGCGTTTTCAAGGTTCAATAGATGGTTTTAACCGTTCACAAAATAAATACGGGGCCGTGTCCATATTTTTTGCACGCACGAAAAAACTAAATATAGTATTTTTGTATTGACTTGCACAATATATTGTGTTACACTTTGCCCGTAAATGAGTTTTGCGCAATTTCCCTTTGGGCATAGGTCAATGATCTGTGTGTGGAGTGATCCACCTGCGCACGTTGTCAGGTTTGTACGTTTTTGTCAGTAGTATTGCTGTGCCATGAGAGCCGGCTGCTGCTGGCTTTTTATTTTACGGGGTAGTAACGCCCCAATGCTGCGGGAATGACGAGTGTTTGCTGTGAGGCAAACACGCTGGATTTTACCAGAATCGTTGTTCCCGCTTTTTTTGCGCCCAAATGCCGAAAGGCTTTGAGGATATATCATCAAGAAAGGTGGAAACAAGAAATGAAATTCAGACGAAAATGGAAACCCGGAGGGCATCCCAGACGCTCCTTCCGACCGTACCACAGGTACAGAGAGAAGCGGCTTTTGAATAAGCCGCGCATCGGATATGAAACCGAGGAGGAATGCATCCATGGAAAACGCAAAGTGTTACGCTCCGCAAATTCTCGTCGGTACAGAAGGTCTGCCGCGTGAGCAATGGCTGGAATACCGGCGCAAGGGCATTGGCGGAAGTGACGCCGCTGCCGTTCTCGGGATTTCACCATTCCGTACCGGGCGGGATCTCTACTATGACAAGCTGAATATCGTCACAGCGGATGATGCCGAAAACTGGGTTCAGATGGAGGTTGGAACTCTGCTGGAGCCGTTGGTTGCCAAGATCTTCGCCCATAAGACGGGCTATAAGATCTACCGCCGGCCATTCATGTTCCGGCACCCCCAATATCCTTGGATGCTGGCGGATCTGGATTACATGGTGGAGTTGTCGGACGGTACATCAGCCATCCTTGAGATCAAGACCACGAACTATAATGCCAAGGATAACTGGTGGTACAACGGCGAGGAAATCGTTCCTATCTACTATGAATCGCAGGGGCGGCACTACATGGCGGTCATGAACATTGACCGGGTCTACTTCTGCTGCCTTTACGGAAATTCGGAAGACGAGGCAATCATCCGCCGCATTGACCGTGACATGGCCTATGAAGAGGAACTGATCGCTTTGGAACGGGATTTCTGGGAGAATCATGTTCTCACAAAAACGCCGCCTCCCTATGTGGAAGCGGATGGCGACCTGATCCTCGAAAGCCTGCGGCGAAAGCTGGGGCCCGCGGACAAGGACGCGCCGCCTGTACTGTTGGGACAGACGCAGTTTGGGCAGCTGTCCATGATTCTTTCCCTGCAAGAGCAGAAAAAGGCGCTGTCGGCTGATGTGAGCAAGCTGGAAAAGGACATCAAGCGGTTGAAGGGTATGCTCATCGAGAGAATGGGGACGAGCTGCACCGCCGTGTATAACGGCCCCACGGAGAGCTACACCGTAACCTACAATCCGGTACGCTCCGCAGGCATATCAAAGGATGCCCTGGAACGGCTGAAGGACGAGCACCCTGACATTTACGATCAGTATGTCACGGTGTCCGAATGGCGAAGATTCCATGTGAAAAAAGCTGCCTTGCAGGCAGCGTGAAAAGAAACGGAGGTGATGTGCTGTGAGCATTGTTGCAGCACTGGACAAGGTACTGTTTTTCAATGCGTCCAGCAAATATTCTGTCCTTCGGATGAAAACGGAGGACAGCAGCGTACCCACAGAGGCCCGGAGCCCCTATCGCTATCGTGACCATCTCATCCGCTTTACCGCTGTCGGCATCGAATTGCCGCAGACGGATACGGTGAAGATCGAGATGGATGGCGAGTGGAAGGACGGAAAATACGGGCTCCAGCTTCAGGTCGATCATTGGCAGGAGATTGTGCCGCCCACATTGGAGGGTGTCCGCAATTATCTTGCCTCCGGTCTGCTGAAGGGCATCGGAGAAAAGACCGCCGACGCGATCATTGAGAAGTTTGGCGTCAATGCGCTGGAGATTTTGGAACATCAGCCAGACCGGCTTCTTGAGATTCGCGGCATTACAAAGGAACGGCTTGCGGAGATCAAGGACGCCTATGCGGAAACCAGCCGGATGCGTGTCCTGATGACCCTGCTGGCCCCGTTCAAGGTCACCCCGACGACCGCGCAGAAGATCTATCAGCATTTCGGGCCTGCCTGCGCGGACATTGTGAGACAGAGTCCCTTCAATCTCTGTCAGGTGCCGGGATTCGGTTTTAAGCGTATTGACGCCATCGTGCAAAAATCCGGTGGAGACCTGCGTGATCCGAAACGTGTTCACGGTGCGCTGTTCTATGCGCTGGAGGACGCACGGACAAAGGACGGGCATCTCTATCTGGAGGCGGAGGCTTTGCTCAAAGCGGCTATGCAGCTGCTCAATGAGCGGATACCCCTCCCGCAGATGCGCGTCCCCATGAGCCAGGTCGAACAGGAGCTGTCTGCCATGATCCGGCAGGACGAGGTGGTATCAAATCACGGCAATGTGTATCTGCCCAAGCAATTCCTGCAGGAGAGCGAAACCGCACAGAAAGCGGTAGAGCTGTTTCTGGCAAAGCCGACGGTGGTGGACATCACGCAGCCGTTGGAGCAAGTAAAGCACAGCTTAGGGCTCAGCCTGTCCAAGCGCCAGTCAGAAGGCGTGGAGATGGTGTTCCGGCATAACCTGTCCATCATCACAGGCGGCCCCGGCACCGGCAAAACCACGGTTCTGAAAACGGTGATCGAGGTGTACCGTCAGCTCTATCCGCGGCAGAAGATCGTACTCGGAGCGCCCACAGGTAAGGCGAGCCGGCGTATGGCAGAGGCAACGGGGATCGATGAAGCACAGACGCTCCACAGCATTCTGGGACTTCACGGTGATTCGGAATCGAAGAAAGACCGGGAACGGAAACCGCTGGAAGCAGGGCTCCTGATCGTGGACGAGACTTCCATGGTCGATATGTGGCTGATCCATCAGCTCTTTTCCCGCTTGCGCCCCGGCACCAAAGTCCTTTTGGTCGGTGATGCAGACCAGTTAGAGAGTGTGGGCGCCGGTGATGTATTTCACGAGCTGATCGGCTCCGGCATCGTGCCAGTCACGGTGCTGGACGAGATCTTCCGTCAGGCGCAGGACAGCCTGATTGCCCACAATGCCCGTTTTATCAACGAGGGCAAAACGACGCTCTACTATGGTGAGGACTTTGCCTTTCACAAGGCAGAGAGCCAGGAGGAGACTGCCGGCATCATCCGTGAGCTTTACCGGGAGCAGATCGCTGCAAAAGGAATCGAGCAGGTGGAGATTTTATCGCCGTTCCGCTCTGAGGGCGAGGCATCGGTCAACAGCCTGAATGAAGCTATCCGCGAGGAGATCAACCCCGCAGCGCCGGAGACGCCGGAGATCGTGTACGCCGGAAAGATATTCCGCCTCAACGACCGCGTGATGCAGATGCGGAACAACTATGAGATCAAGCTGTATAACCGCTCCGGCAAGCAGGTCGGCGAGGGTGTTTTCAACGGTGACATCGGCACGATCCGCAAGATCAGCGGTACCAATGTCGTGATCGAGTTTGACGGCCGCTATATGGATTGCCCGCAGGTACTTCTGGATGATTTGGAGCTGTCCTATGCCATTACGATCCACAAATCCATGGGCTCAGAGTATGATACGGTCATTATTCCACTGCTGGCTGCCCATAATGTGCTCCTGACGCGGAATCTTCTCTACACGGCAATCACGCGTGCCAAGCGCCGCGTGCTGCTGGTGGGTGAAAAAAGGGCGCTGTATACTCCCGGCGTTTCCGGCGCAGCAGCCGCTCATAGCCGGGAAACCGTTCCGGCTCATCGTTCAGCACCGCCTGATAAATCGGCACCGGCGCACGCATCTCGTCCGTCAGGAGCTTTGCCATCTTCCGGCTGTATGCCTTGTAGACAAAGCTGTATTTCTGCTTGACCAGACGAATTTCGTCCCGCTCCGGCTTGGCGTTTTGGCGGCACAAAGCCTGCTTCAGATACGCCAGCACCTTTGCTTCGGTAAGCTGCACGCGCTGCCACTCCTCATATGGCATATCCGCCGGCTGCCTCTGGGTATAAAAGCGGTGAACGTAGGCAAAGCAGGCGTCGTATTTTTCCCGCGTGACCGGATGGCTTCGGATCTGATACAGATACTTCTTCACCTGATAGAGAAAAGTGCTCTTGGTGGTTTTGAGCTGTGCCAGTTCCAGAAAGACTTTGTTCCGATTGCCTGCCAGATCCGCCTTTGCGACCATGACAAGCTTCTCGTAAAGCGCGCTCGCTGCCATGACCGGATACCCGGAGGGAATATAGATATCCGCGCAGTCCGTCGAGTACCGTTTGGGCGTCCAGTCCGCCGCGGTGCTTTTCTTCTGCCAAAATTGCAGCTTGGTAGGAAAGCCGTCCACACCGCTGTCTGAAAAGGCGTGCTCCGGCAGCATCACCTGCCCTAAGAAGCTGAATCGGCTCTCCATCATGCGGATGGCGCTTTTGTCGGAGAAGCTGTCAGCGAGAAAGGATGCCGGCACAATAACCGCCAGGATACCGAGGGGCTTGAGCAGCTTTGCCGCCTTCAGGCAGTAATACTGATGAGAAGTCATAACGGTGGCGTCCGGCATGACCCAGCGCAGGTGAAAGGGCGGATTGCCCAGAACAACATCAAAATGCACTTGGGGCTCATAGTCCCGAATGTCACCCTGTACGATGTGTGCCTGCGGGTAGAGCTTTCGGGCAACGGCGCAGGCATTGGGATCGACCTCGCAGCCGTAGGCGTTGCGTTCATTTGGCAGGAAATTGAAGAAATTCCCCATGCCGCAGGTGAGATCCGCTACCAGATCTGTGTCGGAGAGGCGCAGGGCCGAAACGATCATTTCGCACAGGGGCGGCGGTGTGAAAAACTGGCCGTTTTCCAGCTCCTTTTTTGCCGCGCTGAATGCGTTGTAGTTTTCATAGTCGCTGCGCCGCAGTCCGTGCAGGCCGCCATCTCCGGTATAGCGATTGAAAATGTCCTCGTCGGTCACACCGGCTTGCTCACAGGCTTCGCTTTGCAGCAGGCGGAGAATCTGCTCATTCAGCTCTCTGCGCTCCTGCTCCGTCCGTCTTTTCGGGTAATATTCGTATTTCATGTTCAAATCACATCCTTATGTGCAAGTAGGGGGGAGGACACCGAAAACCGGCATCCTCCCCTTGAAATGTATAGAAAGCAGGTCAATACAGCGTATGAAACGCCGCAATGATCCGCAGCCGCACCTCCGGGGTGCGGTCTGCGCTGGTAATATAGTGCCAGCCTTTCTCTGTGGTGTAAGCGTCGATCTCCTCAACGCGGCCACTGTCCAGACGGAGCCGCATAAAGATATGGGTCCCATTTGTCTGTTCAGCCAGTTTGACTGCCATTGCTGAAATGTTCCTCCTCTGTCAGTAGTGTAAGCTGTTCCTCCTTGGATGGAGCCGGAGAGCGCCGCTTGTTCAGCCGCCGCTCCTTTTGCTCCTTGCGCCGCTGCCGGGATTCCCGCTTTTTGGTGGCCTGCTCCTTTTTGAGATCAACTGCATGGACGACCTCCAAGCCGTCCGCCACATCCCGCAGATCCTGCAGCAGATCTCTCTGTTCACTTTTGGCAATGCGGATATTCTCCACATCATAGTGAAATTCAAAGTAATCATACTCCCCGTACCGGCGGTGCATTTTGCTGAAAAATGTCTGCCGCCGATCCTCTGGTGTCAGGTGCGGAGAGTCGATCACAGAGCTGCTCCAAAGCGGGTTGAAGTGCGCCTTTTTCATTTCCAGCCAGATCTCCACGTCCGTTCGGGCCACAGGATGGGGAAACACACGCTCGCCCTTTGTCACCTGTACTTTCTTTTCCTCCAGAAAGCCGATGCGGGTGATCCATGTGCGGCGCACATCATAAAAGATATTGGCGCGGCTCAGGTCCCGCTCCTGCTTGCGAATGACGCAGACAGGATTCTGGCAGCGGAAGCGAATACACTGCTCCACATCGTATTTGACTTCGACACGGCCGCCTTCATAGCCATTGCAGCCTACCACACAGGCACAGTAGACCCCGCCGGTAATCTCCATGTATTGCCGGTGCTGTCTCTCGCTTCTCTCCGTTTCCACCTTCTCGACGCTTTGCTCGTAGGAATATCGCTTACCGGTGGTGTGGCAGGGGCAGAGAGGGACAGGGAAGCCGCTGATGCTGTGTGGACAGTCCTTGCGTTCATAGGGGCAGCGCAGCAGTGGGTTGTCATTTTCCGGGCAGTAATCGATGCCTTGAAAAGAAGCATCGCAGCAGGCAAGGCCCCGGCCGAGATCACTTTTGCCATCGACCAAAAGGCCGCATGGCGTTTCCCATGTAAACTTCAATAGAGCCTCAAAGAGATAGCCGAAATTCTGCCAATCGCTCCAGTACACGAAGGGGGGGTGATCCTCCCGCGTGTAGCCTGCGGCGTAGAGATCCCGGGTCAGTTGATTCTGTTCCATGCTCATATCCCCGGACACGGAACCAGCCCAAAGTGGTTTTCCATCACATAGCGCAGATTTTCCACCGTGACCTGATACTCTTCTGAGATACAGCCCTCACATACGATCTGCCGGTAACCCAGCGCACGGCTGCATCGCTTATCCCATGAGTTGACATCACCGCCGCAGACAGGGCAGGCGATGTCCGGATACCATGCCAGTTTCCCGGCGTCTGAATAGGTGGGTTTCATATCATCCTCCCTAAAATGAAAAAGGACGCACAGACTTTTTACAAGTCTGTACGTCCTTCGCAATATGCTACCATGCGGCAGCGATTCTTTTTTTACGGGTCAGGTGACCCAAATGTTTGAAAGGAATGGCTTCCTTCCAAACGAAGCTGAGTTCTCAGAGCAAGGAGCCCCGCGCTACGGCACGATCCATGCTGGTTAGAACCTGTTCCGCCGTCAGATATTGCACACCGCGCTTCCGGTCATTCCGAGCCGCCAGCAACTTGGCGGAAAGGGTCAGTTCGGGAGGCAGAGAGCGTAGTTCCTGTGCGGGCAGGATCGCATTTTCTTCTTTCACCATGCTACCATATCCTCGATCCACTTTTTGAAGTGCGGACATTGCGCCATGATCGCACCGAGCCCCATCGCCTCAGAAAGCTGTGTCCCGTTCTTAACCTTCGCATAGCCGGGAATCAATGCCTCCAATCTCTTCGAAGGGGCAGTTTCCGGTGAATTATTGATATGCTCCGGCGTCTCAAAATCGTTTCGGATCCGCTGAATTTCACCAACAATCCCATCATTGGCAATCAAATGGAACGTATTCGGCTCAGAGAACAGGATGCCTTCAAATTCATGAAGCATGAAATGGAATCTGCAGTTGCGCTCACCGATATCTTCATTGATGATGGATTCAATTTTCCCAATTCTCTCAAAGATGTCTGGTGTGGCATCGGAGATACCGGGCGTGTCGCTGGGCATCGCATAATAGTCAAACATGGTCGTTACATACTCATGCGGATGACTCTTACAGAGGATCATGAGCTCGTTTTTGACTTTTGCATAACGGCTTACACCGCCACGATACTTTCTGTTGGCATCCCGTCTCGTCTCGCAAACGATGGGGCAGACATAAATGCCCATACCGAGAAAATAAGGGTACAGCACCGCATTGATGAACGACTCCTCTGTGGGGCCTTCGCAATAAATGTAGATTGTTTTCATTTTGAGAGTCTACCTCCCAAAACATTTTTCTTCCAGAGGTCACCCAGCGTGTAGTCACCATCCAGCCACAGCTTGAGCTGCTCCGGATCTAACCGTCTGAACTCAGAACCGGTATCACTCCGGTCAACGACAATGACATCTTCCACATCGAACTCGTTCAGCAACTCTACAGATTGCGTGGATATAATGATCTGCTTTTCATTGGAAAGCTGCCGCACGATCTCAGAGAAAATCGTGATTGCATAGGGATGCAGGCCGAGCTCCGGCTCATCAACGATGATGGTAGCCGGCTGCAGCTCATGGGGCTGCAGCAAAAGTGTTGTCAGACAGATAAAGCGAAGAGTACCATCCGAAAGCTGAGAAGCATTGAAAACATCTTCGCAGCCGGTCTGACGCCACCGCAGGACAATCTGCTCTTCATTACCCTCTTGAGGCTCCAAAACGAAGTCATCAAAGTACGGCGCGACCAGACGGATTGTTTCCACAATCTCATCGTAGTTCGGTTTGAAGAAGTTTTTTAACCGATAGAGGAATGCAGCAAGGTTTGCCGCATCGTACAGCAGCATTTTATTATTGGAAATGTTATGCTCCTGCTTGACTCTGGCACCCTTACCCGTGTCATGGAAATGATACACCCTCCAATTCTGCTTGCGCAGGGTTGGGACAACGTAATCGTCAATTCCGTTATGGGCGCCGTTTTCCCACTGGGATTCACTATGCCCGCGTCCAATGTTGCTTTCATTGTCCCAACCACCATGATAACCGAAGTATTCCTTTTGGAAGATCAACCGGTTATCATCGGTAGGCACCAGAACGAAGCCATAAGAGTTCTGCCCAAAAAACACCTCAAAGTCAATCTCCTCGGTCACTTTCCGGCCATTATATAAAAGAGAACTCAAGCCGCTCTGTCCCACAGACACCTGAAGATTTTTAGACAGAATATTCTGGAGAAAGGAAAAGGCCGAAATAAAGTTGCTCTTTCCCGCTCCGTTAGAACCAATGAGCACATTGATTTTCCCGAAAGAAATATCGCAGCTTTTGATGGATTTGAAGCCGCGAATCGTCATGCGGCTCAACTGGTCTCCCTGTAATGGCATACTAAACCTCCAAAAACAAGAAACAATTTGCTTAATTATATCAATTTCTCGTGTTCCTGTCTACCATGAAAGAGCCATATAAGGTATACGGTATTTTCTGCCTCACAGGCCGTATTTATCCCGCAGCATACACAGCCCTTCCATGGCATCGGACTCCATTCCCGTTTGAATGTCGGTTTCCGCTTCTGCAAGCTTTGTATAGACATCCTCCGTAGTTGGCTTTCCTGCATGGGCTTCTGTCAGCTTGCTGAAGTCACGATTCGAGATAACATGTGGCATAGATATCGGCTCCTTTCACGAAGCTACTGTACCATAATTATCACGCATCCGCAAACCCTTTATTGGCGGTCAGGAGTAAAGAATTACGCCGAAGGCTCCAGCCGGCGGCGCATATCAAATTCCTGCCCATCCGCATAGCCCATGGCGGCATATTGGCGGTTCATGCTGCTTGTGGACGAGATCTTATAACTGCTCCGCTTCATTTTGGAAACGGCATCCTCGACCGCCTGCGGCACGACCATGACCAATCCCCATTCCTGATGTTCGGCCTCTTGCTTTTGGAAAGCGGCAGACAGCCCGCGGCAGAAGCCCCATCCGTAGGAATTGCACATCTCCCGAAGTGTCTTTGCGGGATATCCCTTTTGGGTACGGATCTGTCTGCATCGGCTTGCGATGCAATCATAGGCGTAGAGAAACGCCAGCTTGCAGAGCTTGAAGTCGTCCTCCATGCCGATAAACCCGATCTCCGAAACCTTGCTGCCGTGTACGGAACTCCGATAGGGCCTGCAGCAGTAATGTGCGGCAATGAGCGTGGAGAGGTAAACCGTCCACGGCGAAGAGAGCTTCGTGCAGGTGACGCCCACACACTCCTGAATCACCTTCTTGTTCTCCTGCGGCTCAATATCCTCCGGCATGAGCTTATGCTCCGCCATCAGACGCCGGGCCTGCAGCAGCGCGGCTTTGGCTTCCTCCTCGTAGGGGCTTTCCGCCAACGCAAGGAGCTTGGCGATCTTTTCCGTAATCTTTGACATAACAACCACCTCAATAAGAATCTGCGCCTGCCTGATGTTCCGCCCAGTCATAGAGCAGAAGATCGTGGCGCGATGAAGATGAAATGATGCCGGCAGGCCGGATACAGTAATTTGTAAACTGGAATCCGGTCGGCTTGTGCATATAAAGAACAGCAATCAGTTCATAGGACCGCCCCATCCACTCGCTGGTGTCGATGACCTGCACGGTCTCCTTGCCGAAGTTGAGAGCATAGATCCAGTTATCCTGACAGGCACCATGGAGGGAATATTGCTCACCACTGGGCAAGGATAACAGTTTTTCTTTCATCTGCTCATAGCCTTTCAGATTTGGCAGCTTTTTAGAGCAGCGGATCGCTTCTCTCCGTTCAAACTCAAAAAACGGGACAAAGGGGATCTTTCCCTCAAAGTCACCGTTTCCGTCTCTTGCACAAAGCCTCCCTTGATAGACCACATCAAAGATCGTTTGCGAGCTGATACGGCAGTCACTTTCAAAGATCGAGGGGCTGGCGGAATACCATGTGGCGACTTCGCCGGTGTAGTTTTCAAAAATGCGGTTATAGTAGCGCGTCGGTTTCTCAACTGTGGCAAACACATCTTTGCAAAAGCCGCGATCCTCCATCAGAAAAGTTACTTGGATTACCGCAGAGCGCCCGCCTATGATGTTATCCATATTCGTTTCGTTCCTTTCTTTATAGCGAGATGTCTCACCAGTTTTGGATGACCTCCGGGAGTTTATCATACTGCCCGGTGGCCAGCAGGCCGCATTCATAGTGGAAATTGATGTAGGTGAGATGGTATTCGATTTTTTCCATCATCTTCTTATCGCCTATTTCCCGTGCGTGCTGGTGCTTTATGAAATACTGCTTCATTTGCTCCAGCGTAATGCCATAGCTGTCTTTTCGGATCTTCGCTAAGATCCGCGCTTCCTCTTGTGCTGTTAACATTTCTTTCTCCTTTACATCGTTGCCGCCCGGCGCAGGAGGTAATCGTCCACTCCCTTGCAGGCGGTTTTCCATGCGTACTTTGAATAGCGAATGCTGGTGTCTTTTGCACTTCCTTCCGCATGGCGAGGACGGCCTTCCGCACATTGGGATTCGTCATCTGATCCAGACCTATCGCCTCGACGACCTCACGGACGCCAAGCGCCCGAATGGTATCGGTCAGCCCGTGCAGTGCGTTGACGCCGCTAATGCAGAGGAACAGATTACCCCTTGCGCGGAAACTGCTTATCCGGCCATGCGCCGGGCTCTGCGTTCGGCGTGTTTCTGCTTGAGTCGCGTATAGCCCCCTTCGTAACGCTGGCAGCCGACTTTGTTCAGGCGGCGCAGCACGGCGGAGTGGAACTGAAAAACGGCGGCAGTCCTGCGGTTTACTCCGGTAAATACATCGGCATCGTAACGCTTGTAGTCCACGATGTAGCCCAGATCATTTTCCTCCATATAGTCCATGAAGGCGGTGCTGTCCACCTCCAGCATCCCGTCACAGAGAAATGCCTGATAGCGGGGCAGCGGCTGACCAAGGTTCTGCGTCATGGTGATGCGCTCTCCGGCGTTGACCGGAAGAAGCTGCACCTTGATCGCCGGGGTATTCGGGTAGCATTCCACCTTAAGCGCGGATATGCGCCAGGTCTTCCCCGGCGAAATCGGCGATCTTGGTAAAGGTGGCGACGCAGTATTCGTGGCTGCCGCTGACGGCCTTCTTCAGCCCGATCCGCACCACGCCGGTACAAACCTTGCGGCGGCGGGAGAGGAACGCTTCATTGACGAAGCGGGTATAGGGCGTCAGGCTGGTAGGCGGCAGCGCGATCTGAATGGGCATATACTCACCGCTGCGCAGCAGATAGAGCATTCTCATGTTCTTACACGCCTTCCCCTTGTTGTTCCCATCGCTGCCGAACTGGTTGAGAACGCAGTCCGCGCAGGTGCCGCCGGGCTCACCGTAGCCGACCTTCCCATCGAAGGACTGGCACAGGGGCGGCTGGTCATCATCGTACTCGCTGCCCTCTGGCCAGTAGGCGTTGGAGTTGTGGCTGTAGAGAATGACGCCCTCCAGATAAGGCGCATAGTCCGGCACATCCGGGTTTCCGGACGGGATCTCAAACTGCAGGTGCCCGCCGCCGGGGATCTTGATGCGGGTGAAGCTCAGGCGCAGGCCCTCCATATCATCCGCAAGATCTTCGCTGGTGAAGTCATCGCCGTCAAGGAGCTGCGGGATCTGGAATGTGGTCTTGGTCTCCATCATGGTATTGGTCTGTTCGTACATAATCGTATCCTCCTTAAAAATGTTCCGACCGCTCAGGCGGCCAGCAGTTCCGTTCGGTTCATCTGCCGGAAGAGGGCGGGCGACATCGTCATAACGCTGTACCCGATCTCCTCCAGCTTCGTTGCCCGGTCGTAGCTCTCAACATCCTGACTGAAGCGGGTCACGGCATTGGCAAGTCCATAGAGGGAAAAATCGCCGCCGGTGATCAGATGCTCCAGAACGCCGTTGCTCTCGTCCTCCGTAATGCCGAAGCTGGAAGAAGCCAGCTTGACAATGGCAGGGAGCTGCTTGGTATCCAGCATGGCCTCCGTACTCTCCCGCATCCGGCTCACTACCTGGGCAAACCTTGCCTCAGAGATGGCGGCGCGGACGGTGTCCTTGATTTTCAGCACAAAGGCATGGTCGTCTGCCAGCAGTGTTTCATTGGAATAGATGGAAAAGTCCTCCTCGCTGGTCGCGGCGCGCCCCACATGATTGCGGCGGGTTTTGGCGTCGTTGATCACCATGCCGTTGGAGCACACCAGACGATAAATCAGCGGCTGGATGGTAACGGAGCCCAGTCCTGTCTCACTGTTGGAGATAATAACGCCGGCCTGTACCACATCGCCCGGGACAACATCCGCCTGCAAGCGGGGATTGACCACCTTGATATACATGAAATCGTCGGTGATCTGCGTGCTGACGAACCGTGCCTCCGGCAGCTCCCCAATGACGGGCAGCGTTACACTGGCAATATCCAGATTGTCAATGCGGCGGTAGCGGTTGCTGAGAAACGCGCGGGCGCAGCCGTCTATGGTGCGGAGCGTCCGAAGCTCATTTTTCTGGGAGAACCAGTAGTTGGCGTTATAGGCCAAAAGCTCCGGCGCGTCCGTGCGCATCAGCTCGTAATACTTCTGCGGAATGCCGAGATAGGTTCCCAGCTGGCGGTGCGCCGTCTGGCGAATATCCAAGGGCGTGATCTTATCCAACCCATTCTCCGTGACACGGAGCTGCGGCACGTCCGAGGTGACCGAGAGGGACAGGCTTCCGGTGTTCACCAGGTAGTCCTGCTTGGCCTTGCTCTGACGCAGAAGCTCCTGCGCCATCTGCTGAATGGTAAGTCCGGTTTTCATTGTTGTTCCACATCCTTTCTCTGCCGCTCACCATGAGACGAGGATATCCGCGTCTCTTGCGTCGGCAGCGTAGCCTTCTTCCTCCAAAACCTTGACCAGCTGCGGCCAGTAGACCTTTTCAGGAAAGTCCAGAAAGGTTTCCTTTGCCGGTTCCGCTTCGTTTTCCTTGGCCTGCACAAAAACCTCACCGTTTTCCTGCACGGTCAGGCTGCTGTGGCCTCTGGAGTTCAGGTCGGTGACCAGCGCCTCCAATACGGTGCGGCCACGTGTCTCAAACCATACGCGGGGGTTCACCGGCTGCCGGTTGGGCGGCTGTGTGTCCGATGCCCCAGCCACCAGCGGAGAGAGCTTGACAAGCGAACAGTCCAGATTTGCCTTCTGATCCAGCTTCACATCGGCGTAATCAAAATCCGGAATACCATAGACGCGGATACGGGCCGTGCCGCCCTCCACCGCAAAGCGGGAGGGCTTGTCCGCCAGCCACTCCCAACGGGCGTTGGGATATGCGGCGTGGAGCATGGCGGTGATCCGGTAATTTACATGGCACAGTAGCGCGTCTGCCAGTTGACCGCCGCCATTTGCCGCCGCAGTCTGCTCGCGGAGCCGAGCCTCTTTTGCGCGGTAGGCACGGTTATTGCGCCAGAGCGGAAGAGCCTGCGTCAAGAGCCACCACAGCAGCCAAAGGGCAAACACCGCCAGCAGCAGGGGGAGAAGCATCCGTCCGCGGACGAGTGCGAGAATGGCGATCACGATACCGATGAGAAGCGAGATACTGCTCCAAAAGGGAGATTCTTTTTTCATTTCAGTTGCCACCTTTCAAAAATAATCTGGAAAACAAAAAAAGAGGAACCGCGTATGTGTCCAGAATCTCTTAAAACACATCACGCGGTTCCTCTTTTTCACTTTGCCGGAATACGCTTATTCCGGCAGGCGTTCCCGATCTCCGTCCACGACCTCCACAGGAGGCAGCGGCGGCTGGGCAGCGCCGGGGCTTTGCTTTCGTGCGGGTCTCCGCTCTGTACGGGGAGGCTTTGTCTGCCATCCCGTCAGGCTGAGCTTCAGCCGCTTGTCCTTTTCGCTTCCGCCGTTTCTGGTACAGTCCACCAGCTCTAAAAAGCCTTGGACCCAGATGCGGGAATCCTTGTGAATCTCCGCATCCGCCAGCGACAACGCAGCCGTTCCCCATGCCCAGACCTCAAAATACTGTCTGTGACCGGTATCCCTGCGCCCGATCCATTCGACCAGACCGAAGGATACATAGGGGACTTGCCTGTGACTCATTTTCAGCTGAAGGTCATTGGTCACCCGACCGAAAACATGGACTTCTGCCATACAACTCCTTTCTGCCGCGAGGGCAATACTTATATATAAAAAGTGCCAGTAAAGCGGCAGATACCCAATAAGGGTACAGTCGTCCTACTGACACTTGCGTACAAACCTGACAGCGTGCGCAGGTGGATCGCTCCACACACGGATCTAAGTCCATGCCCCAATAAGGGAAATTGCGCAAAACTCATTTACAGGGGCATTGTACCACAGGATATGGCTCGTGTCAAGCAAGAAACACAATATATAGTATTTATTCGTGGCGTATTTTATAGATATTGTCTCTCGGCCTATTCCTTTACGAACAGACCGATGGGACAGATGTGGGTAAAACCGAGGGTGGAGATGTACCAGCAGCCGGGCCCCTCCGGTTCCCAGCTCATTTCTATGGTGATCTCCCGCCATCCATCCGGAAAGAGCGCATGGAAGGTCTCGCCGGCGTGAATGCCGCGTCCATTGAGCAGCAGACGGGGGTGAGGGTCGAAGTCCTCCGGGGCGGGCAGCCTGATTTGCCCTAATTTTTCTGTGTTCATAAGCAAACTCCTTTTATTCTGCATAGCCGGGACAGGGGTAATCGCTGAGATAGAACTGGAAGGATTCCGCATGAGCGGTGTTGTGCCAGAGGGTCAACTCCATATAGGCGCCTACTTCGTCACAGCCGCCGAAAATGAGCCGATGCCCATCACCGCCTGTCGCAAGAAACCATAGGAGCATAAAGGCCCTGCCTATGAACGCTGGGCCAAGGTGTATAACCTTAAACAGATGGCGGCTGCGCTGCAATATCTGAAAGAGCACCAGCTCTTTGAATATGACGATCTGGCTGCAAAGACCGATGCCGCCACAGAGCGTTTTCACACGCTGGCCGGGGACATTCAGCAGACCGAGGCCGAACTTTCCCATGTGTCCGATCTGATGGCCGCCGTAATGCAGTACGCAAAGACCCGCCCTGTGTTCGATGGGTATAAGGCCGCAAAGTACAGCCGGAAATATCTTGCCGAGCATGAGGCGGAGCTGGCCGACTACCGGGCGGCCAAGGCGACAATGGCCGAGCTGCTGGGCGGCGAGAAGCTCCCCCAAAATGGACGTACTAAAAGAAAAACGCCGCCAACTGGCAGCGCGGAAAAAAGCTCTTTATTTGGAATACCGCAAGGCCCAGCAGGATATGCGGGAGCTGGTGGCGG
>OLYB01001098.1_pt1 | contig 22255 bp, 19 predicted proteins | sample 1674481 | NCBI WGS metagenome assembly OLYB01 (sample SAMEA103958167, study PRJEB25191) | human gut metagenome
AGTGCATGGAAGCGATGCCCTTGAGCGGCAGATAGTAGTTCATCATGGAGAACATACCCTTCTTCATCTCGCCGCCGTACCAGGTGTTGATGATGACCTGCTCACGGGAGGTGATGTTGAAGGCGACGCAGGTCTCGGAGTTCAGACCCAGCTCCTTGAAGTTCTCGACCTTGGCCTTGGAAGCGTTGTAGACAATGAAGTCAGGCTTGAAGTTCTTCAGCTCTTCCTCGGTGGGACGGATGAACATGTTGGTGACGAAGTGTGCCTGCCATGCCACTTCCATGATGAAGCGGACGGCCATACGGGTGTCGGGGTTCGCGCCGCAGAAAGCGTCAACCACGTACAGTTTCTTGTTGCACAGCTCCTTGACGGCCAGATCCTTGACGGTCGCCCAGGTGGACTCGGTCATGGGATGGTTGTCGTTCTTGTAGCCGTCGCTGGTCCACCACACGGTGTCCTTGGAGTTGGCGTCCATAACGATGTACTTGTCTTTGGGGGAACGTCCGGTGTAAACGCCGGTCATGACGTTCACAGCGCCCAGCTCGGTCAGCTGACCCTTTTCATAGCCGGTGAGAGTGGGATCCATCTCGGCGTCGAACAGCGCCTTATAAGAGGGGTTGTGGACGATCTCAGTCGTACCGGAGATACCATAATGCTTCAAGTCGATTGCCATAATACAGTAACCTCTTTCATTATAATATAGATATGGGAGTCAGGCCAAACCGTTTTCTGCTCTCTGGCTCGGCACCCCATACTTTTCGAGTGTATCATACACTATCGATATAAAAAAATCAATATAAAAAGTGTGAATTTTTTGCCATCATTGTCGAAAACAGCCGGGCAGAGGAGGATCGGGGGCGCAAAGTGCCGCCCCGCTTCCCTAAACTTCAGCAAAGAAACGATATAAATGTACCGAAAAAGCAAAAAAATGTATTTACAACCTTTCCCCCTTGTGTTAATATATATGTCGGTGGAGGTTGGGACTTCCCCGTTTCCCCTCGTGTTTTTAACCATGATCCGTGTTTCGGCTCCTGGTCTAAAAATATACGGACAAGTCGGCCCCCCGATGCGTCCACTCAAATTCCATCTACGGAGGTTACATACAAATGGCTCAAAAAGTTCAGTTTGTGGAGACCGTGCTGCGTGACGCAAATCAGTCTCTCATCGCAACCCGCCTGCCTTACGACAAGTTTGCTCCCATGTTGGAGACCATCGATAAGACCGGCTACTACGCAGTCGAGTGCTGGGGCGGCGCTACCTTTGACGTCTGCCTGCGCTACCTGAACGAAGATCCCTGGGAGCGTCTGCGCAAGATCCGCGCCGCCGTGCCCAACACCAAGCTGCAGATGCTGCTGCGCGGTCAGAATGTTCTGGGTTACTCCCACTACCCCGATGACTTTGTCAAGCTTTTCGTGCAGAAGTCCGTGGAGAACGGCATTGACATCATCCGTATCTTCGACGCCCTCAACGATACGAACAACCTGAAGGTCGCCATGGAAGCCACCGTAAAGGCCGGCGCCATCGCCTCCGGCACCCTGTCCTACACCACCTCTCCCGTCCACACCCAGAAGAAGTACGTGGAAATGGTGAAGGAACTGAAGGAAATGGGCGCTTCCACCATCTGCATCAAGGATATGGCCGGTATCATGGGCCCCAAGGAAGCTTACGATCTGGTTTCCGCCATCAAGGACGCCGCTCCTGAGCTGCCCATCGACCTGCACACCCACTCCACCACCGGTCTTGCCTTCATGACCTACCTGAAGGCCGTGGAAGCCGGCGTGGACATCATCGACACCGCCATTTCTCCCTTCTCTGGCGGCACCTCCCAGCCCGCCACCGAGACCCTGGCCTACGCGCTGCGTCAGCTGGGCTACGAGGTCGATCTGGACGACAAGTGCACCAAGAAGATGGCCGACTACTTCAAGACCGTCCGTGACGACTACATCAAGGACGGCACCCTGATGCCCAAGTCCATGGCCACCGACACCCAGTGCCTGACCTATCAGATCCCCGGCGGTATGCTCAGCAATCTGCTCAGCCAGCTGAAGCAGGTCAACGCGCTCGACCGCTTCGACGAGGTTCTGGTGGAGACGCCCAAGGTTCGTAAGGACATGGGTTATCCCCCGCTGGTCACCCCCACCTCTCAGATGGTCGGCGTGCAGGCCGTGCGCAACGTGCTGGACGGCCAGCGCTACAAGTCCGTCTCCAAGGAAATCAAGGCTTACTGCCGCGGCGAGTACGGCCACACCCCCGCGCCCATCGACCCCGAAATCCAGAAGATGATCCTGGGCGACGAGCAGCCTCTGACCGTCCGCTACGCCGACACTCTGGAGCCTGTCGTGGACAAGACCCGGGAGAAGCTGGGCGATCTGGCCCGGTCCGACGAGGACGTGCTGAGCTACATTGCTTTCCCCAACCTGGCCGAGAAGTTCTTCGAGGAGCGCAAGGCCAAGGAAGAGAACGTTGCTACCTACTCCATCGTGGAGTGCTAAGGAGGTACCGTTATGGTGTTATCTTCCACTTTGACGGATATCGGCTTTGTTGACGCCGCCGTCGTCGCGCTGCTGGGCTACGCCGTGGTATTCTTTGGCCTGGTTCTGCTGATGATCGTCGTCATCGGCATGGGCAAGATCTTCATCGCCAAGGAGAAGAAGGTCGCCGCCCACTCTGACGCCGCCAAGGCCGCCATTGCCGCCGTACCCGAGGCTCCCGCCGCCGACGCCCCCGCCGCTCCCGGCACCGCCGGCAAGCTGAAGCTCTACGATGTCGAACCGAAAACCGCCGCTATGCTTATGGCCATCGTGGCCGACAAGATGGGCAAGCCCCTGAACGAGCTGCGCTTCATTTCCATTAAGGAGGTCAAATAATCATGAAATACAAAGTGACTCTGAACGGCCGCACCTACGAGGTGGAGGTCGAAGCCGGCAAGGCCATGCTGCTGGACGAGTACGAGGCCATTGTCCCCACCGCCGCGCCTGCTGCTCCCGCTGCCGCCCCTGCCCCCGTTGCCGCTCCCGCGGCTGCTCCCGCCCCCGCCGCTGCCGCTCCCGTGGCCGGTGACGCCGTCACCGCTCCCATGCCCGGCAACATCCTGAAGGTAAACGTCACCGCAGGTCAGGCCGTGAAGGAAGGCGACGTTCTGGTGGTTCTGGAAGCCATGAAGATGGAGAACGAGATTCTGGCGCCCAAGGCCTGCACCGTGAAGCAGGTTCTGGTTTCCAAGGGCTCCACCGTTGACACCGGTGCTACTCTGGTCGTCCTCGGCTAAGGAGGATACACCATGAGCATCAATATTGGTGAAGTCCTGTTAAATCTATGGCAGAAGTCCGGCTTCAACGCCATTTTCGTCGGCTTTGCCGACGGCGGCTGGCAGAATCTGGTGATGCTGATCATCGCCTGTGTGCTGCTGTACCTGGGCATCGTCAAGAAATTCGAGCCGCTGCTGCTGGTGGGCATTGCCTTCGGCTGCTTGCTGTCCAACCTGCCCCTGGGCGGTCTTTACCACCAGGAGCTGTGGGACAACTTCATGAATCCCGCAAGTGACCTGTATCACAGCTACGGCGCCATCATGCGGGAAGGCGGTCTGCTGGATATCTTCTATATCGGCGTCAAGACCTCCCTGTACCCCTGCCTGATCTTCATGGGCGTGGGCGCGATGACCGACTTTGGCCCCCTGCTTAGTAATCCCAAGAGCCTGCTGCTGGGCGCTGCCGCACAGCTGGGCGTGTTCGTTGCCTTCCTGGGCGGCGTGCTGCTGGGCTTTACCGGCCCCCAGTCCGCTTCCATCGGCATCATCGGCGGCGCGGACGGCCCCACCGCCATTTTCCTGACCACCCGCCTGGCTCCCGAGCTGCTGGGCGCCATCGCCGTGGCCGCTTACTCCTACATGGCGCTGATCCCGCTGATTCAGCCCCCCATCATGAACCTGCTGACCTCCGCCGAGGATCGCAAGATCAAGATGGTGCAGACCCGTACCGTGTCCAAGGCCGAGAAGATCATCTTCCCCATCGTGGTCGTTATCTTCGTTGCCCTGCTGCTGCCTGACACCGCGCCTCTGATCGGCTGCCTGATGCTGGGCAACCTGTTCAAGGAAACCGGCGCTACTGACCGTCTCAGCGACACCGCGCAGAACGCGCTGATGAACATCGTCACCATTCTGCTGTCCACCGCCGTGGGCGCCACCATGGTCGGCTCCACCTTCCTGACTGCCAGCACCCTGAAGATCGTGGTTCTGGGCGTCGTAGCCTTCGGCATTTCCACCGCCGGCGGTCTGTGGGGCGGCAACGTGATGTGCAAGCTCACCGGCCGGAAGGTCAATCCCCTGATCGGCTCCGCCGGTGTGTCCGCCGTTCCCATGGCTGCCCGTGTGTCCAACACCGTCGGCCAGAAGAACAACCCCTCCAACTTCCTGCTGATGCACGCCATGGGTCCCAACGTGGCCGGCGTTATCGGCTCCGCCATCGCGGCCGGCTTCCTGCTGTCCGTGTTCGGCTAATCCCATATGGTTCGCAACCGTGCCGGAGTAAATCTCCGGCACGGTTTTTTGCTGCCGCCGATTGCATTCCGGAATAGGCTGTGATATACTTCTTAATAGAATCGTAATAAAAAGCCATCTTTGGCCGAATATGGGCAGAACATATCCCTTTATGGCACAGGGAGGAGTCATTTTATGCAGCAGTCAGGTCCCACCGAAATTGCCGTTTCCCGTCTGAAAGGCGGAGCATCCGTCACGCAGCTCCTTCACGAAGCCAACGGCCCCGCCCTTGGCGACTACCTTTTCCAGTTTCTGCGTAAAACGCCCCGTTCCGTCGAGACCATCGCGGGGCTTGCGGGACTGAACAAGTCCTCCCTTTACCGGATCCTGAACGCCGAGGTCAGCCCTCAGCGGAATGTGCTCCTGCGGCTTTCCCGCGTTCTGGGCATGAACCTGTCCGAGACCCAGAAGCTGCTGAAAATCGGAGACCTCGCTTCCCTGAGCGGTTCCAGCCCGCGGGACATTGTTATCATCGACGGCATTCTGCGGGAGCTGGACATTATAGACATCAACAACCATCTGGAAAAAAACGGCTTTTCTGACTTATTCAGCAAGAAATAACGAACGTCAGACAAGAAAGAGGATCGGGATATGGAAAATCGCAGATGTATGAAATGTATGCACGCGCTGGCGGCAGGGGAGACCGTCTGCCCGGAATGCGGCCGCCCTTACGGCAGCGTGAAGGCGGAGTCTTTCGCTCTGAAACCCGGAACGATCCTGGACGGGAAGTATCTCGTGGGCGAAATGCTGGGGCAGGGCGGCTTCGGCATTACCTACATCGGCTTTGATCTGCTGCTGGAGCAGAAGATCGCCATTAAAGAGTACTTCCCCATGAGCACCGGCATGGTCAGCCGGGAAGGCCGCTCTACCGTTGTGTGGAGCGATGCCGTCATGCAGAAATCCGGCGTGGAAAAGGGCTTCGACAGCTTCTTAAAAGAAGCACGGAAAATGGCGAAACTGCGGAGCATTCCCAGTGTGGTGGGCGTGAATTCGGTCTTTATCCAGAATGAGACAGCCTATATCGTCATGGACTTTATCGAGGGCGAAACTTTGCTGAAAAAATTGCAGCGGGAAGGCCCCATGGATTATGGCACCTGCGTCAGCCTGATGACCCCCATCATGCAGGCACTGTCCGAAGTCCATAAGCACGGCATCATTCACCGGGACATCAGCCCGGACAACATCATGGTGCAGAACGACGGCAGGCTTATCCTTTTGGACTTGGGCGCGGCAAAAGACTTGGACATTCAGGGAAAGGACGGCAATGTGCAGTCCTCCCAGATGGTGGCCAAGCAGGGCTTCAGCCCCGTGGAGCAGTACGGCCGGGACGGGAAGATCGGCTCCTGGACGGACGTTTACGCCATGGCCGCCACGATCTACTATTGCTGTACCGGCGTCCTGCCCCCCTCTGCCACCGACCGCATGATAGAGGACACCCTGACCTGCCGTCCGCGGCTGACGAAGGAGCAGTTTGACGTTCTGGCCTTCTGCATGAGCGTCCTGCCCCAGAAGCGCCCCCAGAATATGGACGCGCTGCTTCAGATCGTCACCCACCCGGCAGGAAAAACGCCGCCCGTCAGGGACGTCCCGAAAACCGAGCCGGTCCGGCCGGAAACCCGGAACCTCCAGCCGCTGAAGCCCGCCCCCGGCCGTCCGCTTCCCAAATGGCTGATTCCCGGCATCGCGGCGGCAGTGGCTGTGATAGCCCTCATCATTTCCATCGGCAGCGGCGGAAAAAGTCCGAGCGCCTCGCCTTCCATTCAGGAGCCCGTAAAACCGGCGGCCGTTCAGACCGAACCAACCGCCGCATTTACATTCATTCCTCCCACTCCGGAAACGACCGTCCCGGTGGAAAGCTTTCCCTATCTTGATGGTAATTATGTCGGTACAGCCTCATCAGGCGTGCCCGACGGAGAAGGTACGCTGAGCTGGGCGGAGGGGACGTTCATCGGCACCTTCCGAAACAGCTACCCGGAAACGGGCGTATTTACCTTTGCCGACGACGCGGGGCTTGCCCCGGTGGAGGGGGCGTGGACCTATGGAGAGACGGCGGTCACCTATGACGCGGGAAGCTGGCGCGGCAGTTCTGCCGGTCAATATACCGGAATGCTGCTTCAAGGGGTTCCCTGTGGGTACGGTACTCTGAGCTATGAGTACGGCGGCAGCTATCGGGGAACTTTCCAAAGCGGTTTTCCCGCGGGGAAAGGCACCTATACATACCACAGCGGCGTAAAGCAGAGCGGCTCGTGGCTGTGGGAAGCGGATCATGTCGATTCGCTGTATCCGTCCCGGGAGGGAAGCACCACGTATTATACCGGCATGATCTGCGGCGGACAGCCCTGCGGCTTCGGCTCATTGCAGCTGGAAAACTGCGGAACCTTTTACGGCGAATTTGCAGGCGGAATCGTCGACGGCTACGGGATTTACGTTTACCGCACACCTGTACCGGCAAGTCAGCCCACTGTGGAGGGCGACAGCTGGCGCATGGTGTCGGCGCAGAAGAAGCACGACCATACCTATTACGGTCTCACATTAAACGACTCCTGGCAGGGATTTGGTCTGGGAATCACCGCCAAGTCCTACCATTATGTGGGCGAGATCCGCAACGAATTCCGGAACGGGTATGGCAGGCTGTTCACGCCCAATAACTCGCTGTATCAGGAAGGCACCTATGTAAACGGTGCGCTGTCCTGAATCCGTCTGTAGAAAAGAGTGGTACATGATATGGAAATTCGCAGATGTATGAAATGTATGCACGCGCTGGCGGCGGGGGAGACCTTCTGCTCGGAGTGCGGCCGCCCCTACGGCAGCGTGGAAACGGAGCCCTTTGCCCTGAAACCCGGAACGATTCTGGACGGGAAGTATCTGGTGGGCGAAATGCTGGGGCAGGGCGGCTTCGGCATCACTTATATCGGCTTTGACCTACTGCTGGAACAGAAGGTCGCCATCAAGGAATACTACCCCATGAGCACCGGCATGGTCAGCCGGGAAAACAGCACCACCGTTGTGTGGAGCAGCGCCGTCATGCAGAAATCCGGCATGGAAAAGGGCTTCGACAGCTTCCTGAAGGAAGCCCGGAAAATGGCAAAGCTGGGCGGTATTCCCGGTGTCGTCGGGGTCAAGTCCGTTTTCATCCAGAATGAGACCGCCTACATCGTCATGGACTTCATCGAGGGCGAAACACTGCTGAAAAAATTGCAGCGGGGAGGCCCCATGGATTACGGCACCTGCATCAGCCTGATGACGCCCATCATGCAGGCGCTGGCGGAAGTCCATAAGCACGGCATCATTCACCGGGACATCAGCCCGGACAACATCATGGTGCAGAACGACGGCAGGCTTATCCTTTTGGACTTGGGCGCGGCAAAAGACTTGGACATTCAGGGAAAGGACGGCAATGTGCAGTCCTCCCAGATGGTGGCCAAGCAGGGCTTCAGCCCCGTGGAGCAGTACGGCCGGGACGGGAAGATCGGCTCCTGGACGGACGTTTACGCCATGGCCGCCACGATCTACTATTGCTGTACCGGCGTCCTGCCCCCCTCTGCCACCGACCGCATGATAGAGGACACCCTGACCTGCCGTCCGCGGCTGACGAAGGAGCAGTTTGACGTTCTGGCCTTCTGCATGAGCGTCCTGCCCCAGAAGCGCCCCCAGAATATGGACGCGCTGCTTCAGATCGTCACCCACCCGGCAGGAAAAACGCCGCCCGTCAGGGACGTCCCGAAAACCGAGCCGGTCCGGCCGGAAACCCGGAACCTCCAGCCGCTGAAGCCCGCCCCCGGCCGTCCGCTTCCCAAATGGCTGATCCCCGGCATCGCGGCGGCAGTGGCGGTGATAGCCCTCATCATTTCCATCGGCAGCGGCGGGAAAAAGTCCGCCCCCGCTTCCTCCGTGAAAGCACCGGCCGCGCAGGCCGTCACCACGGAACCAGCGCCCACAGAAGCGGCTCCCACTGCCCCCATGGAAGTCCATACTATGGCGGCAGCAGAGTTAGACTTTGATGAGGACGCCTTCTTCTGGGGTCAGGAGCGGTATATGCGCAAAGACGTAAAAACTCTGACCTTCCAAAGCTCCATGCAAAACGTCCCCAACAGCGCCTGGGACGTGTCAGAAGCTGGGGACAGAAGCGTACTGGCTTGGATGGATAGCGGCGATCTATATGTGGCTGCCGACGGGGCGATTGCGCCGAATTCCAACGCTTCCTGGCTGTTCCAAGGCTTTGTAAACCTGAAGACAATCAATTTTGGGAACTGCTTTGTCACCTCCAGCGTAACGCGGATGAGCGGCATGTTTGAGGGCTGCAGCAGTCTTACCGTTCTGGATCTGTCCTGCTTTGAGACTTCCGCTGTGACGGACATGTACGGCGTGTTCAGCATCTGCGGCAGCCTGACCCACCTAGATTTAACCAGCTTTGATACTTCCAATGTGACAGATATGTCCAGTATGTTTGGCGGCTGTCGCAGTCTGACCAGTTTGGATTTAACCAGCTTCGATACTTCCAGCGTGACAGACATGGGTTCTATGTTCGACGATTGTATGAGTTTGCCCCATCTGAATTTAACCAGCTTTGATACCTCCAAAGTAACGGACATGGCTTTCATGTTCTCCGGCTGCAACAGCCTGACCAGACTGGATCTCAGTAACTTTGATACATCCAACGTGACGAATATGCTTTGGATGTTCGGTCTGTGTTATGACCTGACCAGCCTGAATCTGTCCAGTTTTGACGCCTCCGCCGTAACAAAAATGGACAACATATTCACCCGTTGTGACGTACTTACGGACCTCAACTGCTCCGATGCGCGTATTCTTAAGGAATACAGCAACCGTCGCTGACCCCCCATCACCCCCGCCCGGCTCTGCCTTTCAGAGCCGGGCAATTTTTTCAAAATTGTCGCATGGCGTGCGACCGCAAATTCTGGAAATCTGATATACTAAATTTGCCAAATAATCAGTAGACAATAGTATCAAGCGGTGATATTATTTTACTGTAATGGTTCCAAAAAACGGCGGGAACCCCACGAGTTCCCCCGAAAGAAAGAGGAATGGACTATGGAAGTACGCAGATGTATGAAATGTATGCACGACCTGTCGGGAGGGATCGCCTACTGTCCGGAATGCGGGCGCGCTTACGGCAGCGTGCACGCGGAGCCTTTCGCGCTGAAGCCCGGTACGATCCTGAACGGAAAGTATCTGATGGGCGAAATGCTGGGGCAGGGCGGCTTCGGCATCACCTATATCGGACTTGATCTGCTGCTGCAGCAGAAGGTCGCCATCAAGGAATATTTCCCCACATGCACCGGCATGGTCAGCCGGGAAAACCGCTCCACCGTGGTGTGGAGCAGCGCCATGGTGGGGAAAACCGGCACCCAGCGGGGCTTCGACAGCTTTTTGAAGGAAGCCCGGAAAATGGCAAAGCTGGGCGGCATTCCCAACGTCGTCGGGGTGAAATCGGTCTTCACACAGAATGAGACCGCCTACATCGTCATGGACTTTATCGAGGGCGAGACGCTGCAGCAGAAAATGCAGAAGAACGGCCCCATGGACTTTGACAGCTGCATCCGGCTCATGACGCCCATCATGCAGTCGCTGGCGGAAGTCCACAAGCACGGTATCATTCACCGGGACATCAGCCCGGACAATATCATGGTGCAGCCGGACGGCAAGCCCGTCCTTCTGGACCTGGGCGCGGCAAAGGATTTGGATATTCAAGGAAAGGACGGCTCGATTCAGACCACCCAGATGGTCGCCAAGCAGGGCTTCAGCCCCATCGAGCAGTACCGGAAGAACGCCAGCGTCGGCCCGTGGACGGACGTTTACTCTATGGCCGCCACGATCTACTACTGCTGCACCGGCACACTGCCGCCCACCTCTGTTGACCGGATCGTGGAAGACACCCTGACCTGCAAACCGCGGCTGACGAAGGAGCAGTTTGATGTTCTGGCCGCCGGTATGAGCATTCTGCCGCAGAAGCGCCCGCAGGACATGGCCGCCTTGCTGCAAATGGTCACCCGCCTGCAAAAAGGTGGGAAGGCCGAGCCAGTCAAGCCAGCCCCGCAGGCAGAACCGGCCAAAGCGCAGCAGACGACGCCAGTCCCTCCCAGACCGGCAGATGTGAAGCCGCCGGTCAAGAACGCGCCGCCGAAGACGCCGCAGAAAAAGCCGCTCCCCGCATGGCTGATACCCGCCGTGGCCTGTGTCGTCGCGGTGCTGGGAATCGTCGTCTGCATCGTGACCGCTACGGGAAAAGCGCCCACGCAGAACGTCTCCATGAAAGCGGCCGCCACAGAACCGGTCTTGCAGCCCGCGCCTGCGGAAACCACGCCCAAGGCAACCACGCCCAAAGCAACCGTGCCCAAGGCCACGGAACCCAAGCCCGAACCCACTACGAAGCCTACACAGCCCAGGAACTATATCGAATATGTGGATGGTTACTGGGAAAGCACAAATCTGAAAGACGGGAACTTCAGTCTGAATGTCCACGCGCTGGTTTTTTACACCCCGCTGGTCCGATGCAGGGAAATGACCGTCAACATGGAAGTATCCATGAACGCGGGAACAAAGTGCAAAGAATGGCAGGTGTGGGGAAGAGTGAACGGGCAGTTCCAGAAAATCGCCAAGATCTCCCTGCCCGCCGGTGACGGCGCTGGCTCCGAGACGATTACATTCGATACGCCGCTGACATTTGACGCGGTCATCGTAACGCCGACGGTGATCGGCGGGTATTCGTGGTCGATGGGTCTGTCCGTGACGGATGCTTGGCTTGCGGATTGATATGCAGAACAGTACGCGAAATCGGCGGGAACCCGAACGTTCCCCAAAAGAGAGGATTGAATTATGGAAGTACGCAGATGCATGAGATGTATGCATGAGCTGGCGGCAGAGCAGAAGTTCTGCCCGGAGTGCGGCCGCCCTTACGGCAGCGTGAACACGGAGTCCTTCGCATTGAAGCCCGGCACGATTCTGGACGGAAAGTATCTGGTGGGCGAGATGCTGGGGCAGGGCGGCTTCGGCATCACCTACATAGGCTTTGACCTTTTGCTGGAACAGAAGGTCGCGATCAAAGAATATTTCCCCATGAGCACCGGCATGGTCAGCCGGGAAAACCGCTCCATGGTGGTGTGGAGCACCGCCATGATGGGAAAGACCGGCACCCAGAAGGGCTTTGACAGCTTCCTGAAAGAAGCCCGGAAAATGGCGAAGCTGGGCGGCATTCCCGGCGTTGTGGGGGTAAAATCCGTTTTCATCCAGAATGAAACGGCTTACATTGTCATGGACTTCATCGAGGGCGAGACGCTGCTGAAAAAGCTGCAGCGGGAGGGGCCGATGCCCTTCGACACCTGCCTGTCCCTGCTGACGCCCATCATTCAGGCGCTGGCAGAAGTTCACGAGCATGGCATTATCCATCGGGACATCAGCCCGGACAACATCATGGTGCGGCCGGACGGCAGGCTGATTTTGCTTGACCTTGGCGCGGCCAAGGACTTGGACATTCAGGGACGGGACGGCAACGTCCAGTCCTCCCAGATGGTGGCCAAACAGGGCTTCAGCCCCATCGAGCAGTATCAGCGCAACGCCAGCATCGGCCCGTGGACGGACGTTTACGCCATGGCCGCCACGATCTATTACTGCTGCACCGGCATTCTGCCGCCCACGGCTGTGGACAGGATCGTGGATGACACCCTGACCTGCCAGCCGCTGCTGACGCAGGCGCAGTTTGACGTTCTGGCGTACTGCATGAGCATCCGGGCGGAAAACCGCCCCAGGAGCATGACCGCGCTGCTGCAAATGGCCGTCCGCCCGCAGAGCGGACAGGCGGAGCCATTCCGGACAGTGCCGACGCCGCCCCAGCCGGTCGAAACGGTGAAGACCCTTCCCAGACCGGCAGCGGTACAGGCCGCCCCGGCAGCGCCGAAACCGACGTATCCGACACCCACGCCGTCGGCACCTCCCCAACCGGCAGCGGCGAAACCTGCGCCGGCGGCAGTGAAACCGGCAGCCAAGGCTCCCACAACCTCCCAGCCGTCCCAGCAAAAGCGGCCGCTTCCCAAATGGCTGATACCCGTCGCAGTGGTGGTCGTTTTGCTCCTGTGCATTTTCATCGGCAGCGCGAAAAAAGCATCCGCAACTGACACTGTCTACGTAATGGCGCCGACACCATATAACGGTACTTCGTACTTCTGGGGACAGGAACGATATCCCCGTGAAGATGTGTACTACGTTTCTTTCCTGAGCAGTCTCAAGAGCGCACCCAGTGACGCATGGGACATGTCAGACGCGGGAGACGGAAGCATTCTTGCTTGGATGAGCGGCAACAATCTGTATGTAGCCTCCAATGGGAAGATTGCTCCGAATCCGAATGCCTCCAATATGTTTGGGCGGTTTGTCAACCTGAAAGAAATCAATTTTGGGCGTAACTTTGATACCTCCAATGTGACGAACATGTCCTATATGTTTTACAACTGCCGCAGTCTGACCAAGTTGGATTTGTCCTACTTCCACGCTTCCAGCGCAACAAATACAACGAGCATGTTCAAAAATTGTGACATGCTGAAAACGCTTATTGGCTCTGACAGCAAGATTCTTGAGGTATTCCGCGACCGCTGATGGGCTGCGATCATCGTCCAGCACTGCCTTTTTGAATTTCTTCAAATTGTTGCACGCCGTGCAACCACAAATCCGGAAAACCTGCTATACTGAAATCATCCAAGGAAGCAAACCAGAAATTTCCGCAGTCCGGAAATAGGGAATGGACAATATTTCCAAAGAATGATATACTTTTTTCGCAGAGCAGGTCGTATTTAATCTCCCGGGGTTCCCGCGAGATGGTATAAAAAGGAGAGAGCAGTTATGAAATATGTATGTAAACGATTGGCCGCTATGGTAATGGTGCTGATCTGTCTGACCGCCATGCTGGCGATCCCCGCCAGCGCAAAGACCGATCTTCCCACCGTCATCAGTCAGGCGAAAGAGGGCGTTGTGAAGCTTTTTGTCGTCGGCTTTTCCCCCGACGGCACACCCGCAGCCGCCGCCGTCGGCTCCGGCTTTGCCGTGGGGCAGAAGGGCAGCACGCCCGAATACTTCGTCACCAACTGGCATGTGGCGTCCGCCTACCTGAGTGAATATAACTACGCCTTCGATTCCGACCACGTCCGGATCTGGATCATGCTGGATAACTTCACCATCAGCGATGTCACCGATCTCCCCAGCGAAGCGACCTCCGTGGAATGCAGCATCGTGCGCATCGCCGAAAGCGGTTATCCCGACTACGCCATTCTGAGAGCCGCCCGCCCCGTCACGGAGTGCAAGCCCCTGCCCATCCGCTCCAGCGAAAGCGTCAAGCAGGGCGAGACCGTAGTCGCCCTCGGCTGCCCCGCCGTCGTAGACGATCTGAGCGCTACCGTGGGCAGCAATGACATCACCGCAACCAGGGGCACGGTTGCCAGACATATGGTCATGTCCGCCGCGGGAAACACCAATGTTCTTCTTCACGACGCCGTCATCTCCGGCGGCAACTCCGGCGGCCCCCTGATCGACGAAAACGGCAACGTGATCGGCCTGAACACCTACGGCATCGTGGATTCCTACTCCTGCGCCATTTACAGCGAGTACGTCACGCAGGCGCTGGATCAGATGGGCATTTCCTACATGACCGCCGGAAGCTCGATCTCCGTCGTCACCATAGCGGCGGCAGCGGTCGCCGTGGCGGCAGTGGCCGTGGCCATCTACTTCCTCCTGCGCAACCGCAAGAGCGCTGAGAAGTACCCCGCGGGCGGCGTCACCCCCGGCACTGTCCCTGGCGGCACCGTTCCCGCTGGCGTATATACGCCCTCCTTCCGGGTGCAGCTGCCGGATGGCAGAATTATTCCCGTACCGGCAGGCAAGGTCGCCGTCGGCCGTGACCCCAGCTGTCAGATCCGTCTCCCGGAGAGCGCCGCCGCCGTCAGCCGCAGGCACTGCACGCTGGAGAATAGCGGCGAGTTCCTGATCCTCGTAGACGAAGGCTCCCGCAACGGCACCTTCATCCACGGCAAGCGCGTCCCCGCCGGGACAAAGGTCGCCCTGAAGCACGGCAGCAGTTTCTGCGTCGGTACTTCCGAAAACCGCATCACCGTCTGTTAACAAACAATATCAACACCATTTACATACAGGAGGTTCATTATTATGGAAATCGTTCGCTGCAGCAAAGGTCACTTTTATGACTCGGAAGAAAACGCTACCTGCCCGATGTGCGCCGCCGAGGCCGCGAGAAACAAAAATCCCCTTGGGAACAACATCCTTGGCGACGACATTCTGCCCACTGACTATTTCGGCCACACCGGCGACAGCTACGCCGTAGACAACAACGCTCCCGCCGCGACCATGCCCGTCAATCAGGACAATGGCAGCAAGGTGCAGGGTTACCAGCCCACCGTGAGCGCAGGCTTCCAGGATGCCCAGTCCAACGGCATGGACGCCTTCCCGAAGACGACGCCCATTTTCCCCGCAAGCTCGGACGACAATAAGGAAAGCGTTCCCTTTGACCCCGTGGTGGGCTGGCTGGTGTGCATCGAGGGCGCCACGAAGGGCACTGACTACCGCATTCACAGCCAGAACAACTACATCGGCCGCAGCGCCAAGATGGACATTTCCATTCCCGAGGATTCCCACATCAGCGCGGAGAATTCCGCCATCATCGCCTATGACAACATCGAGCGCATCTTCTACTTCGGCCCCGGCTCCGGCCACAACATCGTGCGCATCAACGGGAAGCCCGCTTTCAGCGTGGGCCAGATCGAAGCCTACGACGTTCTGACGGTCGGTATGACGAAGCTGTTATTTGTGCCGCTTTGCGGAGATCGGTTTGATTGGAATGAAAAGAAATAAAGCAGCAATGATAAAGCGCAGGCAGTCTCTGCTGGCCGTAATGGCGGTGGCGCTGATCCTCGCGTCCATCGGCACGGGCTATCTGGGCTTCGTATACGACCCGGGAGAAGATGTGCCCGGTGGCTCCCTGCTGCCGACCGGGGTTAATCCCGTCTCGGCTACCGCGACGGGCGCAACCGAAGAAACGACCGTAGGCACGGAAACAACTGCGCCTGCCGCTGTTGAGACTACAGAGGCAACGAGTGTTCCCATGGAGGCCGACGGGGCAGAGGCAGCGCCTGCCAAAAAAGACGGATCGGACAAAGCAACCGCTCCCACTGATGAGGCCCCGGCAACTACCGAAGCCCCCCCAGCAACTACCGAGAACATCCCAGCAGCTACCGAGGTACCCCCGGCGACTACTGAGAAACCCGCGGCAAATATCGAGGAACCCCCGGCAACTGCCGAGGCTCCCATAAAACCCGCCAGTGAGAATTTTGACCCCGGCGATGCATTCCCTCCATCCAGCACCGCCACAGAAGAAACCCCTCACTCCGGCATCTACATTAATCCCCATACATTCACCCAACCGGCTTCTGAAGAAACCGCCCCAACAAATTCTGAAGACACCACACCGACGGTTACGAGCGAACCCGTCGCCCTCCCTCGCAAATCCACCCCCGGTTTCCGTCTTGTCATGCAGATTGCCTGCTTCGTTTTCGCGGCGGGCGCATGCGTGGATATCCTGCTGCTGGCAATGCTGCGCAAGAACGTCCGCGACCATGAGCGCTCGGGCGAACAACCCACGGAGCCTCCCACACCCGCGGAGGTACATCCCGTTCCCATCACCAAGGAAACCGTGGAGGAAACGGTCTGTCCCATCCCCGGTATCTCCCTCGGAAAGATCCACGACATCGGCAGGCGGGATTACCAGCAGGACAGCTTCGGTCAGACGGCCGTGCTTCGCAATACGGGCATTCTGGCGGTTCTGGCCGACGGCATGGGCGGCCTCTCCGGCGGAGAACGGGTCAGCCAGAAGATCGTCATGGAGGCGCTGACCTTCGGCTCCACTCTTCAGGCGAATCAGGTTCCCACCGCGCTGCCGGGTATGGTGGCCGGTATCAACCGCGCCGTCAATCAGATGCTCGGCCCCAAGGGGCTTTACACCAGCGGCTCCACGGTGGTGTCCGCCCTGATCACGGGCAATGCGCTACGGTGGATCTCCGTGGGCGACAGCCGGGTCTATCTGTACCGGGACGGTCAGATCAGCCAGCTTTCTCGTGACCACGATCTGCTGCAGGACTGGATGCCCGACATTCTGGATGGCAAGCGCTCCATGGCGGAAGCCCTGCGCGACCCCAACGGACGGAAGCTCACCAGCTTCATCGGCATGGGCGAACTGCGCCATGTGGACTACAACCGCACGCCCATCCCCCTGCTCCCCGGCGACCGGGTGCTGCTGATGAGCGACGGCGTCTACGGCACTGTAAGCGACGCCGAAATGGCAGCCATCCTGCGCGATTGCGGCAGCGTCCAGCTGGCCGCGTCCCACATCGGCCAGCGGATCATGGGCGCTGCCCTGCCGTATCAGGACAACTACACGCTGATCGTTCTGGGCTACGACCCGCCCGATCAGCCCAGAAACAACAGGTAAACAGCTATGGTAATTGAAGGGTATTGGTATACAAACATCGGCAGCCGGTCTGAAAACGAAGATTCCTGCGTCTATTTCAGCCCGGGGCCGGATCAGTACTGCGCCGTCATCTGCGACGGTCTGGGAGGCCACGGCGGCGGAAAGGCCGCGTCCTCCATCGGCGTCAAGGCGCTTTCCCAGTGGCAGGCGGATGAGGCGCTGCCCTCCGGCGAGACGATTCTCGCATGGATGAACGAGGCGAACCGGAACATCCTCGCCACCCGCGCCAACGCCAACCAGATGAAGACCACGGCGGTCGCGCTGTATCTTTACAAAAATCAGGCGGTATGGGCACACATCGGCGACAGCCGGCTGTACCACTTCCACAACGGCGTCCTCGCGGACTACACGGAGGATCACAGCCTCGCCCAGCTTTCCATCAAAATGGGCGAGCTGCATTCCCGGTCGGAAATTCCGTCCTTTGAGGGCAGGAGCAAGCTGTTCCGGGTCATCGGCGACGACGAGATCAAGCCCCAGCTTCATGCGCCCATCACGCTTTCCCCCGGAGACCATGCGTTTCTGCTGTGCTCCGACGGTCTGTGGGAGCGGCTGCTGGAGGACGAGATCATGCTCGATCTTCACAAGGCCGCCACGGCGGAGGAATGGGTATATCTGCTCCGCTGCCGCGCCATGATGCGGAAAAGCACGGATGTGGACAACAACACCGCCATCGCAATTTGGATAAAGGAGTAGTCAAAATGAAAAGAATAACCGCATTCTTAGGATGCGTCTGCCTGTTTTTGTTTCTGCTCTGCCCCGCGTTCAGCGCACAGGCCGCTGAACTGAATTCGTTTCTGACCTTTCACGAGATCGTGACGGAGGAGCATCAGAATGACCTTCTCGTCTACGGCACCGTACTCCCCGAAAACGGAAGCCTGACGGTTTCCATCGATTCCCAGCAGATCTCCGACCCCGTCCTGACCACCGTGCGTCAGGAAAAGCTGCCCACCACGGTATACTGTCTGGTGGACATTTCCACCCACATGTCCAAGGAGCAGATCGAGCAGCAGACGGACATTCTGGACATCATCAGCAGCCGCATGGGCGAGGGTGACTCCATGGTCATCACCACCGTGGGCAGCAAAGTCGTTGAGGGCGCCGTCCTCGACACCATGGACGCCCGCACCGCCGCCATCGACACTCTTAAGCGCGACGGCGTCAGAGCGGATATGTACAGCGCCATCGTGGAAGCCATGGGCAGTCTGGAAAAGAAGACCAGCTACTGCACGAACCGGTGCCTGCTGATCCTCTCCGACGGCATTCTCGCCGACGGCGGCACCACCCAGCAGCGGGCCATCGACGTGGTCAGCGCCACCTCCATCCCGGTCTATGCCATCGGTATCACCGGCAGCTCCACCTCTGCCTATTCTCTGACAAACGCCGACAACATGCTGAAAATGGCGGAGGTTTCCAGAGGCGGCATCGGTCTGGTTCCCGCCGAGGAAAAGATCTCCGCTGCCGCCGCGGCTCAGCAGGTCTGGGAAACCATTCAGGACGGCTCCGTCATCAAAATCGACCTTGCCTTCGTGACCTCCAACAGCAACAACGCCACGGTTCGCGCCGCCTACGAGCTGGGCGATACCCGGTGGGAAGATTCCGTCGCCGTTGACCTGACCACGGTTCCCGCCGCCATCCCGGCCGCTCCCACCGGCGTTACCGACCCCACCGAAGTGATCGAGGCGCCGGAAGCGCAGACCTCCGTTATGGACTGGGTTCGGGAAAATCTCATTCTGGTCATCTGCTGCGCGGTCGCACTGGCGGCCGTGATCGTGGTGATCGTCGTGGTCGCGGTGAACAACAGCCGGAAGAAGCAGGAGCAGTGGCTTCGGGATAGGGATCTTCCGACCATCAATAACAACCCCGTCATCGATAACAACCCCGTCATGGCGTCCATCCCGTCCACCGGTGATTTTGATATTCCTACGACGACCCCCGTTCCGAACGAGTCGTGGGTCGCCACCAAGCCCGTGACCCCCAGCGGCGGCGTGACTGTCCAGATGACCGTCGCGTCCCATCAGGATGTTTCCACCAGCTTCACCCTTGCACCCCATACGCCTCAGGTTCTGGGTCGTGACGACCGCGCCGACATCATTCTCAACGCGGAAGACTACCAGCTTTCCGGCAAGCACTGCACCGTGGAATGGGACGGCAGCTACCTGTACATTCAGGACATGGGCTCGACCAACGGAACCGTCCTCAACGGCACCAATCTGAAACCGGACACCTGGAGCCGCGTAAAGAACGGCGCAGTTCTCCACATGGGCAGCTTCGACTATCAGGTCGCCCTGAATCCGGAAAAGTAAATTCACCCACCACTTTCCCGACAGCCGTGAGGCTGTCGGGAAATGCCGGTTATGGGCAAATTTACAAAAAGGAGAAACCATATGCAATACATCCGAATCACAAGCGAAAACATTGACTCCGAGCACATCTGCTGCGCCATGTCGGGCAAGCAGAGCGTCGCGAAAAAGGCGTGGCTCAAGGAACGGTTCGCGGAGGGGCTGGTTTTTTACCGGAGCGAGGAACGGGGAAAATGCTTCATCGAGTACATTCCGGCAGAGAACGCGTGGGTTCCCATCGACGCGCCGGGGTATCTTTACATCAACTGCCTGTGGATCGCCGGGTCCATGAAGGGGCATGGGTATTCCTCCGACCTGCTGGGCGAGTGCATCCGGGACGCCAAAGCGCAGAGGCGGCAGGGGATATGCATCCTTTCTGCGGAGGGCAGGAAGCGGGAGTTTCTTTCTGACCCCAAGTATCTGGCCTACAAGGGCTTCACCGTCGCAGACGCCTCGGACTGCGGGATCACCCTCATGTATCTGCCGCTGACGCCGTCGGCGGAAAAGCCAACGTTCAAGGAATGCGCCAGGCATCCGGAAATCAAAGAGGACGGCTTCGTTCTCTACTATACGGATCAGTGTCCGTTTACCTTTTATTGGGTGCCCCGGGTGGCGGAAGCGGCCGCGGCACACGGCATTCCCCTGAAAACCATCCAGATCACGGACAGGGAAACCGCGCAGAATCTCCCCGCCCCGGTGACTACCTACGCGCTGTTCCGGGACGGGAAGTTCGTGACCCACGCCATTCAGTCTGACAAGAAGTTCCTCGCCCTCGCGGGAGTAAAGGGCTGACGCTTTAACAGAACAAGATATATTTTTTTGGAAGGAATGATAGTACAGTGACAACACACTCGAAATTGATATATGCATTAAAAGATGGCAATATCGTAAGTATTGATGAAGTACAAAGTGGAAAGGACTGTGGGTGTGTTTGCCCTGCGTGCGGTGACGAACTTATAGCGCGCAAAGGGGAGAAGCGTATGCATCACTTTGCGCACCGTTCAAATGAGGACTGCGAATATGGATACGAGTCTTCCTTACATTTGGCAGCAAAAGACATTCTTTCGTGCTCAAAGAAAATGGTCATTCCTCCCATCTATGTCGAATTTCCGCAATCCGGCAAGTCGAAAGAACTGCTATATCTGAAAAAGGAGATTCCTGTTGACCGTGTCGAACTGGAAAAACGTTTTGATGACATCATACCGGATATCGTAGTATATTCTGGTGATAAATATTTCTTTATAGAAATCTATGTTTCCCATCCCATTGACGATGAAAAGCTGAAAAAGTTGAAGGAGAAGAATATATCCACCATTGAAATCGATTTAAGCAAAATAAAAAGAGATATTTCTGTTGAAGAATTGTCGGATATTCTGCTCAAGTCCAGCGATCGGAAATCGTGGAAATATAATGCTGTGTCTGAAAAATGGTATCAGCGATTTGAAAAAGCCTCAGATAAAATGCCCTTAACGCAGCGCGGATTAGCGCTACATGTCGATGGGTGCCCTATTGGAATCCGAAACTGGAAGGGAAAAAATTACGCAAACTTTGTTGACGACTGCACGGGTTGCGAATACTGTATTTCTTATGCCCATGAAGGATACATTTTGTGCTCCGGGCGAGAACGGATTGCAACAAAAAAAGATTTCCTTATTTCCAAAGAGGAGCGAATTTCCAACAGCAATAACCCACTGCCGAAGATTGAAAAATGCCCTAATTGTAAAGTGCAGTTAGTTCGGGCGAAGAAAGACAAGGGGGATGTTTGGCAATGCCCTCGTTGCACATTTTACATTCCTGTTGGTTTTAACTCAGACGAAAATTAGGTAAGTAACAATACACGATGAAATACATTATCCTGTTTAGCTTTTTCTTCTTATAAACCGCCATGATAAGCAGCCACCCAACGCCGCCAGCGTTGGGTGGCTTTGTCGTTTCAGGCTTTTCCCTGAATAATACTAAAGCCTAATTAAACGCTTTAATAATCCAATCGCGTCCGGTAATGCTGAAAATGGTATGATAAGGTACAATAAAATGCGCAAATTGAAAAGAGCATCCATGCGGACGATGATTTTTTTGAAGAAATCCTTGGTAAGCATCAGCGATGCCAGCTCAGAGGATTCCTTCTTATCGGTATCCATGCGGAAAGCAGACTGAATGCAGCCGATGCGCTTGAAGCCGCACTCATAGAGCGGGTTGCTTTTGCAGCCGTAGTGATTGAGAAATTCCCACACATCCTCGTCCGTCCAGTCCGCAATGGGATTGACCATCGTTTTCCGGGTGCGGTAGCAATGCTCGACCATGCGGCGGTTGATGTCATTATCGTCGTTGAGGACAATGCCGCCCTGGCGGGTGGTGCGGTAATCTGCGCCGAGTTCCTCTGCAATTTTCTGTGTGCCTTTCGGCTTGCCGATGAACTTGACCACATCAGCGGACTGCTTCCGGCGTGTGCTTTCCGCCCATCGAACGCCGGTCACCACAATCTTTCCCGTGCCGCCCGGTTCTTTCAGTTCGCTGCAGCAGTACCGGGAAGTGCGCATCGGCGGTGTACCTTTGCGGACGATGAGGTTCCACATGGTCACAGGCTTACCATCCCGGTCGTAGGGTCGGTCAATACGCACATCCGGCTGAGATTTTATATACCGCACCGTTTCCGGAGCATCCACGGTGGTCAGATTGTGGACTGCCTCGAACTTGACCCCGGCGAGCTGGGCAAGGATCTTGATGCAATCACTGTCCTTGCCGCCGCTGTATCGATCTGTATAATATATTTAATGCTTATCGACTTAACACAGCAAGCCACAATATCTTGAAAAAGTCCGGTTTATTGGACAGATAGGATGCTAC
>OLYB01001118.1_pt1 | contig 22011 bp, 17 predicted proteins | sample 1674481 | NCBI WGS metagenome assembly OLYB01 (sample SAMEA103958167, study PRJEB25191) | human gut metagenome
CGTCGCAGGTGTCGGCGTAGCCGTCCAGATGGATGCCGCCCGTGACCCAGACCGGGAGCAGACAGAACCCGCCCGCTTTCACCAGCGCCGGGAGCGGCAAGGCCCCGCACAGGGACCACAGCCCGCCGATGACCAGCCCGATGAGGGGGAAGGCGCACATCGCGTACCGCATATTCTTTTCGTTCCACTCGAACTGCGGCACCGGCACAGCGGAAAACATCGCAAAGGCCACCGCAATGGTCTGGAAAAAGATCATGATTTCGCTCCTTTATAAGAGACTGGGATGCCGCACACCACCCGCACCACAGCGTCGGCGCGGGCCGCCAGCCCATTGTTGACCTGCGCCAGCACTTTCAGGTAGCGGTCAGTGTCGCCCGCATAGCCGGCCCCGCCGCTGAACACCTCGTTCGAGACGACGATGAGGTGTTCGCATTGTGCGGCCAATTGGGAAAGCCCGTCCAGAATGGCCGAAGCGGCGGCTTCGCCCGCACCGGCGGGGTCATACAGTTCGTTGGCGGTCAGGTTACCGAGGTCTTCCAGCAGGGCGGTGCCCCGCGCGGGGAGCCGGACGGCGTCGAGATGCAGCGGGCACTCCACGGTCTCAAACTGCTTTTTGGCCCGCATTTGGCGGTGCTTTTCCACCCGCGCGGCACACTCGGCGTCCCACACCTGCATGGTGGCGAGGTAATAGCGGGGAAGAGCTGTTTTCAGCACCAGCGATTCGGCGTATTCGCTTTTTCCGCTGGCCGCGCCGCCCAGCACCAGCGTCAGCATTGGGGAGTATACGGCGTGATGCCGCCCTCCGCGAAGGAATAACAGTGGTCATAAACGGCCAGCGCCATATCCCACAGCGGGATGGACGCCACCGCGCCGGTGCCCTCGCCGAGGTGGAGCCCGGCGGTCAGGAGCGGGGCCTTGCCCAGTGCCTCCAGCACCAGCCGCGCCGCCGGTTCGGAGGAACAGTGGCTGGCGAAAACGGCCTTGGCAGCGGCGGGGCAGAGCCGCACGGCACAGAGCGCCGCGACCCCGCTGATGAAGCCGTCCATCAGGACGGGGATCCCTTCCAGCGCCCCGCCGAGGAAAACGCCGCACAGGCCCGCAAGGTCGAACCCGCCAAGCTTCGCGAGGACGTCGAGGGGGTCAGCGGCGTCGGGCGTGTTGACCGCGATGCCTCGGCGGATGGCGTCCATTTTGTGGGCAAGTCCTTCATCGGAGAGGCCCGCGCCCCGGCCGGTCATGGTTTCGATGGGCTGGCCCAGCAGCACCGCCGCCACCGCGCTGGAGGTGGTGGTGTTGCCGATGCCCATCTCGCCGGTGGCCAGCAGCTGCACGCCCTGCGCCTTCTGGGCACGGACGAGGGCGATGCCCGCCGCGATGGCGTCGATCGCTTCGGCGCGGGTCATGGCAGGGCCTTGGGTGAAGTCCTGCGTCCCGGCGGCGATGCGGCAGTTGACCACACCGGGCACCGAGTCTCCGGCTATGCCCATGTCCACGGGCACGACCTCGCACCGGGCCGTTTTGGCCATCTGGCAGACACTGGTCCGCCGGGCAGCAAGGTTTTCGGCTACGGCGCGGGTCACGCTCTGGTCGGTCTGGCTCACGCCCTGCGCCACCACGCCGTTGTCGGCGCAGAGCACCAGCACGGCCCGGCGGGGAAAATCAAGCTGGGCCGTGCCGGTCAGCGCGGCGGCTTCTTCCAGCAGCGTTTCCAGCGCACCGAGGCCGCCCAAGGGTTTTGCGAGGCTGGCCCAGTGGGCGTGGGCGGCGGCGCGGGCCGCTTCGTCGGGCGGGGTGATGGTGGAAAGAAGCTGGTTCAGTTCCGGTTCTGTCATGGGTTCGGCTCCTTTTGAAGATAAGATCGGGCGGCGGTCACGAACCGCCGGGGCAGGGAAGTGCCCGCCCAATACAAATGCGGGAAGCCCGCATAGAAATGCTCATTTGCAAAGCCGCAGGGCCAGCTCCGGCCATCGGCTTTCCGAGCGGTGAAGGCGTCGCCGTTCGCGCTGGTGTCCCAGTGGTGGAACTCGTGGACGGGGAGCGCTTCGCCGCGGCGGAACAGCATACTGTCCGCCTGTGCGGTCAGGGCGGCGTAGCCGAACCGCACGAGTTTGCCGACCCGGAAGCCCTGCCCCGGCAGCACGCCCGCCATGGGATAGGCGGTGCCGTCGGCATCTTCCAGCGACTGCCCCAGATAGAGGAAGCCGCCGCATTCGGCCACGGTGGGCAGACCGCGCTGGATGGCGGCGCAGAGGGCGCGGCGCAGCGGTTGGTTCTCACGCAGCGCCTTGGCGTGCAGTTCCGGATAGCCGCCCGGCAGGTAGACCCCGCCGATGCCCTCCGGCAGGGCGGTATCGTGCAGGGGGCTGAAAAAGATAAGCTCAGCGCCCGCCGCCCGCAGCGCGTCCAGCGTCTCGGCATAGGTGAAGCAGAACGCTTCGTCCTTCGCCACCGCGATGCGCACCGTCGGCGAGGCAGGGGTCAGAAAATCGGGCAGGGGCGAAACGGGGGCGGGAAGGCTCGTCAAAGCGAGGAGCCGCTCCCAGTCCAGAGTGGCGGAAACTGCTTCGGCGAGACGCTCGATCTTCTCCTGTAGACCGGAAACTTCCTCCGCCGTTTTCAGCCCCAGATGGCGGCTCTCCACAACGGCGTCGGGCAAATGGGGCAGATAGCCCAGCACGGGCAGCCCGGTCTCCCGCTCCAGCAGGGGGGCAAGCAGTTGGTGCAGACGGGGGGAGCAGTCATTGAGGAAGAGGCCCGCCAGATGACTCGGCGTCCGGAAATTTTTCAGCCCGTTGATCTGAGCCGCCAGCGTCACACTGGCCCCTTTGGGCTGGACCACCAGCAGAACGGGGAGGCCGAGGGTATCCGCCAGCGCCCACGCGCTTGCGGCGGTGGTACAGTTGAGCCCGTCATAAAAGCCCATGGCTCCCTCGCAGAGGGCGGCATCATGCCCGGCGGCATAGTGGGCGTACAGGGCCCGCACCGTGTCCGGTGCAGAGAAGAACAGGTCGAGGTTGTGGCTGTCCACCCGGAGAGCGGAGCGGTGGAACATGGGGTCGATGTAGTCGGGCCCGGATTTGAAGGCGCAGGGCCCAAACCCACGCTTCTTCAGCGCCGCCAGCAGGGCACAGGTCAGAGTGGTTTTTCCGCTGCCGGAAGCGGGGGCCGCAAGGACGAACTGGATCATTTTCGTTCCCCCGTGATCAGAAAAATAGGGTTGTTGGCCATCAGGAGATGGAGCTTGCCCGCCGGTCTGGTGCGGCTGACGGCAAGCTGGGTTACTTCGGCGGTTTGTCCATGAGCCGCCAGCGCCGCAATGGCCGCACTCAGGGTCTCCAGCGCAATGGCGGAGATGCACAGGCGGGCGTTCGGGTTCTTGGCAAGGGCGGCGTCTACCACCTCGGCCATGCTGCCTTTGGTGCCGCCGATGAAGACGGCATCCGGTGCGGGCAGGTCGGCCAGAACCTGCGGGGCGGTCCCCTCGATCAGGGACAAATTATAGGCGTGGAACTTCTCCCGGTTCTGGCGGATGAGGGCACAGGCGTCGGGGGCGCATTCCACCGCGTAGACATGCCCGCGCGGTGCGGCCAGCGCCAGTTCGACGCTGACGCTTCCGGTCCCGGCCCCGACATCCCAAAGGGTATCCGTAGGCCGGACAGCCAGCTTCGCCAGTGCGGCGGCGCGGACTTCCTGCTTCGTCATGGGGACCTCTCCCCGGATGAAGGCATCATCCGGGAAGCCGGGGGCCCGCCGGGCAGGGAGGACAGTGTGCTCGATGAGCAGAACGCTCAGGGGAGCACAGGCGTTTGCGGCAAGGGTCTGCGCCGTGCCGAATGCGAGATGTTCCTGCGGTGTACCGAGGTTTTCACCTATGATTGCATGGGCGTCCCCAAGGCCCGCATCGGCCAGTTTGGCACAGAGGGTGGCGGGCGTTTCGGTGCCGCCGGTCAAGAAGAACACCGGGCGGCCTTCAGCGGTCAGGCACTCGGCTGCCGGGTCACAGACACAGCCGTGGGCCGAAACGAGCTTCCAATCCTGCCACGGGCGGCCAATGGCAGCAGAGAGAAGCTGCACGCTGGAAATGCCGGGCAGCACCCGCGCCGAAATGCCGAAGGCCCGCAGCATGGGCAGCAGCTTGGAAGCACCGGAATAAAACCCGGTATCGCCGCTGTAAAGAAGGGCCGCATTTGCTGCCGGAAACTCGGAAAGGCAGGACAAAATATTCTCCGGTTTATAGAGGGCTTTCCGGTTCTCGGTGCAGCCGGTGGGCAGATGCTCCAGCAGCCGTTTTGCCCCGATGATGAGGTCGGCGCTCTGCAGGGCGGCAAGGCCCTGCGCTGTGAGCAGTTCCGGTGTGCCGGAACCCATCCCGATCAGTGTGACCATCCCAAAGCCTCCTTGCAGCGTGCCAGAATTTGTGCGGCAGTTTCTCCGTTTTCGGCCGGGCGGCGGAGCACCACGAGCTGTGCGCCCATGTCCTGTGCGGCCTGTGCCTTTTCGGCAAAGCCGCCCGCTGCGCCGCCGTCCTTTGTGACGAGGAAACGGATGTGGAACTGCTCCATCAGCGCCCGGTTCAGCGTGTAGGAGAAGGGCCCCTGCATCGCAAGGATGTTTTTGTGGGGAATGTGAGCGGCTTCACAGGCGGCGATGCCGTCCAGCGTGGGCAGAACGCGGGGGAACAGCCGCGCCGGGTCGATGCGGGAAAAGGCGGCAAGCTCCTTGGCCCCGGTGGCCAGCAGGACATTGCCCTGTGTTTCGGCGAGAAACTCCGCCGCGTGCATGGCCGACTGGAACACCATGCTTCCTGCCGGGAGGGGACTTTCGGCCCGCAGCAGCCGGTGGTATTCGATCTGCGCCGTTTTGCACGCCGCCGCAATGTTTTTGGTGGCATCCACTGCGTAGGGATGGGTGGCGTCCACGCAGAGGTCGGCCCCTTTCAAAAGGTCGGCCATTTCCTCCGGTGTCAGCCGCCCGCAGTGCACTGTGATGCCGGACAAACTGCCCTGCTCCTCGGCCCCCAGCGGGGTCGCCACGCTGACAAGGACGTCCGCCCCCAGCGCGGCCAGCTCTTTGGAAAAAATGCGGCCCTCGGTAGTGCCGCTGAAGACGACTGTTTTCATCCGCGATACCCCCTCGGCGTGACCATCCGGCCGCTGAGCTGTTTTGTCTCCGCGTTGCCGATGAAGACGGTGGTGAACATATCCACCGGGGTATGTTCCAGCTCAGCCAGCGTCAGGACGCGGTGGGTCTGGCCCTCCCGCCCGATGTTCCGCACCAAGCCGCAGACGGTCTGGGGCGGTTTGCCGTGTTCCAGCAGAATGCGGACCGCTTTTTCAAGGTAGTCCGGCCGCCCCTTGGAGGAGGGGTTGTACAGCGCGATGCAGAAATCGCCCATGGCTGCCGCTGCCAGCCGCCGCTGGATGACCGCCCACGGGGTGAGCCGGTCGGAGAGGGAAAGCACGCAGAAATCATGGGCCAGCGGTGCCCCCAGAACGGCCCCGCCGCTGAGGGCAGCGGTCAGGCCCGGCACCACTTCCACGGCGACATCGGGAAACCGCTCGGCCAATTCCAGCAGGGGGCTGGCCATCCCGTAAACGCCCGCATCGCCGGAGCAGATGAGGGCGACGGTCTTGCCGCTTTGCGCCGTTTCCAGCGCCCAGCGGCAGCGGTCCAGCTCCTTGGTCATGCCGGTGGCGTAATATTCCTTTTCCGGGTAATAGGGGCGCACGAGATCCAGATAGACCGTATAGCCGCACAGCACCTCGGCTTTTTGCAAGGCGCTCTGCGCCTGTGCGGTCAGAAACTGCGGGTCGCCGGGGCCAAGGCCGACCACGAACACGGTGTTATTCATGCTGCCACCTCCAATCTGGGGCATAGGGGCGGAGCGCCAGCGCAAAGGTCACGCCGCCGCCCGCCTGTTTCGGGATGCGGATGGGTCCGCCCGCCGCCAGCACAGCCGCCCGCTCGCACACATTGTCCACGCCGGTAACGCTTTGAACAAAGTGCGAGGGCGTAAAGGTGCCGGGCGCGGCTTGGAGCTGCGCGGCGGAATAAAAGGAAACCTTCCACCGGTGCGCTTGGCAGAACGCCAGCAGCCCCGCTTCGTTTTGTTTCAGGTCGATGCTGGCGGCGGCGCAGATGCAGGCAGGGGCAAGGCCGTGGGTTTCGCAGAACGCGGCAAAAGCTGCTTCCAACTGTTCGGTGGTGGTGCCGCGCTTGCAGCCGACGCCCAGCACGCCGATGCGGGGCACAAGGTGCAGTGCATTTCCGGCAGGGAAAAGGGTCAGGGCGAAGTCTGCTGCGTCCTGCGTTTGGGTCGGAATCACCCCCGCAGGAGCCGCACCGGGAAGGGGAAATTCCGACCAGACGGAAGCGGTCTGTCCGGCCAGCAGTTTCCCACTGACGGCCTTAATCCGCGCCGGTTCCAACACCTGACAATTTTGATGCTTCGCCCACTCGTCCACAGCGAAAATACCGTTGGCATCCGTCGCCGTGGTGATGACCGGCACCGCCCCGCAGAGCGCAGAAAGCTGGCGTGCCAGATCGTTGGCCCCGCCCAAATGGCCGGACAAGATCGGCACCGCGAAGCGTCCGCATTCGTCCAGCACGACCACGGCGGGGTCGCTGGCTTTGCTTTGGCAATGGGGCGCAATGGCCCGCACCGCAATGCCGACGGCTCCCACAAATACCAAGGCATCCGAGCGAACAAACTCCGCCGCTGTCCACTGGGCTAAGGCCGGCCCGCCATGGCCGCAGCGGGTCACGCTGCCGGGCAGGGAAGCGGCCAGTTTTTCAGCCAGCCGCAGTCCCCTTTCGGTGAAGGCGGCGTAGGCGGGGGTCACCGGTCGGCTCCTTTGCGGAACGCGGTGGTAAAGGCGGGGTCGTAGAGCTTGCTGCGCTCGTACCGGGTGCCGAGAAAATCCCCCACCACGATGAGGGCGGTTTTGGTGATGCCGTTCCGGCGGGTGCTCTCGGCCAGCGCTCCGACGGTGCAGCGCACGATTTTCTGCTCCGGCCAGCTTGCCTTATAGACCACGGCGGCAGGGGTGGCGGAGGTGTAAGCGCCCTGCAGCAGCGCTTCCTGCACCTTGTCGATGAGGCCGATGGAGAGGAAGATCACCATGGTCGCCCCGTGGGAAGCAAGGCTTGCCAGCTTTTCCTTTTCCGGTACGGGGGTGCGGCCCTCCATCCGGGTGATGATGACGGTCTGGCTGACGGTGGGCAGGGTATACTCGGCGTTCAGGGCCGCCGCCGCCCCGCAGAAGCTGGAAACGCCGGGGGTATCATCGTAGGAAATTCCGGCAGCGTCAAGGGCGTCCATCTGCTCCCGGATGGCACCGTAGAGACAGGGGTCGCCGGTGTGGAGCCGCACGGTGGTCTTGCCCGCCGCTTCCGTCTGCCGGATGACGTCGAGCACCTGTTCCAGCGTCATCTCGGCGCTGTTGTAAAGGGCGCAGCCGGGCTTTGCCAGCCCCAGCAGGGCGGGGTTCACAAGGCTCCCTGCATAAATGATGCAGTCTGCCCCTTGCAGAAGGGCGGCTCCGCGCTGGGTGATAAGGTCCGGCGCACCGGGTCCGGCTCCGACAAAATGTACCATAATGCGTTACTCCTTCCAGTGCTGCAATAACTGTGCGGCGGCTTCGGTCTGGCCCAGCGGGCCATTCTGGTTTGAAAACAGGATCGCCCCCACCCGGAACGCCCCTGCAGCGCGGCGGTCAAGGTGGAGCTGGATGGCGGAAAGCAAGCTTTTCAGCACCGGTTCCCGCAGCCCGGCAGCGTCTAATATCTCCAGACAGGCGTCGGTGGTGGCGGCGTCCATCAAAGAAGCGCAGACTTCACGGGGCGCGCCGCAGAGGGCCGCATGGGTGCAGAACAGCTCCGTACGGCAGTCGGCGGTGTGGGAGTGGGTGTTCATGATGCCGCCCGCCAGCTTGACGAGCTTGCCCACGTGGCCTACCAAAAGCACCTCCTCGAATCCGGCGGCAGCGGCCATATCCAGTGTGTCACCGATGAAGTTTGAGGTCTTCACCACCGGGAGGACGGCAAATTCCGGGTAAGTCCCGTGGAGGTAGTCCAGCCCGTAGTTGCCGGGCGCAAGGATGAGCCGCCGGGGGCCGGGGGGTGCTTTGGCCCGCAGGGCGGCTTGGTTCATATCCAGCTGGATGGTGTCCAGAATGGCCTGTTGGCTCATGGGCTCCACGATGCCGCTGGTGCCCAGCACAGACAGCCCGCCCTCGACCCCGATGTGGGGGTTGAAGGTGCGCTTGGCCACCTCTTCGCCGCCCTTGATGGAGAGGGTCACAGCAAAGCCGCCGGTGTAACAGGCATTTTCGGCCTCTCGTTTCAGCGCCTCGGCGATCATCTGACGGGGGACATGGTTGATGGCGGCTTCTCCGACCGGCTGGTCGAGGCCGGGTTTTGTCACCCGGCCTACTCCTTTGCCGCCGGAAATGCGGATGTCCGTGGTGTCGGGCAGCAGGGCGACAGAGGCGATCACCGGCAGCCCGGTGGTCACGTCCACATCGTCGCCGCCGTCCTTTTCGATGGCACATTCGGCCCCGGCGTCCGTTTTGCGGCAGAACAGGGGGGCCACTTCCACCACGATGCCCTTCGGGGTGCGGAGGGCGACGGTCTCCGGGGTATTCCCGGTCAGCAGCAGCCGGGCTGCCCCCGCCGCCCCCAGCGCCGCGCAGGTGCCGGTGGTGTAGCCGCAGCGCAGCAGCTTCTGCCCGCTGCGGACGTAGTGCTCAAACTTGGGTTTCGGAGGCTTTGGGGGGCCGAAGAGGGCTTCGTACTGCTCCCGGCTCAGGTCGTAAAGGGCTTGGATGTTCTCCGGCGCAAAGGCTTCTTTGGCCGTCAGCACGCCGGAAACGCCCTGCGGTGAGACGCAGACCACTGCATCCGCGATCTTCTGGGCCATGTCCAGCTCGTGCAGACTGACGATGACGGCAAGGTGCTGCTGGTGGGCCAGCTTTTGCAGGATGGTCAGCAACTCGACCTTGCCCTTGATGTCCAGAAACGAGGTGGGCTCATCCAGCAGGAGGATCTCCGGCTGCTGGCAGATGGCGCGGGCCAGCAGGATGCGTTGGCGCTGGCCGTCGCTGATGCAGTTGAAGTCCCGGTCGGCAAGGTGGGAAGCCCCCACCAGCGCAAGGGCGTCCCGCACGGCCTGTTTGTCCGCTTCGGAGAGGATGCCCAGCCGCCCGGTGTAGGGGATGCGGCCCGCCGCCGCAAACTCGAAACAGGTGGTCAGCTCGGTGCGGCGGGTGTGGGAGAGCATCAGGGCCAGCCGCCGTGCGCGGGCAGTGCCGGTGTAGGCGGCAAGGTCTTGACCGCCCAGCAGCACGGTGCCGCCGAGGGGGGCCAACTGCCCGGCCAACGTTTTGAGCAGCGTGGATTTGCCCGCGCCGTTCGGGCCGATGAGGGTCAGGATCTGCCCGCGCCGGACGCCGAGGGCGATGGCCTCGGCCAGCGGTGCTTTGCCGTAGCCGATGGCTAAATTTTGCGTTTCGCAGAAAAAATCGTTCATCGTGCGCCCTCCTGATTCCGGCGGACGAGCAGCCCGATGACCACCGGTGCGCCGAACACCGCTGTCACCGCGCTGATGGAAAGCTCGGTGGGGGCGAACAGGCTGCGGGCGATGAGGTCACAGAGCAGACAGAACGCCGCGCCGCCGAGGCAGCACCCCGGCAGGACATAGAGCGGCCTTGCGCTGCCCAGCAGCTGCTTGACGAGGTGGGGTACCGCAATGCCTACAAAGGAGATGGGCCCGGCAAAGGCGGTGACACAGGCGGCCAGCAAGCTGGAAAGCAGAACCAGCGCGCGGGAAAACCGCTTGACGTTGACCCCGACGCTCTGGGCATAGGCTTCCCCCATCTGGTAGGCGGACATGGGCTTCGAAAGGCAGAACGCCGCCGCCAGCACGGGCAGCACCACCAAGGCGGCGGCCCGGACGTTGCCCCACGTCATACCGGAAAAGCTGCCCTGCGACCAGTTGTGGAGGTTGACGATGTTCGAATCCTGCGCAAAGGCCACCACGAATTCGGTGATGGCGGAACAGATGTAACCGATCATGATGCCGCAGATGACGAGGATGCTCATCCGCTGCACCCGGCGTGCCACGGCCAGCACAAAGGCCATGGCGGCCATGGCCCCCGCAAAAGCGGCGAGGATGAGGGTGACGGAATTGGTCAGCAGCCCCCGGTTCAGGAAGACCACCATGACCAGCGCCACGGCCAGCTTGGCCCCGCTGGAGATGCCCATGACGAAGGGGCCCGCGATGGGGTTGGCGAAAAAGGTCTGGAGCAGGTAGCCCGCCGCCGAAAGCGCCGCCCCCAGCAGCACGACCATGACCGCGCGGGGAAGGCGGAGCTGGGTGATGATGCCGACGGACAGGGCGTCCTGCCCGCGGCCCAGCAGTGCCGAGACCACGGCTCCCGGCGTCAGCGCCACGCTGCCCCAGAAGATGTTCGCGGCGAAGAGGATCACCAACAGGAGCACCAGAAGCAGATAGGCTGCGGCAAGGCGTTTTTGGCTTGTCATGAGCGGCTCCTTTCGTCAGGTCACGTGGGTGAGGAATTGCAGGTCGGCGGGGGCATCTTCGGTCAGGACGCGGTGGAGGTCCACCACGAAATCGGCCAGCTCCATGCTCTGCTGGAAAAAGCTCTGGGTGGTGCACCAGACATCACCGTTCTGCACGGCCTTGAACTCGTCCAGCAGGGGGCACTTGGCCACCAGCTCGTCGATGGTGGAGACGACGCCCTCAATGGTGCTGTTGTAGAGCAGCACGTCGGCATCCTTGGCCCCGGCGTAGAAATCTTCCAGCGGGAGGTTCATGGTGGAAAGGCTGTTGCCGCTGTCGGTCAGGTCGGAAAAGACGTAATCGCCGCCCGCCAGTTCGATCATCTGGGCCACATAGTCGCCGCCCTTACGGACATTGGCGAGGTCGTTGGCCGTGATGGAGAAAAAGGCGCAGGTCTTGCCGGTGGGCGCTTGGTCGGCCAGCACGGCGATGCGCTCGGCCTGTGCGGCGAACAATTGCTCGGCCAACTCCTCTTTGCCCAGCAGGATGCCCCAGAATTTGATCCACTCCATCCGGGCGAGGGGGCCGCTCTCGTAGCTGGAGCGTTCCACCAGCGCCGGGATGCCGAACCGTTCCAACTGCTCCTTGACCTCCGGGGTGTGGAAGATCATGGTGTTCTCAATGGCGAGGCTGCAATTGGCGGCTAAAATCTGCTCGTAGTCCGGGGCGCTGTACTTGCCCGCGTAGGCGATGCGCCCGGCTTCCATGGCGGTTTTGGCCTCGTCGAGGTACCAGCCCTCGGCTTTGGTGCCGGAAAGAGTGATGGTGTCCAGCGCGTCGAGGTGGATGAACAGATCCATGACCGATGTAGAGACGAGGTAAATGTTCTGCACCGGCTGGCGCAGAACGGTCACGCCGTCGGGGAGGGCGTCCACTTCGGCGGCATCCTCCGGAACGACAAGGAACTTCTGATCCGAATCGGGGAGGGAGAGCAGGGTATAGCCCCCCTCGTAGCAGTCGGCTGTGAACTGGGCCGCGTAGTCCAGCGGGTAGCTGTGGCTGAACACCAGCTTGTCCGTATTGGCGGGGGCGGACTGCGCTGCGCAGCTGCTGAGCAGAAGGGCAGAGGCGGGAAGGGCTTTCAGAAAATTGCGACGTGAGATCATATCAGTTCAGGGTAAAGGTCAGGGTGTACTCGATCTCGTGGGGGGTGCTCATGGCAACGGTATCCGCCACGACGGAGAGGGGAGTGCCCAGCGCAGCCACGGGGATCTCAAAGGTGGAGTTGCCCTCGGTGTTGGTGGGCAGATATTTCTCGCCGTCCACGATCATATAATCGTAGTTGGGGCTGCTCCAGACGATCGCAGCGGTCATCCTGCCGTCCGCGACGGTCAGGGCAGCGGGGCTGTCCACGCTGGCGCGGCCGGAACCGCCCTCCAGCACGACATTGACGCTGTACTCGCCGTCCGCAGGGGTCTCCGCGGCCTCTTCGGCCTTGGGTTCTGCGTTGCGGACGCTGACGGTGTGGTCATACCACTTGCCCTTGGTGCCGAGGATGGCGAGGGCAAAGTCCTCGTCCACGGCGGTCAGGGGGATATCGTAGCCGTACACCTCTTCGGTGGTGCCGTCGGAGTAGGTCACGGTGTCGGTGGTGGGGAGCAGCCAGTCGGCCTTGTTGGCGTCGGCATCGGCCGCGCTGCCCAGATACAGGTTGACGATCTTCTTGGAAGCAAGGCTGACGTGGAAGGTCATCTGGCCGTCTTTCACGGTCAGGGTGCCCTTGCCGTCACAGGCTTCGTTGGCGTGGACCATGCTGCTGTCGGTCTCGAAGTCGGCGGTGTAGACGCCGTCCGGCAGGGTGGCAGCAGCCTCCGAGGTCGCGGCCACGGAAGAAGCAGCCGAAGAAGCGGCCTCCGAGGTCGCGGCGGAGCTTGCGGTGGAGGAAGAAGCACCGCAGCCGGTGAGGGCGGCGGCCAAAATCAGGGTTGCGGCGGAAAGCGTAAGAAACTGTTTGCAGCGCATCGATCAAATACCTCAAAAAATCAAAATTTCAGATGGGTGGGAGCCTCCTCCTCATGCGGGGGCAGCTCCCATAAAAATTGCCCGAAAAGATCTCTCCCTTCGGGCAATGAAATGCGGGATATTAGCCGTTCAGGGAATCAATGGCGGCTTTGGTGTGGGCAACGTAGAGCTGCTGGATGTCGTCGATCTCACCCAGACCATTGATCTGGCAGTCGATGGAGTCGAAGGCACCGGCGGCCTTGAACTGGCTCAGCCAAGAATCGGCGTCCTCACCGGCCATATCGTTGTTGGCGTGGTCACCGGCAACGACCATCAGCGGGCGCAGGACGACCTTGGTGTAACCGGCAGCCTTGACGGCTTCGATCACGTTCTCACAAGCGGTCTCCTCCGGCTCGCCTTCGACGGTGCCGATGAAGACGTTGTTGTAACCAAGGGTGCCCATGGTGGTCTGCATCTGGCTGTAGCTGACCTTTGCGGTGTGAGAGGTGCCGTGGCCCATGAAGACGAAGGCCACACCGTCGGCAGCAGCGGCGTCGAGGCTGTCGTAACCGGCTTCCTTCACGGCAGCGGCGGTCACAGCCTTGGCAACGGCTTCCTTGTCGGCGTTGATGACGGCAGCGTCGGAACCGACCTCGCCCAGCAGGGGCTCTGCCACGGCGACGGATTCGAACTTGTCGCGGTAGGAGTCGATCATCTCCATCATCTCGTCGTACTCGGCACCGTGCATCAGGTGGGTGGGCTGGACCACGAGGTTCTTCACGCCGTTGGCCACAGCGCGGTCCATGGCCTGCTGCATGTTGTCGATCTTCTCGCCGTCACGGGCCTGCACATGGTTGATGATGATCTGGGCGGTGAAGGCACGGCGGACCGACCAATCCGGGTAAGCTTCCTGCAGAGCATCCTCGATGCCCTTGATGTCGGCCACGCGGCTGTCATTGAAGGAGGTGCCGAAGGAGACCACCAGCAGCTCATTCTCGCCGATGTTGTCCTCGTTGCGGCTGTCGTCCTTGGAGGCATCGCCGGTGTCGCGGCCAAAGTAATCGGGGTCGGCCTCTTCGCCCTCGACCAGCTCCTTCTGTGCGTCGGTCAGAGCGTCCCAAGCGGCCTTGGCGGCAGCGCACTGCTCGTCGGTGTTGTCGTTGCGCTCCTGCACATAGATGGCGTCGATCAGATCGGCAACGTTCTTTGCAGCCAATTCATCGGCCTCCTCACTGGAAACTTCGCTGGATGCGGCGGCAGAGCTTGCCAAGCTGGAAGCAGCGGTGCTGGATGCAGACCCGCCGCAGCCGGTGAGCACACCGGCGCAGAGGGTGAGGGCGGTCAGAGCGGCCGCCGCCTTGTGGATCGTGCGTTTTCTCATGTTCTGTGTTCCTTTCCTGTTTTGGATACATTCGTTCGAACCGGACAGAAGGGTACAGGAAAGAGAACCTGACCAAACAAAAAGGCCCCTTTTGTTTGCGGGATGGCAAAACAAAAAGGACCTTTTCGAGTGATTCAGGCTTTTTGGGTACAACCAATTCCTCGTGATTTGGAGCATACGCTCCCGTACCAACAACCGGCAGGTTTCCTGACTGAAAGATCACCGCCCTCCGCCGCCTTCCCGGAGCAGATGCTCCAGTGACCGGTGCCCAAAGCACCCGGACGGGGGACTCCCTTATCACAGTGACGAGATCGTGCGGGATTGTGCACCCGCTTCCCTTTTAACGTTTCTGCCCTCCGCTTATCAGCAAAATGACGAAACGCACCGACTGTTTTCTATTCAGTTCGCTAGAAAGTATAGCACACACACGAGAAAAACGCAAGCGATCACAGCCATTGCCGCAACACGTCGTTCAGCTTGTTCAGGTCGAGGGGTTTTGCGATGTGATCGTTCATGCCCGCATTGCGGGAGAGGACGACATCCTCGGCAAAGGCGTTGGCCGTCATGGCAACGATGGGGATGCTTTGTCCGCCGTGGAGCGTCTGGGCCCGGATGGCGGCGGTGGTCTCGTAGCCGTTCATCAGCGGCATCTGGATGTCCATGAAGATCAGATCGTAATAGCCGACGGGGGCTGCTGTGAACTTTTCTACGGCCTCCCGGCCGTTTTCGGCACACTCGATGGAGACGCCGGTCATCCCGATGATCTCCTTGGCGATCTCGCGGTTCAGCTCGTTGTCCTCCACCAGAAGGATGCGCTTGCCGGTGTAATCGCAGCGGGCCAGCTCGTCCAGTTCGTTCCGGTCGGCGGCGTTCGGTTTGCCCGCCACGAGATTTTTCAGCGCAGCGGTCAGGCGGGAGCGGAAGAGCGGCTTTGTAATGAAGTCGTTGACCCCGGCGGTGCGGGCCTCGTTCTCGATATCCGTGTAGTCATAGGCCGTCAGCACGACGATGGGCAGTGCCTTGCCGAGTTTCTGCCGGATGCACCGGGTCAACTCGACGCCGTTCATGCCCGGCATCTTCCAGTCCACGAGGACGGCGAAGTAATCGTTGTGTGCCTCGTGGCGGGCCGCGGCGCGGGCGACGGCTTCCTCGCCGGAGGTGGTCCACTCGCCGTCGATGCCCACTTCCTGCAGCATCTCGACCGTGCTCTCGCAGCACAGCACATCGTCATCCACCACGAGGACCGGCAGATGGGCCAGCTCGTCGATCTGCTCGGTGGAACGGTCTTGCAGTTTCAGGAAGATGGTCACGGTGAACTTGCTGCCTTTGCCCAGCTCGCTTTCTACGTCGATGGTGCCGTTCATCATGTTCACGGCGTTCTGGGCGATGGCCATGCCGAGGCCGGTACCCTGAATTTTGGTGGTGCGCTTGTCGTCCGCGCGGGTGAAAGGCTCGAACAGGATCTTCTGGAACTCCGGCGTCATGCCGATGCCGTTGTCTTTCACGGTGAACTGGTAGCAGCCTACGCCGGGGGAGTGGGTCGGCTGCTCGGCGATGGAAAAGACGATGTGGCCGCCGTCCGGGGTGTACTTGATGGCGTTGCTGAGGATGTTGGTGATGACTTGCTGGATGCGCAGACTGTCGCCGTAGACATCCTCATGTTCCAGCTTGTGCAGGTGGACATCGAGGCTGTGGCCGTGGGCGGCGATGTTGCCCTTGTTGATGCCGATGAGGTCGTCCACCAGTTCGGCCAGATTGAACGCTTCCTCGTTGAGCACGACCTTGCCGCTCTCAATGCGGGACATATCCAGCACTTCGTTGATCAAGCCGAGCAGATGGTGGCTGGACTGGGTGATCTTCCCCAGACAATCGGCCACCCGCTCCGGGTTGTTGATGTTGGCCCCGGCAATGGCTGTCATGCCGACGATGGCGTTCATGGGGGTGCGGATGTCGTGGCTCATGTTGGAAAGAAACTCGGTCTTGGCGCGATTGGCGCGGTTGGCCGCGTCGTAAGCATCCTTGAGGGCCTTGCGGGAGGCGATCTCCGTCTTCTTTTCCTGCGTGACATCCTGTGCGACGAAGAGGGCCTGTTCCACCACGCCGTCCTTCCACGAGACGGGCAGAATGGCCATGGTCTTGAACTGGGTCTCATCTTTGGTGCTGTACTCGAAGCGGTAGATGTCGTCCGGGGTGCGGAGCTGCTGGCGCAGGTGAGCGGGGGAGAGGCTCTCTTCCAGCGTCCGTTCGCCGCCGATGGGCTGGAACTGCGCGAGGAAGTAGGCCACAAGGTCGTGGTAGCAGCCGCTGGAAGGGCGGCTGGCGGCGGAGATCATGTTGTAGAAAGTATATTCATCCGTGGAAAGGTTGCACAGGAAGTACCGATCCACGAGCTTGACCGTGCTTTGCAGCAGCATGTCCATGGCCCTGTTCTGCTGGGTCAGCGCGGCGATCTGGGCGGCCTCCTTTTTGGAGTCGGTGATGTCGCGGATGAAGACGATGGCATAGCGGGGGTCTCCGGTGGTCTCGCCGGGCATGACCACGTTCCGCACCCAGCGCTCCTCGCCGTTCAGCCGGAGGCGGCACTCAAAGCTCAACTCCGGGCGGTTCTGCCGGAAACGCTCGGTGATGTAGCTGCGGTCAAAGATCATGGCCACGGCGTCCCGGTCTGCGGGCGCAATGAAGCGGTCGCGGTAGGAGCAGACCAGCGCATCCCACGAGGGCTGCTCGAAGGCGCTCAGGAAGGAGGGAGCCTCCTTGAGGGGGTCAAAATGATCGGTCTGGAGATCGACGTAATATTCGCAGAGGTTGGATTCCGTGTAGGCGCGGTGGAAGGCCTCGCTCTTTTTGACAAGAAGTTCCGCCTTTTTCTCCTTGTCCACATTGACGAAAACGCCCACGAAGCGGCGGATGGTGCCGTTCAGGCGGCGGCTGGCTTCAGCGCTGTCCCGGAACCATTCATAATGGCCGTCGGGCAGACGCATCCGGTACTCGACATCGTAGGGGCTGGCACCGGTCCGATCAGAGAGGGAGCGATCCAGCGCGGCCAGCACCGGGCCCCGGTCGTCCGGGTGGATGAGGGCAGACCAAGCGTCCAGCGTGTTGGGAAAATCCAGAATGTCGTGGTAGCCCAGCATCCGGCGGAACTCATGGCTGTAGACCACGCCGGTGGGGGAACCGGTGTGGTCACAGTCGATGTACCATATGCCGGAGCGCATGACGCTGTTGACGAGGTGGAGGTTCTGACGGACCCAGTCCATCTGGGCGGAAAGAATCCAAATGGGGGCGCCGTCGCTGTTGGTGGAGTCCATTTTGTACAGCCGTGCAAAAATGGGCACGCCGTCCTTCGTCAGCAGCTGGCCGTCGCCGTCTGCGGTGATGAGGGGCCAGCGCTCCGGCGCCAGAAAGCTCTGGTTCTCGCCGTAGAACAGCGCCCGGAGCGAACAGCCGGTGACACGGCAGAAATCTTCGTATTCGTAACCGAGGTTTTTTAAAAAGAAACCGCTCACATCCGTGATGGTGAGCGCTTCATCATACAGGCCTACCACTACGCCGACCGGCTGGCTGCGCTGGACGGTGTTCTGGATGGCGGCGATGCTTTCGGGGGTCAGCTTGGAGGTGTTCTGGGAGTAGAGGACATCCTCCTGCAGAGTGGTACACTCCATATGTAAATCTCCTTCGAAAAATGTCGAAAATCATACGCTTGACACTTCATTTTCATTTTACCACTGCGGCAGGGCCTTGGCAAGGGATTCGGCCATTATAATAGGTATAAAAAGCCGGAAAAACGGCTGCCGAAAAAGAAAACGGAAAAATTTGAAAAAAGCTGTCGCAGAGTGTTGACAGGGGAGGTGGGATGTGGTAATATAGTGCCGCAGAACGGAGGCGGACAAAAGAAAGCCTACGGACTGCAGGAAAGGTTTTCTGAATTGAATATCCTCGGCAAAGCAGTCGAAAGACTGTGACGCAAAGCTATAGGGCCTGTAAAATGGCAGCCAGTTGCTTCTCCGACAGAACACAACCATGTGGAATGTCGAGTGACCTTCATCTGAATTTCAGGTGTTGATTTGCCGAGTGTATCAGCAGATCAACACCTTTTTTTATTGTAATTCTTCTCTTACGGAAGAAGGGCGTCAAAACTGAATATTCTCGGCAAAGCAGTCGAAAGGCTGTGACGCAAAGCTATAGGGCCTGTAAAATGGCAGCCAGTTGCTTCTCAAAACGGACACGCGGTGCCCGCCCTTTGAGCGACCTCCATCTAGGAATACTAGGTGTCGATTTGCCGAGTGTGTTTTGGTAGATCGACACCTTTTTTTGTAGGGTCACTCAAAAGAGGGTAATACGATGCGTAACACTACGAAAAACGTCCTGAAGAACCTGCTCCTGTGCGCTGCAATGTTCTGCCTGATGATGGTCATGGCAATGCCCGCACACGCTGCAACTTCCAATGGCGCCGAGCTGCTGAGCCTCATCAACAACGAGCGCGCAGCCAATGGCATCGCTCCTCTGACCGTCGGCAGCACCGAGCTGAACGCAGCCGCTCAGGCCCGCGCCGAAGAGCTGGCAACCAACTACTCCTACAACCGCCCCAATGGCAGCCGCGAGTTCACCGTCCTCGCTGAGTACGGCGTCAATGAGATCGAAGTTGGCGAGAACTACTGGGCAGCTTCCGATTCCGCTGAAGATGTCTTCGAAACTTGGAACCGTTACGATTTCTTCCGTGCCCGCATGATGAGCAAGGACGCCACCCATGTTGGCATCGGCTACTACGAAGGCGGCGAGTACGGCAACTACTGGGTCATGATCTTCACCTACGCTCCCAACACCAGCAACAACCAGTTCGCACAGGAACTCCTGACTCTGGTGAACAACGAGCGCACCAAGAATGGCCTCTCCGCTCTGGCTCTGGGCGATGCAAACCTGAACGCAGCCGCTGAGAAGCGCGCACAGGAAGTTGCAAAGACCGCTTCCCACACCCGCCCCGATGGCACCAACTGCTTCACCGTTCTGGGTGAGTATGGCGTCAAGCAGACCGGCGAGGGCGAAGGCGAGAACATCGGCTGGGGCGAAGCTTCTGCTCAGGAAGTGTTCGACTCTTGGATGGCTTCCGACAGCCACCGCGCAAACATTCTGAACCCCTCCGCTACCGAGATGGGCGTTGGCTACTACTTCGATGCCACTTCCGCTTGGGGCCACCAGTGGGTGCAGCTCTTCGTCTGATAAGAGCTTCTTCAAAATGATATCTCCGTGCTTCAAATAAATCCGGGGAAGGTCCGGCACGAGCATCCGCTCGTGCCGGGCTTTTTCTTTGTGCGGATTTATGCTATACTAAACTTGACCAATTGCAGAAAACAGGAGGAACCAGCGTGGAGGATTACCGCACCGTCCGGGGCACAGCCATCGGCGAATACGAAGAGAAGAAGAGCCGCTTCATTGCGCAGCTCTCGTTTGCAGACAGTGAGGAAAAGGCCGTGGCCTTTCTGGAGCAGGTGCGGGCGGCCAACCGCACGGCGCGGCACAACGTGTACGCTTACCGTCTGCGGGAGGGCAACCGGGAGCGCTATTCCGACGACGGCGAGCCCGCCAAGACGGCCGGCACCCCTGCGCTGGAGGTGCTGCAGCACAGCGGCCTGACCGATCTGATCGTGGTGGTCACCCGGTACTTCGGCGGCGTGCTGCTGGGCACGGGCGGCCTTGTCCGTGCCTACACCACCGCCACGGCCCGTGCGCTGGAAGCCGCCGAGGTCGTCACGGTGCGCAGCGTGGTGGAGCTGGAAGTCACGGTGGACTACTCGCTCTATGAGCGGGCGGCTCTGCTCATCAACGGGGCGGGGGCGAAGCTTGCAGACCCCCAGTTCACCGACCGCGTGACCCTGCGCTGGCAGATGCCCGAAGGCACGGAGCCGCCTTTGCTGGAACAGCTCCGGGAGCTGACGCGGGGCGCAGCGCAGGTGCGCGTTTCGAAGCCGTTTTACGCACCCTTTTAAGAGGTGGAAGCCAGCAGCTTGACCGCAATGCCAAGGGCTCCCCTATTAGGGGAGCTGGCACGCGAAGCGTGACGGAGAGGTTTATTTTTTGGAATGACAGCGATTTTCCCCCTTCGACAGGGCTATTTTGCTAAAATAGCGGCGGGGAAGGGGGCGCAGAAACGAAAGCGAGGGATTTCGGATGGATGTACGCCAGCGTACCGAAGAGATCGAGCGGCTGACCTTTGCCCCATGGGCGACCTTCAGCGATGCCAGCCGGGGCCGGGCAAGGCCGGAGCCGCAGGACCCCATCCGCCCCGTGTTCCAGCGGGATCGGGACCGCGTGCTCCACTGCAAGGCGTTCCGGCGGCTCAAGCAGAAGACGCAGGTCTTCCTCTCGCCGGAAGGCGACCTCTACCGCACCCGGCTGACGCATACGCTGGAAGTTTCGCAGATCGCCCGCACCATTGCCCGCGCCCTGCGGCTGAACGAGGACCTGACCGAGGCCATCGCCCTGGGCCACGATTTGGGCCACACCCCCTTCGGCCACGCGGGAGAGCGGCTGCTCAACTCCATCGTGCCCGGCGGCTTCGCCCACTTCCGGCAGTCCCTGCGGGTGGTGGAGCGGCTGGAGAAGGAGGGAGCCGGGCTGAACCTGACCTGGGAAGTGCGCAACGGCATCGAGCGCCATACCGGCGGGGAGGACGCCGCCACCCTGGAGGGGCAGGTGGTCCGTCTGGCCGACAAGATCGCCTACATCAACCACGATATAGATGATGCCATCCGGGCGAAGATGTTTGAGGAGAAAGACCTTCCTGTCTGCTATACAGATGTGTTAGGCCACAGCGTCCGGGAGCGTTTAAATATCATGATCCACGATATTATCTTAAACAGTCTGGATAAGCCGGGGATCTTTATGTCAGAAGGCATGGAAGAGGCCATGATGGGTCTTCGTCAGTGGATGTTTGACCATGTATATAAAAATGAGATCCCAAAAGCAGAAGAGGGAAGAGCCCAGCAGATGCTTTCCCAGCTTTATTTCTACTATATGGATCATGTAGATGAGCTGCCACAGGAGTATTTAAACTTCTTAGATGCGGGAGAAAAAGTCTCGCGGGTGGTTTGCGACTACATAGCAGGCATGAGTGATATCTATGCCATTGACCAGTTTGAAAAATTATTTGTTCCAAAACGCTGGAACGTATATTAAAACAGGGGCAATGTTTTTGTGCCCGATATTACTTTAACAGAAGGGAGAAAAAGCATGTACTATCCGGATGAAGTCATAGAGGAAGTAAGAATGAAGAATGACATCGTAGATGTGATTTCAGGATATGTAAAGCTGCAGAAAAAAAGGAGCCAATTATTTTGGCCTTTGTCCTTTCCATAATGAAAAATCACCTTCTTTTTCCGTTTCTCCGGGAAAACAGATGTATTACTGCTTTGGCTGCGGAGCTGGAGGAAATGTTCTTACCTTTGTAATGGAATATGAAAACTATACCTTTCAGGAAGCCCTTCAGTCCCTAGCAGACCGGGCGGGAGTTACTCTTCCAAAGATGGAATACAGCAAAGAAGCCAGGGAGCAGGCGGAATTTCGTGCCAGACTGCTGGAGGTAAATAAGCTGGCAGCCAATTATTTCTACTACCAGATGAAGCAGCCACAGGGAAAAATCGCATATGAATATTTCCATGACAAGCGAAAGCTTACAGATGAGACCATGCTCCGGTTTGGCCTTGGCTATTCTAATAAGACCAGTGATGATCTGTACCGTTTCCTGAAAGAAAAAGGCTATGATGATGCATTTTTAAGCCAGACAGGCCTTGTGACCATTGAAGAGAGAGGCGGAAGAGATAAATTCTGGAACCGTGTTATGTTCCCAATCATGGATGTGAACAACCGTGTCATCGGTTTTGGCGGCCGTGTCATGGGAGATGGGGAGCCGAAATATTTAAACTCACCGGAGACAAAATTATTTGATAAAAGCCGGAATCTGTATGGTTTAAACTATGCAAGGACCACCAGGGAAAAATACATGCTGGTATGTGAAGGCTACCTGGATGTGATCTCCATGCATCAGGCGGGCTTTACCAACGCAGTGGCATCTTTGGGAACAGCCTTTACCAGCCAGCATGCAGGTGTTTTA
>OLYB01001122.1_pt1 | contig 21990 bp, 19 predicted proteins | sample 1674481 | NCBI WGS metagenome assembly OLYB01 (sample SAMEA103958167, study PRJEB25191) | human gut metagenome
GAAGCCGGTCCGCATGAAGCGGCAGTTCCCGGAGATTTATCAGCGAATGAAAGAACTTGTGATTACGGCAACAGACAAATAGGATTGGCGTTGTCAGTGTGGAGATATCCTTTGTCTGCCCGCAGGCCGTGAGCAGCAGAACGCCCTCCAGCGCGAGCAGTGCTAATCGTCTTTTTATCATTTTCTGCACTCCCTTCTTTTCCTGTTGGTTTTATTTTAATCATGCTTATCCCCGGAAATCAATAGGCCCACAGCCTTTATTTTGGGCGGCATAAGCATTTAAAATAAAAGCTTGACAAGCCTCTTGGTTCTACCACTTGGAGAGGATCTTTCCGTACATCTGACGCTTGTTGCTGTCGAACCGCTTGACCGTCAGGATCACGGTATCACCGATCTCGAAGTCGCTGTCCTCATACTGATAAGCATAGGAACACATGCAGACAGTGCCATCCGGCAGGTTGCAGAAAACACCGCCGGCATACTTGCCGGAGATCACAGCCTGACGCCGGCTGTTGACAGGGTGACGCCGCTCAGCCCCTTCAAAGGGATCGGACAGCGCTGCCTTCACGGAAACCCTGAGCCGATCCGCATCGGCATCATAGTCCGTCACAACGCAGTCCAGTTCCTGCCCTGGGCGGTAGACGTTGCGCAGATCTGACACGGACATATAGCAGAGATCCTTCTGCGTCAGGCGAATGTCATGACCATAGCACTCCACCGTACAGCGGACGGGGCCAACGTCAATGACACGGCATTTCAGCCGTGTGCCGGGTGTGTTCAGCTCTGCCCGATGGGCAAAGTAGGAACGGCGTGCTTTCATGGCCGACTTACGGGAAGCCAGCGCAAAGCCGTTTTCCCTGTCCACCTTGATGATGTTGAAGGACAGCGTCGCGCCCATGATATGATTCAGGGACATTCCGGGCCGCCCCTCTCCTGACCACATTTCCGTTTCGGGGATCAGGATACGTACACGGTACGGAACGACGATGGCGCAGGACAGCTCCCGTTTTCGCACCTCGCCGGTCCTGCGGCTGCGCACATTCAGCGAGAACATATCCACACCGATCACCGTACCGCTGAGAGGGCTGCCGCCGCGATAGGAAGCGTAGATGGCGTTCCATTCCCGGCGTTCCTCCTCGGACAGATTGCGGTCCAGTTTATGGAAATCCAGATGGAAGAACTTCTCGCGGTCACTCATTTCCGGCTTCGGTGCAGGCGCTTGCTGCTCCGCTGCGGGAGGAGCTTCAGCCGCAGGCGGCGAGGTGTCGTCTTCCGAAACAGCTTCTTCGACTTCTGCGGTGGTTTCCAGTTCGGGCAGAAAGTCCTCCTGTGATGCAGGTTCCTCCGCAAAGTCTACGGTCATATCCGCATCATCGGAGGGCGGTTCTTCTGCATCTTCAGATGCTTCCGTTGAAGCCACCTCGGTTTCGGCATCAGTTTCTGATGGCATAGATGGAATCTCCAAGCCCTCTCCGGGAGGAGTACTCCCAGTCAGGCTGTCAGCGGGCGGCTGCTCCACGGGGTCGGGTGTCGTTTCTACTGTGGATTCCGTGACCTCCACAGGGGGATCAGACATTGGTTCGGTCGGGATGGCTTTCTTTCTTGGCATTTGATGACCTCCTTTACAACGTTGTGTTTTTATTCGCAAAGAAACGGTGTGTACCGTTCTTTTGCTTCTGTGCAATGATTTGGCGATCCGGCAGTTCCTTGCCTTGCAGGGCGAGGGAGTGTTCCGGAAGCCAGATGAGCCGCTCTTTTTCTCCAAGCTCTATACGGCGAAAAGAGGGTTCGCGTTCTGCGGTCAAAGCTGCCACATAGTAGGCGGTCAGCTCATCACCGAAGAGAAAACAGAGCAGAGCGGGCAGACTGGCGGGGATAGAGAATTGAAGCGGACACCCGCCTGTGATCTCCAGCATCACGTCGATGCTCTCCAAAAGCAGCGGATTTGCCGTTTTTGTGATAAGACGAATCACATCATCCTCCACACAGACAGCGTGAGAGATCCCGCTGAGCTGCCGCAGCATGGGTGTCAGATGCTCCGGACGCATGGTCATTACCCGTTCCCGGTACTTGCCATACAGCAGCGCGAGAAGCTGGTCGCGCCGGATACAGCCGACCTTGCCTAAGATCTCCATGATGCACTTTTGCTGGTTGGTCAAAAGCATGGCTATATCACCTCCTATGGCCCGCCAAGGCTGTTGAGGTAGGGATCGACGACCAGATCGCTTTCACCCTCCGTGATACAGTTGAACAGGACAGCCATGGTGTATTGGATCGAGTTGCGGATATTGCGCTCCTGATTGGCCCGTAGCCGCTGCTCCGTATCGCGCAGCGTTAAGTTATCCAGATCGTGGAGCCTGTGACGCACCCTGCTTTGCGGCAATGTGGCGTTGCCTACCCGAAAGCTGTCCGAATAAAAAAGCCGCTCGATGGCCGTTTCAAAAATGCGGGCCATCTCCGGCTCAAAAGAGGAGAGCTCACAAGCATCCAGAATGCCGGTAAGCTCTTCTTCGTCCAGCCCATCCATAACGGATGGACTGACTTCAATATAACTCTCATCGTTCTTCCTTTTATCAGTATAACTTGGCCGCAGATCCTGCGGTTCTGCAGGCGCAGCATCTGCGGTTCTTGAACCGCTGGTTTCGCCATTCTTGAACCGCCTATCCTGCGGTTCTGAATGTTCAAGAGCCGCAATATCCGCGGTTCTTGCGCTGCATTCCTCCGGCTCCATAAATGGCGCGCACTGATAATCTGGATCATCCATGGGCTGTACGCAGGCGAGATAGATTTGGTTGGCGTCGCCGCGTCCGCAACGTTTTTCCCAGATCAGGCGAAGCTCCGCCAGTTTACGGAAGGCGGCAGACACCCGCTGCTCACAAATGCGCAGCTCCCGTGCCAACGCTTTGCGGGGAAAAATCACAAAGACCTCCCCATTGTCATTGACCCAGCCGTTCCTGCGGGAGAGCTGAAAGCGGTTCAGGAGGAAGGTGTAGGCCACCTTGGCGTCCAGGCTCATTTCCGCGTACCGTTGGTCGGAAAATAACCACCGCGGCATTTGCAGATGGTGGACGCTCTGTATATCCGTTTGCTTCATAAGCGCAAACGCAGGGCGCTGGTTCAGTTTTGCGGCTTTCATACCGGCCCCTCCTCATATCGTTTTGTTATTCTGCCTGTTTTCGTGGCGCGGGCTTCAGCTCCACCATGCCGAGATCGTTGCCATCTACCTCATAGGCAAAATCATCGTCCTCTGCCATAGAGATCGGCAGCTCTGCCTGCGGGGCAGGCGTCCGTTCTTCGGCAGGGGGCTTTTCTTCCTTCCGAGGCGCGGTGGTCGGTGTCTCCTGCGCTTTTTGCTTCCATGCGGGGATATAGTCCACCACGCGGCAGGTCGCAAGTCCGGCGAAGTCCGGCAATTCTTCCGGCGTCAGCTTATAAAGCAGCGCGGGCCGGTGGCCCTGAAACAGTGCCAGACACTTTTGCTGATCTAAGCGCAGCACCTCATCCGGCTGCATCAAGTCCCGCTGGATATTACTGCGGGTTTTGGAATAGGGCCGGGGGCTGTTATAGATGGGTGAGAACAGGGGCTGCATGGGCATCTGGTTATTGGTGACAGCAATAGTGACCTTGCCACACTTTTCCGAGATGTACTTGGCAGAGGTCAGGTCGTTGCAGCCCATATAGATGGTCTGGTTAAAGGTGTTGAGCTGATTTTCCCACTCCTTGCCAGGGTATCGCTGCTGCCACTGGCTGAGGCTCTGTACCACAACCTGACACGCGATATTGAAGCCGCGCACACTGTTCAGCGCGTCGGCAATACCCTCCATGTATCCGATGTTGCAGTATTCGTCCAGACAGAAGTTTACCAGCACCGGCAGCCGCCCGCCCTTGCAGTGGAGACGTGCGTAATTGGAGAGTTGCGGCATGGCCAAGGAGAAAAACAGCGAACTGAGAAACCGGTAGGCGCTGTCCTGCGCGGAAATGATGATGAAATACGCGCAGGGCCGTTGTCCCGGCAGCACGAGGTCTACATCGTGGTTGCGGGTGATCGTGTCCACCAGCTTGTTCTGGAAGATGGCAAGCCGGTTGCCAAGGCCGGTGATGATATTGCCCCAGAGATTTTCACGGGCTTTCAGGAACAGTCCGTGATGGCCCTTGGCGGGGTGGTCAGGCGGCAGCGACGCCAGCGTGCGGTTCAGCTCATTGACGCTCATGGTGGCGAGGATCTGATACACGTCGCCCAGACCCCGCTGCTCGATGGGCAGCAGATCACCCTTTTCATCCCGCAGATTGCAGACATAGTGGATCAGGGCCATCAGGAGATTCAGCTCCGCACGGCTCCAGAAATCGTCGGCCTCCTTGGGACTGGAGGTGTTCTGGATGATGGTGTTGGCCACCGTCTGCACCAGATCCGTTTCCGTATCCAGGCCATAGAGACAGTTCCAGCCATCTGAGTGCGCCATGTCCAGAAAGTTGACCGCTTTGACGTAGTGGCCGTTTTCACGGAAGTAGGGGGAAAGCTGCTCGAACAGTTCACCCTTTGGATCGACGCAGAATACGGACTCCTTTCGCTGAGCGCAGCCCATCAGAAAAGGCAAGATCAGGCCACGGGTCTTCCAGCTGCCCGGCGCACCGATGCAGAGAAGATTGTTGTTTTCGCCGGGTACCATACGGTGCGCCACATAGGCGGCGTATTTGTCCGGGTCTTCCGGCCGTTCCTTGAGCTTACCCAGCAGCATTCCGGAGACACTGCGTATGGGGCCGATCTCCAGAAAGGCTTCCATCTCCCGTTTGGTGAGGAAGCCGGAGGAGCCATGCGTCCCGTCCGGGAGAATATCGAAGCCCCGTGGGTCTCGCGTATACTTATAGCCGGAAAACCAAAGGTACCCACGCTTGGTCACAAGGCAGAACATCAGCACGAAGAACGCAGTGGCTTTCAGCCCAAAGCCGGAGAATATCGCCAGCCAGTTGCGGATCGGATCGAATATCCAGATGGCGGTCACATCCTGCCCCGTATTATGAAAGACAGCGTCAATTCCGAGGCGCATGGAGTTCAGGAGCATCCCGTAAAAATACCAGCACACCAGCCCGACGGGGATGTAGAGGGGCAGTTTCTTTTTGTGCCGCTGGAACCATACACCCCAGCGGGCTTCAACGGTATCCTCCAGCTTTTCCAGCAGCTTTGATAAGCGGGGCATGGATCATCTCTCCTTTTTCTGTGACATAGGGGGTATCCAGTGGACGGTAAGGCTTCGGCACATCTCCCAGCAACTGCGTGATGGCATCCTCGGTCAAGGTAAAGACCCGCGCTTTTCCGGTGTCCTGATAGCGCGGACCCCATACTTCTGCTACCTGCTGCGGCAGAGCGGCCAATACGAGCTGCGAATAGCCCTGCTCCCGTGCCAGCGTATAGGCGGCGTCCACACGGCGCAGCTCCATGTCAGCCGCCAGCACGAAGGGCTGTCCCTGAAACAGCGCGTCCCAACAGGGACGGTCAGGCGGTGGAGGGCGGTAATGGCCTTTCAGCGCCAAGCGCGTCAGTCTCTGTCGATAATCCGGCTGAGCCATGATCTGAAGCTGTGTCACACCGGTGTCGTCGCAGGGCAGAAGATAAACCGGCTGCCGGAACCAGCGGGCAGCGGCGCCGTAGGTCATGAGCTTGCTTTCGTCCTCTGCCATAGGCTTGTCCAGTTCGGTAAGCATATCTAAATAGCTTTCGCCGCAAAAAAGGAAGCTGCGTGTTCCGGGCAATTTTGCGGTGTTGTTCTGAAAGGCGGACAGCTCATCCATGGGGCAAAGGCAGCCGATGTCCGGACAGACATAGTGCGCGGCACAGAGCAGATCCCCCACGTGGAGTAATGCTGCCGTGCGGGTGCTGCCCCATGGGTTACGGCCACGCCCGCGACCGGCAGAGGTGAGAAATAAGGCATTTCCCTCCACCAGTTCATCCGGCTGCGTAGCATAGACGTTGATACCGGACTGGTAGGCTGTCAGCAGCAGAGAAGCAAGCCGCAGCCGCCGCACGATGGCATCCGCATGGTACGTTCTCGGCGTATCCGGCAGCCATGCGCTTCCCACCAGCAGCCGACGTCCCTCTGCGGTAAGGATCAGAGCCTCACTTTTGCTATGGTATTTGATGAGCTTCATCGCCAGCAGATTCGATAGCTCTGTCTCGCTGACGACCCGCAGCAGTTGAGCAGGTCGGATATACTGGCACCATCCCAGCAGCCGCAGCGCCTCGATCTCACGCACACAAAAAACCATTCGCACCCTCATTCCTGTGAACGCCGAAAGTGACCTTACACCGGCACGGTGTAAGGTTGCTTTCGGCGTCTTTCTCGCATCAAAACTGTTGGCTCCCCGTAGAAGGCAGTTTTTTCACCGCTGCGGGCAGGAACAGAGGGACGGAAAAGCTTGCCGGCAAAAGGCTTTGCGGGGCGTATATACCCAACAGATTTTGCTTTCTGAGGAAGCGCGGTATTTTGACCCGTTTTGGTGGAAAACCTGTTGGGTATTTCCGCCTCAATATAGCCCCGTAACGCTGTAATCCCCCGATCGTGCGGAGAAGAAATCCGGTGCATCCTTCATGTCCAGCACGGTGATGTGACACACATTCTGGCAGCTCCGTGTGGAGAGCAGAGCTACCGACAGCGTATACTGATCGTCGTCGGGGATCACCCTGCCCTTCATGGCGTTGCTGACCGCTTTCCAGCCCTTGTTGTCCTGATCGAAGATGTGGCGGCCATCCACATCGCTGTATTCCTCGATCACCAGCAGTGCGCTATTGAAGTGAGGGAGCTGCCCACCGCAGGCTTCATAGGCATCCAGCAGCTCCACCAATGTTTCTGTCAGCCATGTGGGTGGCTGGAACCGGCAGTGGGGCAGCAGAGTATTGATGCGGATATGAAGCCAGTCGATGCCGATACGTTCCACGCTGCCCACCACCTCCAGCGGACGAAGGGCGCGGCCCCGTTTATACCCGCCTGTGCCGGGACTCTGCTGCTCGCAGAGGCGGCGAAGCTGCAAGGCGGTATCCTCAAAGCTGCCACATAACGCCTCCAACATTTTCTGAAAGGTGTCAGGCGGCAGATTGTCCGCTTGGATCAGCAGCTTGCGGGCGTCTATGGCGGCGTCTTCCGTCAGGCGCTGGATCTCCCGTAAATCAGTTCGTTTGCTCATTTTGTTCCTTTCTTCCGGGCCTGCCGGTCGGTGGGCGATGTGGTAATGGCGTCATACTCCTTTTTCGTGACATGGAAGGCCACGGGGACGTGATTATACCCGATGCACAGCAAGCCCTCGCCGCGCCGGAAACGTGTGATCTGCCGTACCTCTTCTTCCGAGAGGTTGAGGATCTGCTGAATGAGGCGGGCTTCCTGCTCCTCCATCTGCATGACGAATTTGATACGGCTGGAGTCCAGAATGCCCTTGCCGTACTTACCGCCCTCCAGACTGAATAAGTCCTGCATGCCCTGCGTGGAGGTGATGGCAATACCGCCAAGGCCGCGGATGGTCTTGACCATCTCCTGCACATAGGCAGCAGCCAGCGGATTGGAACCGGCACCTACCAGACTCCACAGCTCATCCGCGATCAGGGCGGACAGCTCGCCGCCTGCGTTCATGATGATGTCGTTGGCCACGTCGATGGCCCAATAGATACCGGGCAGAATCAGATCATCCGGCATACCGGATGTGTCCAGCACGATATATTTGTTGTCGATGCTGATGTGGTTGCGGCGGCCCATGGCGGCGGCAGAGCCGGTCACATAGCGGGTCAGTACCACTGCCAGATGCTTGGTTTCCGGCTTTTCCAACAGAACGCTGTACCAGTCGGGGATAATGGGCATCTCCTTGAATGCGCCGTTTTCATCCACCACGGAGGCATTGTCAAAGGTGATCCCATAGCGGTCATAGCACTCTACCAGTGAGGCGTCCAGATAGTTCTTGTCTTCCTCCGTGAGATCCTTCTTTTGCAGGGAGTACCAGATGATGAGCCGGGAGATCTTATCCGCCAGCACGGAGTCGTCCCGCGCCGCCAGCTCTTGTATTCCGGCATAGGCGTCCAGTGTCTTGCGGCGGATAGCCATGATGTTAGGGCAATCCCGCGAAGATGGTGACAAACGTAGGTACAGGCCGCCCAACTGCTCACAGTTGGGGCGGAACTCGTGGCCTTTCTTGGGAATGACGCACACCACACGCTTGCCCTGCTCCCGCAGGCGTCCGGCCAGGCATTGGAGCGTTACGCTCTTGCCGGCGCCGGAGTTGCCGCCGATCCACCAGTTGCCGTTGGTGTATTTGTAGTCGTCGTAAGGGTCAAGGAATACTGGGGACTTGTTGTAGAGGTTCAGCCCCAGAAAGATGCCGTTGCGGTCGCTGTGCTCATAGGACACAAAGGGGAATGCCGCAGCTACGCCGGTGGTCAGCGCGTTGCGGCGGCTCTTGCGCTCAATGTCGGCATCCAGTGCGACCAGCGGCAGCGTGGAGAGAAAGCCCTGTTCATTGGCGTAATCGCAGCGGCGGGCGATCATGTCCACCGATACACACAGCTTCTCCACGGCGGTGACGCGCTGTTCCAGCGTATCCGGATCATCTGCCACTACTTCAATGAGGGTGTGCATATAGTAGAAGTCCTCACCCTGCCGGTTCATGACGTCCTTCAGGTAGAGACCGGAGGTGATGGCACTGTCCAGTTCCTCATAGTCCTGACGGGTATCTCCCACATCCCGCATTCGACTGCGGTTGAGCATGGTGGTCTGCGCGATCTTGGAGAGGATCTTTTCCCGGTTCTGACGAGTAAAGCTGAAGCTGACATTGACGCCCTCGCCCGCCTCCACCAGCGGCGCAAGCCAGCAGGAGCCGACTGTGGTGCTGTAGCCATAGCCGGTGATGTAGAGGTAGGCATGAAAAACGCCGTCCACTACGATGTAGTCACGGCTTTTCGTATCAATAGCGGTGGGGGATAGAATATCCAGAATAGTGGTGGAGCCGGCTTCCAGCTCGGAGAGATCCGGTCTTTCCGGGCCGAACAGCAGCCGTTTCAAAAGCGGCTGCTTCTTGATAACAGGCTCAGCTTCTGCCGGTGGTATAGGTTTCTTTTGCTTTTTCATGGTGATACTCCTTAATAGTGATCTATTTCAAAAACATAAAATGAAACGCATCAAAAACGCAAAACAAAATCCTTCAAAAACATAAAACGCGACCGTATTATGGCTGTTCCTCATACACGCCATGCACCGCCGTGGTCATATCAAACACGCCCTCCGGCAGCTTGACACGCTGGCTGGTGCGCTTGTTGATGATCTCATAGAGCAGCTCCAGTGCAAAGTCATCCGCATAGCGCGGCTCCTGCACCTCCAGTTCACACAGATCCAGATAGCGGCGGGCGGTGTCCGCCTCCTCGTTGAGCCGCTGGATAATGCCCTGTACGGTGTTGGGGGACGCCCGCATCTGCGATTCATACTGGAATACCATAAAGAACCGGTGCTGCAAGGCATTGCTGGCCACACCCATGCCGATGTCCTGAATGTTGTCCTGGATCATTTCACGGCAATAGGCGTTGTCCTCGTTCTTTGCGTACTCCTGCATCCGCTCAACGTAGCGTGATATGTCGGCAGGCAGCGTCCGTGCCTCAAACTGCATGTGATCCGGCGCGATCTTCAGATATGCGGTAAAGGCTTCCACAATGGCCTGTCGGTCCTCAGCAGACTTCAGATAGATGTTCACCGGTACGATCTCAAGGATCTTGATAAAGCGGTTGTCCTTTGTGATAACCACGCCGCCGATGATATTCTTGACAGGCAGCCAATCCTGAATGCTGCCCTGATAGCTGGCGGTAGCGCCGGTCTCCACACCGCCGCCAAATAGTGCTTTTTTGATGCTCATGCCGTTACCACTCCTCTGAAATACATCATGCGCCTGCGGCAGTGCCATGCCCACCAGCCTTTCAACCAGCGTGTCAGACTGTCGTCGCTGACGCCCATCAGCCCAAAGCCGCCGATGGGGACGACCAGCGAGACGGTCACGATGATCTTCGGCGTCAGGGAGAAGGGCAGATATGTCAGGCACACATACAGCACCGGCAGGCATAAAAGAAGGGCCTCGATGAGATTGCGGATCTCAAACAGGCCCAGGATCCGTCCGGCATTGGTAAAGTTGACTGGGATATAGTAGGTGTCAGTGTTCATCCTCGACCTCCTTCGCGGGCTGCAAAAGCCGCCCTTTATAGGTTTGATATTCTTGCTTCAGTTCTTCCGGCGCACCGTCCCATTCCGCCAGCAGCCGCTCCATACCGAGGCAGAGCAGACGCTCGTGGTACTCGGTGGGTGGAATATCCGTCAGCTCCATGCGGCTGAGGTGCTGGTTGCTGATGTTCATACGTCCGGCAAGTGCTTTCAGTGTGATTTTATATTTGATGCGCAAAACGCGCAGGCGGGTGGGAACGTACATTATCCGGCCTCCCTGTATTCGATATAGGGGATGCGGCACCAGCCCTGCCAGCCGCGGCCCGCGACCTCCGTCCGTACCACGCCGTACTTGGTGCCCATGGCCTCCACCGCGTAGCCGTTGCCTACATAGACGCCGATGTGGCCCTGTTTCCATAGAGCGATGCCCACAAGCTCCGGCATGGTGTCCATTGTTCCCGCCATACCGGCCTTCTGGGCGTTGGCGTACATCCGGTCGGCGCCCACATCGGGCATTCCGTTCGTGCCGTAGTTGATGGAGCCGCTGGCGGCATCAAGCCACCCATAGCCTTTGATGAGTCCGATGCAGTCCGCCGTGCGTCGGCCCAGCCAGTTGGCGCGGATAAAGTCTTCATATTTGCCGACGCCCTCCGGATACTGCTGGAGCTTATAGTTGAACAGAGCTTCTGTCAGGACATTTCCATAGGTACCCCAGCAATAGCCCCAGTTGTTCTCCCACGCCTGCATGGCGTAGGCGGCAAGGTCTACGTTATTCTTGGTGGAGGGGCTGACAAAACCGGACGTATCAATGGTGTCGCCGTAGCTGCCGCCGTGCTCATAGTCTCCGGTATAGCCGGTGTCACCGCTGTAATTGGGACGGTATGGCGCGTAATATTCCGCGTATTCCTCCAGCGCATTGCTCTCGGTCAACACCTCATACAGCGCACCCGCCCATGTGCGGGCGTCTTCCTCAAAGGAGAGCTGATCCATAAATGTCTCCGGGTCAAGGTGGTCAATTTTGATGACCAGCGTTCGCTTGAGCAGGCCGCCGAACTCGAAGATGTTCAATGTCGGCTCATAGCGGAGCCGTGAGGTTGCCAGCGACAACACGGCCTCCGTGGTCATTACCTCCAAGTCCTGTTGATAGGCCACAGAGCTGATAGCAATGAACCGACGCAGGTCATCCTCATCAAAGTCGCTGTTGATCTCCACCCCGTCGATCTCTATGCCCTCCTCTTCATATTGCTGGATAAGGCTTGTCACGATGGCGTCGATCTGCGTGTTCTCAAAGTCCTCCAGATCCATATAGAACCCGCCCAACGTCATGGCTTGCCCTGTCATGCGGGAAACGGAAGCTGTCCCGGAGGAAGCAAAGCCAAAAAAAATATTGGGGAGATAGGCAAAAATCAGCATAGGCAGCGCGATCAATGCCACCAGTACCCAAATTGCCAGCTTGGCGAGAAACGGCGCAGCCTCCTTTGCCGCCGCCACGGCGGCACCGTGGACACCGCCCGCTGCGGCTGCCTTGGCGATCCTCGCGGCACTGACAATGCGCTTTACTGTGTCGATACCGCTGTGCTGGCGCTGCTTATCCTCCATGGTCATCGTCCTTTTTCTTGTCGGTCCGCTTGCTGCTCTTGGCGTCCTTCGGGACAGAGCGGCCCGATACGGTGGGCTGTTTCACCTGCGTAGGGATATGCGGCGTCTGCTTGGGCGTACCTTGGGTATTCTTCGTGGGGCTGACGGTTGGCCTGCGGGTGCTGTGGCTCATTCCTGCGGTATCGGGACGAACTCCACTGCGCTGACCTGTGACCGATGTAGTGCGGGCGGCACTCCGTTCCTGCGGAATCGTGCTGGAGCGTGGTGCCTTGGTCGGAGCATTGGCAGACGCGGGAGCCGGACGCGCGATTTTTCCCGCCACAGTGGAGCGGGCGGGGCCGGTATTCCTGCTGTATCGGCTCTCAAAAGCAGAGGTCGCCGTATGCTGCTGGGCGGCAGAAGCGGTATGCTGCTGCGCACCCGCCTGCACATGGCTGCTGCGGCTGACGGTATGGCCCGCTTTTCCTGCGGTATCGGAGGGGGCGATCTTCTGCTCGCCGGGGACGTGACTCACAGGGCGGCGCGTACCGGGCATGACAAAGCTGCGGTCTGCCGCTGCGGACGCCGGCTGTGCTGTCGGTTCCGCACCGGATGCCCGCGGCTCAGCCTGGCGCGGCGAGCTGCCGGACTGCTGCTCGGAACGTCTGCTGTCGGCAAAGGTGTTGACTGTGTTGACGCCACCATAATAGCGTCCGCCGCTGGCGGGCTTGCTGCCGGACTTGGTCTGCGTCTGTGCGCCGGTTTTTCCTGCGGTAGTGTTCTTGCCTGCGGTCTGCACAACACGGGAGGCCATCGTTCGCGCCACCGTATAGGTCAGCACACCGGGGAAGGAACGCCCCAGAGAGTCGCCGGTGATGGCAGGATTTAGCCCGATCCGCGTGATGATGGCATCGCTCTTCTTGGCTACCTTGACTACGGTAAGCACCATCACGATCCATGGTAGAACCGCTATCCCACTGGGGTGGAAGGACAGGATCGACAGCAGCATTTTGACGAACACCACATTCATCACCATCAGCAGACACATGGAGCCGTACATCCGGCACCAACCGGAGAAAATGTCCGAAGTGCTGCGGCTGCCTCCCACGCCGAAGGCCAGCGGTGCCGTAATGGTCAGCACCGCCAGAATGAAATACCTCTCCGCCATCTCAAAAAACAGTTTACAGGTCTGAAACATGACGATGAGACCGAAAACGATGACCAGCAGCCACGAAGCGGTCAGATCAACGAAAAATCCTTCATCCGGTAGCTTGATGGCCGCGGCGTCCGGCATCTGCACCATGTCGATGATAACCGAGGTCATATTCAGGCAGATGTCGCAGATTTGCGGACTGGCCACCAGTAGGAAAGAAAAGACAAAGGTGCGGGTGAACAGCAGCTTGGGGTCGTCGGCCTCGAAGCCTACACCGGCCATCATGCTGCGGGTGGCCTGAAACACCAGATTGCCCAGCAGCAGCGCCCAGCCCACACCCAGCATGATCTGCCGGATGGTCGTGATGATGGGCATGTATGTTTCCAGATAGGCAAAGTCGAGGCTCATCAGGTCAAAGAGCACCGAGGAAAAGTATTCCCAACACTCTAATATCAGCCCGTATATCCATTCAAAAAAGCCCCGAAAGAGCAGCTCAAGCATAGTCGGTCACCCCTCCCATCCGAGGAATGTGATATTTCACGGCTCCAGCGTGGCAAGTCCCTGAAACAGCGGGACAACATAGGCGATAAATGCGCCGATGCCGTTGATGATGGCCCACGCCAGCCAGATACGCTTCAGCCAGTCCCATGCCTGATCCGACTTCTGCTGGGTATTGGACATCTTCGCACCGATCACGGCGATGGCGGTCATAAGACCTGCCAGCACTGTGCTGACCGAGGCGATGTGGGTATAGATGTCCTTGATGATCCGGCTGGCCGCTGTCCACATATCCTCCACGGCGTAGACGGGAACCAATAAAAAAAGCCCTGTCAAAAACAGGACACAGCAAAAGAGATAGACCTTGTATGCGGTTTTCATGTTCATTCAGTTTCCTCCATAGTGGCAGATGGTTCGTTTTCTTGCAGGATATCTGATAAATGCGCGGCAAAGGCACGCATGAAAATGGGGAGAATGTCCTTGCTGCCTGACAGCCACCAGATGGGGTCAGGCAGACCGCGGCGCATGGCGTCATAGGACATGGATAGTGCCAGCAGTGCTTGGCGGGGTCGGCTCTCTACTTCCTCGCAGATAATATGCTGGCAGACGCCTGCCGCGCTCTCATGGCTCTCTACGGAATCGCAGAGCTGGTCGTAATAGAGACCGGCACTGACATAAGCCAGCGGTCGAATAATGCGTTCATCCGGCGTACCATCCGGTGTGAGCAGCCCCATCCGCCGCAGCCGCATGGCGGCGGAATCATCAAAAGGGGTGGTAATATGCGGCGGCATTCGTTGTGCGTGCATGTTGATCCTCCTTGGTGTGTAATGGTTTCATAAAGCGACAATGTTTACCCTGTTATGCAAAGCGGGCGTTATATTAGTGCGTTAACGACTGATGAGAGTTTTTGTGTTGAACTTTTATTGAAAACTTTGTCATAAATTGATAAAATATGTAATAACTCATTGGAGGTGAACGCAAATGACTGAATCCGAACTTTATGCTGGCATTGCAACAACTTTGTTAGATAAATTTGCCGGACGCATTATTAAAGGGCTAACAGATCCTGTGAAGAAAGCATGGGAACAATTCAAGATTGATTTTGATATTGTTTTTCGCGATTATTTGAAGAACTCGGTTGAAAAATATGGTAAAATAAAGACAATTTTATATCGTACAGAACCTAAACCTCTTAACGAGTTTTTTGAATGTCCAAACTTGCGTAAGGGAAGCAAGACGATTATGAGTGGAAAGTCTATAGATGATCTCCTCGATATTTCTCATTTTCTCATTATCCAAGGCATGGGCGGAATTGGAAAGTCTACATTTTTGAAGTATCTTTTTTTAGATGAAGTATCTAAAAAGGACTATATCCCCGTCTTCATTGAACTAAAGGATATTAATCAAGTTGATGGTGAATATGAAATTAGTGATTTTATATTCCAACGGCTTTATACCTTGGGGGGAACACTAAAAAAGGAGTGTATGGAATATGCGCTCCAATCTGGGTGTTTTTTATTTTTGCTTGATGGATACGATGAAATCTCCACGGACAAGAAGGATGTGTTTTTTCGTAAACTAGATAACTTTTGCGATCGGTTTTCAGAGAACTATTTTGTTATTTCTTCTCGCCCATACAGCGAATTTGTAGAATTTCAAAGATTTTCCGTTTTATCTCTTTGTAACTTGAATAAAAAGCAAGCGTTATCTTTAGTGAAAAAAATCGAATTCGATTCTGAAATAAAGCTTCGTTTTTTGAAGTCTCTTGATCAGAACTTATATGAACGACATAAATCATTTGCCTCAAATCCGTTATTGTTAAATATAATGCTGTTGACCTTTGACAACTATGCGGAAATACCAGAAAAACTGCACTTATTTTATGCAAATGCATTTGAAACCTTATATTCAAAGCACGACGCTACAAAGTCTGGCTTTCGGAGGGAACTAAGGAGCGAGTTATCATATGATAACTTTAAAAAAGTGTTTGCCCAGTTCTGTTTCATTACTTATTATCAAGCTAAAATTGAATTGACGTATGATGACATTGTGACAGTACTGAACAAGATTAAAGGCAGCAACGGCATTACTATATTTAGGCCAGAGGATTATTTATATGATTTGGTAAATTCAATTTGCGTACTATATAGAGAAGGCGTAACTTATAAATTTACACATCGTTCATTTCAAGAATATTTTTCTGCTATTTTTCTGAAAGAACTATCTGATCAGAATATGGAAAAAATGGGAATTAGCCTTGTGAAGAAGGATTATTTTAGGGCTTCGCATGATAGTGTCTTCTTTATGCTACGCGATATGGCCGAACAACGTTTTGAACAGAATATTTTGTTGCCGTTCGTAGTTGAATTTGAGACAACATGCTCGGATACTGATAAGTACGATTTTTATTTTGAAGAATTATCACCTGAGATCTTTTTTGATGAAGTCGATTTCGATGGAGAAATTCACTTGGTGATATGCGCGGACTTTAACGTCGAGGCAGTGGGTTTTATCTATGCTATGGCACGGCATTATAGAGACACCACCTCGTCACATGTCAAGCAACTAAAAGATGCGGAAGATGAGCTGAGAAACTTCTTGATTAGTGAAAGAGACTATAAAATAGAAGAAAAGGTAGATTTAACTGAGTATAGAGATGATTCTAAATTATATTCATTGTTAAAAGCTACTTGGATTGGAGATTATCTAACCGTTATGGCCAATTTAAGAGAAATGCTTGAACATAGACGCAGAAAAGAAGAGCAGGATTTGTTTGAGCTACTTGATGAATGATTGCTGTCGAGGGGTGGCATCGACTTCCATTAACATAATGCAAAGGGCTCGATACCTTGCGGTATCGAGCCTTTTTGTATAAAACGGTTATGCCTGTGGCGTTAATGCTTTGATGGCTTGTTGGTTATGCTGCTTGCCGATCAGGTAGAGAAACGCATAGGCGGGAATGCGATAGAGGCTTGTAGCACCTCGTTCAGATAGTCCGAAGTCTGTTGGGTTCTTTGAAATGACGTAGCCAGGGGTATCCGCCATGCCGTAGATAACGATCCCGTTATCGTCCTTCACGGTGGAATTATTTCTCATCTTTGCCTCAATATACTGAATTGGCTGGCCTGCGTACTGAACGGCCACATCGATCTCGGCCCCTTTGCTGTCTCGAATAAAGCCTACTTCGTAGAGCGTGTTTTCGCTGACAAAAAAGTCTTTGACATGCTTAAATACCGCTGTTTCTAATGCAAAGCCCAGTTCGGAAGGCTTGGTATAGATGTCGGCTCCCAGCACGACCGCGCCGCGAATGCCGCTGTCTGCAACATAAATCTTGTTTCTAGCCTTCAACACCTGCTTGCCTTTGATATTCAACTGAGGACTGATGTTGATGAGATTGGCGTCGGCCAGATACCCGATATATTTCTCTACCGTAGGGCGGGATACCCCATCAAACTCTTTGCACATTGCTTCAATATTGATGATACTGGAGGAGTTGTAACACAAATAGACGAAGACTTTTTCAAGTTCGTCAATACTGCGGATATCATGGACGCGAGGTAGGTCATGTTTAATAGCTCGATCCATAACATCTTCACGAATCAACTTCTGCGCATATGGAACATCCTCTGTTTTTACCAGTTCAGGGAATCCACCGATTTGCATATAGCGCATCAGATGGATTTGCAGGTCGGACAGTCCCATCATAAGCTGTGTTTGCTGCTGCTTACTTAGCGTATGGATGCGAAATACATCATCCACGCTCTGGGCCTTGCTGATTCCCTTTAATGCACAGTACTCATAAAAGGAGAGCGTCGTAACTTTGATAACAGTCCATCTGCCGGCACCGCTTTCACGCACGTCGTCTTCGATGGCGGCACTGGCGGAGCCGGTGGCTACTGACCGCATATCCGGATTCATGTCATAAGCCATTTTCAGATAATTGGTCCAGTCCTTATCGAATTGAACCTCATCTACAAACATGTAGAAATGTGCATCATCTGAAATGTTGTTTTTATAGATGTTCAATACCTGATCCATCCCGGCCATACGGATCAAAGGATGATCAAAGGTAAAGAACAGAATGTTCTGTGGCTTCACGCCCTGCTCCAGCAGATCGTGGATAAGCTGATACATGATTGTGGTTTTCCCGGTTCGTCTTGCGCCACTCATCACAACGATCCTGCGCAAATCGCTGAGAAGTGATTTGCGGCAGGTGTAGTAACTGCTGCGGTGAAACTCCTTGACAAACGCTTTCGGTACTACGCCATTCTGCCACCACGGATTGAATGTCGTTAGAATTGAAAGTATATTTTCTTGACTGACAATCGCCATATAAACACCTCTACCGGAGTCATTATATGTTGTATCATACCGCTAATTTGAATTATTGTCAATAATAATTATAAATATACTTTGAATTAAAGGCGGGAAAAACGAAAGCACGTTTTCTTTCAAACTATCAAAGAAACTGACGATAACTTAGGTGATACCACCCAAGCTACCAGAACTGCTTTTATCTGGAGAGAGTTGCACGCTTATGTGCGATTTCCTTCAGAAACTCCAAAAACATCTCCTCCAATTCCGCCTCGCTGCCAATTTGCTCTAAATACGGTGCAAACTTTCTGCGGTCAAAAGTTATCTTCTTGGATGGTGCGGAACGCTTCTTATCCGCGGCGGTGCGGGCTTCACGCCATGCGGCGTAGATGGACTGCTTATCCGCTGCGGGCGGCGGGCATTTCTGCGTGATGTGGTTCAGGGTGGCCTTGTTCAGCCGATACCCTTCAATGCGGCACATCTCCACAAACGCCTCCTGTGAGGCTGCATCGTAGTCGGCGATCATATCCGCACAGCTCAGCGGCAAGTGCCGGGGCTCGTTTTCCAGAATATCCGCTAGAGGCGGGATCAGTCCGGCCAGCTTGACAGCCTTGCGGATCTCATATTCTGTAACGCTAAAGAAATCCGCTACGATTCCACGGGCATTGTACCTTTGGCGATTTTCGCCAAAGGTTTCTGGTGCCGCATTACGCTGCCCGTTTCGGTTTTTAGCATCCAGCATAGCTTTATATGCTTTTCCGCGTTCGATGATGGTCAGTTCCTGCCGCCGCAGCAAATTGGTGGCTGTGGCGATAATAATGGCGCGGGCATCGTTGGCCACAACCACCTCAGCGGGAATTGTGTCATGCCCGGCCATGCGCCATGCGGCGGTGCGATTGTGTCCGGCCAGAATCTCATATTCATCGCTGCAGGGGATACTCCTGACGATGATACGCTCCAGCAGGCCCTGCTCAAGAAGCTGCTGGGCAAATGCCCGCAGCTTTTCCGGGGGATATGGGTGAAATCCAATATCGGTGGTGAAAAAGGGACGCAGCTTATCTACCGGAAGCTCACGAATCGTAGAAGCTGCCACGGGAAGCGGGTCGATAAGGCTCTCGTAAGCCCGGTTGCCGATCTCCATTTCGGAGATCTGCTGGGCAGCGCTCATGTGCTGCTTCAGCAGGTCTTTCATGTTGCTGCTCTTAGCCAAGCGACAACACCTCCCGCGCCAGACTGCGGTAGGACTCCGCAGCGGGGTTCTTCGGTGCGTAGTCCAGAATACTCATACCGGCGGCAGGGCATTCCGCCACCTTGATGGTCTGCTCGATGGGACGTTCAAACACATGAAACGCCTCCCCGTAGACTTCGCCGACTGTTGCCCGAACGCTCTGGCAGAGCTGTGGACGGGATTGATACATGGTCAGCAGGATGCCGGCAATTTTCAGCGAGGGATTGAAGTGGGCCTGCACCGTGCGTACCAGTTCCAGTACATCGGGGATACCCTCGCTGGCGAGGTAGTGAGCCTGCACGGGGATGATGCAGTAGTCTGCGGCTGCTAGCGCGTTGACCGTTAGTAACTCGTGTTTCAACCCGCAGTCGATGATGATGTAGCGATAGGTGTCGCGCAAGGCGTCTGTGATATGCTTGAGCATTGCTTCGCAGCTACGGCCGCTATCGCCGTAGGGCTGATACTGGGATAGCTGCATGATTTGCAGCCGGGCCGCGGCATCTGCCAGCCTGCGGTTGGCGGGAATAATGTCCATGCCGGTATCGCTATGTAAGATAGCCTTTTGCAGATGCTGTGCAATGTCCTCCGGATAGTCGATGGCGGCCAGCAGCAGAGAGGCCAGTGTGTGCCTCATCTCGCCGGCGGTATATCCCAGTGCCGCAGTCAGATTGCCCTGCGGGTCGTTGTCAATGAGCAGGACTTTCTGCCCTTCGGCGGTCAGCGCGGCGCCCAGGTTCAAGGCCGTCGTTGTTTTGCCAACGCCACCCTTGGAATTCGTAATGGCTATGATGGTTGAATTCTTCATAAATAGAAGCTCCCTTCAAGAATGAGACCTGAATCGATCTGCTTGAGATGATCACCTCCCTTGGGCAGCTGCGGTGGATTTCGTATTGCGCAAATACGGCCTATTTTATGTCAGTGAAAATAGGGACAACGCCAGAAACCCTTGTAAAATCAAGGCTTTCCCGTGTTGTCCCTATTATATATCACTCACATCCCCTGCACGATGCCGCCGGTGGCGGACAGCAGCCGGGGATCGGTGATGCGCAGGAGCATGTTGCGGGTGGGCTCGTCCGCGCCGTAGAGCCGGACGATCTCCACCTGGTACTCCGCCGTGTCGCTGCCGGAAATGGTGGCCAGAATGGTGGCGCGGCCTGTTTTCACCTGCTGCGCCGTGGCTACAGGCACCGGCGTGCCGCCGGAGAGGAACTCTCCGTCCGCCACGGTGCCGAAGATGCCGCCGTCACTGTTGACGGTGACGGTGCCCACGTCCCGCTGCACGGAGAAGTCGCCCTTCAGCTCGCCGGGGTCGCCCTTCCTGCCCTTCTTCACCGCCTTGACCGTCGTCTCCATGATGGAGCCGGAGGCCAGCGGCATCAGCTGGGCGGTGTCCACATCGGTGATGCCGTGACCCAGCGCGCCGTATTGCCCGGTGGCCGGGTCGTAATAGGTCAGCGTGCCGATACCGGCCATGCTGTCGCGTATCCACGCGCCCAGCTGCCAGGCGCCCCCTGCGCCGGGACGGGCACAGGCGGACAGCGCCAGTGTGGAGCTGCCGCGGCGGACGGTGAGAGTCGTCTCCTGTCCGGCGGCCTCCGCCAGCAGGGACTGCACCTGCTCGGTGGAGTCGATGGCGGTGCCGTCCATGGCGGTGATGATGTCGCCCTGCCGCAGGCCGCAGGTGCGGGCAGGCGTGTCGCCGTCCGCCAGGCCCACCACCAGCACACCGGCAGCAAAGAGCTTGATGCCCACCGCCTTACCCAGAGGGATCACGGTGCGCTCCGCCGAGGCTGCGGGCGCCGCCCACGCGGACTGGGCGCACAGCGAGAGGGAGAATACCGCCGCCAGCAGCCATGCGGCCAGGCGGCGCGCTGCGGGGATATGCCGTGTTTCATACAAGCGTCTCACCCCTGATCCTGTTGTTTGATTTTGTCGCCGGCGACAGCGTTACTTTGCGCCGAACGGCGGCGAAGCATGAGAAACAAAATCAGGATGAATTGGAAAACGGCGCGGACACTGGCGCGGCGGCGGCTGGGAAATTTTGCCGCACAAAAAGGCGGAGCTGCAACAGCCCCGCCTCAGCTTGTCGAAAAAGCCTGTCATTGCGAGCCAGTGCGCGCCGCGAAGCAAGTGCCCTCGGGGTACTCCCCGGAATGACAGGGGTGAGGTCTATCGACACGCTGGAGCGTCCAACGGACGCTCTTTTTACATTATCTTTTCTGTGCGTATGGCAGCCAGTGCCTCCACCGTGTCCACGTCCCGCAGCTCCGCCGCCGCCGTTTCGTACAGCAGCAGCGATTCCGGGTGCGCCCGGATCACCACGTTGCCGCCCACATCGCCGGTGAGCGCCATCAGCTCCGGGAAGAACCGCCGGGGGAAGATGCAGGGGTTGCCCCGCACGCCGTTGTGCCCCAGCCCCACGATCCTGTCCGGATGTGCCCGGAACAGCTCCACCTCCCGGCGCACCGTGTCCTTCTCCAAAAGCGGCTGGTCGGCTACCTGATACATGATGGCGCCGCAGCTCGCCATGGCCTCGGTGCCCAGACGTACCGTGCGGCTCAGGCCGTCCTCCGGACGGTCGTTCCGCACCACTGCGAAGCCGAATTCCTCCGCCAGCGCGGTCAGCTCTTCTCCAAACACCGAGGAAAAGCAGGGAGAGGAAGCAGGCGTACAGCCGGTTTCCACGTCAAAGCCGGACAGGCCGTGATACACGCCCGGATCCTTTTCGGCAAAGCCATAGCCTTTTCCCTTTACGGTGGCCACATGCATCAGCACGGGACGATCCAGCCGCTTAGCGGCCTGAAACCCCTTTATCAACTCATCGAGATCATGTCCGTCCAGCGGGCCGATATAATTAAAACCCATCTCCTCAAAAAAACTGCTCTTGGAATACATCATTTTTTTCAGTTCGGTTTTCCAGTGGAGCAGTTTGTTTCTGAGCGGCGTGCCAATCACCGGAATCCGGGCAACCGCATTGCTGAAGCGGGTTTTGAGCCGCACATAATGCGGCCGGGCGCGGAGGGCCGCCAGATGCCGGGCCACAA
>OLYB01001138.1_pt1 | contig 21788 bp, 20 predicted proteins | sample 1674481 | NCBI WGS metagenome assembly OLYB01 (sample SAMEA103958167, study PRJEB25191) | human gut metagenome
CAATTTGATATTGAACTTATCTTTGATCAGTTTTGCAAACCATCCGGTCTGCTCACCCTGGAAGTTTGCCTGACTGTCGAACACATCAATCGTCAGCTCCTTGGCATATTTTCCATTGGATGACTTGCCCCCCTGTGTGGAATCACTGTCTGAGCTTTTTCCGCAGCCTGCTACGGTTCCGGCGAGCATCGTTGCAGCGAGTGCCAGTGCAAGCGCACGCTGTACATTCTTTTTCTTCATTGTAAATCCTCCTCTATAATATTTTACATGAATGTATGTAAAAGAAACAAGTGTTTCTTTTAGCCTTTCACTGATCCGATCATAATACCTTTGACAAAGGATTTCTGGAAAATCGGATATACGAACAGAATCGGCAGTACAACGATAACGGAAATCGTCATACGGATGGATGTCGGTGTCTGCTGGGTTGCCAGGTTCGCAACGGCAGATACATTTCCACCGGACTGCTGTACCATGGTTGCCAGTGAACTTGCCTGATTCAGGTAAGTATAAAGTAAATACTGTAAGGAATATAACTTCTGGTCTGTAATATAAATCAACGTATCCTGGAAGGAGTTCCACTGTCCTACTGCGGACCAGATGGCGATGGTTGCCATAATCGGTTTACAGGTTGGAAGAATGACTTTTGCGAATACGGTCATGGTTCCGGCTCCATCGATCTCTGCCGCCTCCTGCAATGCAGGCGGAATGGATTCTACATAAGTCTTTGCCATAATGATGTTGAACGGCTGTACAATTGCCGGGATGATGTATACCCAGAAACTGTTGGTCAGATGTAAGGTCTTCATGGTCATGTACATTGGGATCAGACCTGCGTTAAAGTACATGGTAATTACCATAAAACGATACCACAGTTTTCTGTGCCACATCCGCTGCTGGGTAAACATGAATCCCAGATAAACGGAAGCAAGTACCGTACAGATTGTACCGATCACAGTTCTTCCAAGGGATACCATTGCTGCGGTTCCAAGACCATTCAGCTGGAATACTTTTACATAGTTCTCAAGCTGAAAACCATGCGGCAGAAAATTTACTTTACCACTTGCACTCAGATCGTTTGCACTGATCGAGTTGATGATCAGATAGTAAAAAGGATAAGCACAAATGATAGCAAAGATAGCAAAAATCAGAATATTGATTACCTGAAATGTGCGGTCTCCTTTACTTGTTTTAATCTTCATTGCTTTTTCCTCCTATTAAATCATGCTCTCGCCACGTGTCTTCTTCGAAACGAAGTTTACAATTGCAAGAAGTGTTACGCTGACGATACTCTTTAAGATACCAATTGCCGTTGCAAGGGATAAACTTCGTCCGGTCATACCAATGTTGTATACATACAGATCAAGTACCTGAATTGTTGATTTGTTAAATGCATTCTGGAACACAAAGTACTGATCCATACCATTGTTCAGGAAGTTTGCTACCGAAAGCATTAACATTACGAAGTATGTAGGCATAATGGATGGAATCGTGATGTTTTTGATAATCTGGAAACGTCCGGCTCCGTCCACCTTTGCCGCATCATACATTTCCTGATCGATTCCTGCGATTGCTGCCAGATACATAATTGCGCCCCATCCAAGGCCTTTCCATGTACTCCAGAGAATCATCTGCAGCCATACATGCCTGCCACTGTCGAGAATCTTTAACGGTTCTGAGATTACGCCAAGGTTCTGCATCACTGTGTTGAACATACCTGTGGTAGAAAACAGACAGAAAGCAATGGAGTAAACCAGTGTCCAGCTGATGAAGTTTGGCAGTGTAGTCAGTGTCTGTACCAGATTCTTAAACCATTTGCATTTGATCTCGTTTAAGAATACGGCAAACAGTACCGGGAGAAATGAAGTTGCAATACCGAGTAAACTCATTGCAAATGTGTTCTTCATTACCTGAATCAGCTGCATTACCTGCGTCTTGTTACTAAACAGTGTCTTAAACCATTTCAATCCTACGAACTGACACTGGGAAAGTTTCAGCGGTGCTTTGTAATCATAGAGTGCGTAGATCCAGCCATGCAGCGGAAAGTACGAAAACAAAAAGCACAAAATGAGAAATGGGAGAATCATAAGGAATAACTTCATTCCCTGACTCTTTTTCTTTTTGGTCGTCATAATAGTTCCTCCTTCTCGTAACCGTTTTATGGTTCACCGATGTTTTATGTTGTTATTCTATCATCAGGAAATATTTCCTCCTACCGGAAGAATTCAAGGAGAGTTCCCAGAATTTTTAGATGTTCATAGATTTTTTACGATATATCAGATTTTTATGGTAATTTTTCTGGAATTTTTCATGTATTTGCCCGGGCACAATTCAAAATATGAAAAAAGAGATGCTCTTACCGCATCTCCCTTCCCATATTTACCGGATTTTTTTTATAAAGTTTCGTTGAAAAAACGAAGCATATGTTCGCTCCATGCTTTGGCCGAAGTAGCATATCCTAACCCGATGCCGTGATCTCCCGTCGGAAAAGTCTCGCACAGATGCTTCACTCCTGCTTTCGTAAGTGCCGCGTCCAACCGGGTCGTATTGCTGGCCGGAACACAGCCGTCATCGAGATTCGCATAAGCGTATGTTGGCGGATATCCGGTCAGATCATGAAGTTCTACAGACAGTTTTTTCTGAAGATCCGACTTCCCGCCTGTATTATAGAGACAGCTTCCCTCATGATATTCCGAGGTAAAACTGATCACCGGGTACAACAGTCCTACCCCGTCCGGCCGCGCAGAAATCCTTCCATATAGTTTTTCCAGCTCCGGATGCACACAAAAAATTTCTGTTTTCAGTTCTTCATGCAGCATTGCCGTGCTTGCGCACAAATGCCCACCGGCAGAAGCTCCCACCACAAGAATACGATTTTCGTCAATTCCATACTGCCGTGCATGTGCACGTACATGCATAATAGCCAGTGCCAAATCCATCTGACACTGCGGATAGGTATTGGGCTGGATGCGATAGCTTAAAATAAATGCTTTATAGCCTCCGTCACGCTCCATGCGCTGTGCGAGCTGCACGCCTTCCGAATAATAAGAAAGCATCTCATATCCGCCTCCCGGGCAGAAAATAACCGCCGGACGCTTCTTTTCCTGTCTTCGTTCTTTGCAAACAGCGGCAGACGGATACGGTGGAACGGATGCACAGTCATCAAAATGCATAAATGCCTGCTGATCCACATCCGGATTTCCCGTAAACAGCCATACACCCTCTTCGTCATTTTGATCCTCTTTTGGAATCCACCCCTCTTTTTGCGTATGCCAGAGAGGTACAAACAGAAATTTTTGTTTCTCTGCAGTCTCCATCAGCATATTGGCACAGTTTACCAGTGGCTGGGACCAGAATGCTTCGCCCCACTCCATGTGCACCCTGTCATGGATCTGTTCCATCGTTTCTTCTTCATGCCCCTGCAGCAGTATGCTCCAACAGGTCGGAAACAGATCTCCCAATGCCGTATCCACCGGTTTTGTTGTTTTTATTTCTTTCCATGTCGATTTCATTGAAAACATATAGTTTCACTCCCTGCCAAAAACCATATCATAAATCACGTCCGTAATTTCAGAATTGTCCGGCAAAATACCTGTTATAAAAAGTCACGCAGCATACGTTTTCTGCTCGGTGCACCAAGTTTACGCAGTGCCTTTGCTTCAATCTGACGGATACGCTCTCTTGTCACATGAAACATCTGTCCCACTTCTTCCAGCGTGTGCGGCTGATTTCCGTCAAGACCGAACCGCAGTGTGATCACTTCCTGCTCACGATCCGTCAGGTCTTTCATGGCAAGTGAAATCTGCTTATTACGCATCTCCGCAATCGCATTCTCCTCCGGGGATAACGCATTGGAATCCTGCACAAAATCACCCAGATGGGAATCGTCCTCATCCCCTACCGGAGCCTCCATGGAAACCGGATCCTGACTAAAACTCATGATCTCCGTTACACGATCTTCATCTTCGCCAAGCATCTCCGCAATTTCCTTATTGGAAGGTTCTCTTCCCAGCTCCTGTGTCAGGGTACGGCGTGCGCGGACAACCTTATTGATTGTCTCCACCATATGTACCGGAACACGGATCGTCTTTGCCTGATCTGCAATTGCACGGGTAATTGCCTGACGGATCCACCATGTCGCATATGTGGAAAACTTAAATCCTTTTTCGTACTCAAACTTATCGACTGCTTTCATCAGACCGATATTCCCCTCCTGAATCAGATCCAGAAGCGGCAATCCCCTGCCGACATACTTCTTGGCAATACTTACTACCAGTCTGAGATTGGCTTCAATCAGTTCCTTCTTGGCTTCCGGATCACCCTCACTGATCCGCTTAGCAATCTTTTGCTCTTCTTCCATGGTAAGCAGACGCACCTGTCCGATCGTCTTTAAATACTGACGTACCGGATCCGTGATATCCGCCCCCTCCATAACCGAGAGATCTTCCTCGATATTTTCCTCGGAATCTTCCTCAATATCATCATCAATATCCAAAAGAATCTTACTTTCTTCCAGTTCTTCGTCATCCACCTCATCCGGTTCTTTCTCCTTTGCAGACAAAGAAACCGTCTGCTCCATGTCATTTTTTGAGCGAAGGACTTCGATCTTGTTATCTTCTAAAACTTTTAAAATGTTGTCAAACTGCTCAGAGGAAATCTCTACCCCTGAAAATGTATCCAGGATTTTGCTGTATGCGATCTTATCCTGATTCTTTTTGCCCTGTTCGATCAGGCCTGCTACCATTTGAATAATAGAACGTTTATCTTCTGTCACGAAAAATACTCCTTATCAATAAATTCCCCTATTTTATTTTATATCTTCTTTTAGGTTCTAAAACATTTTACCACAATTCAAAAATAATTCCACACCTTTTTTCGTATTTATGTTCATTATTTGATACTGCCGTTTATTCTCCCCTGTGCTCTGCTCCTGCATTGCCTTATTATTCCCGGCTCTTTCGTCCTGCTGGTGGCAGCCGATCCCCCTCATGTATCTCTGATACCCTGTCAATGCCCTGTCTCTCATAACTCCGGTGGGCGGTGTCGTTTGGAATATCCGGATTGTATACAGGCTAACCTGATGTATCAACTATCCAATGATTTTATGGGCTTTCCTTATATTGTATTTAATTTAAAATTATTTATTGTTATTTACAGTTTTTTGCTAACACGGTCAAATTGCGGTCAAACTTCTAATTCATTTAATTTCTTCATGTACTCTGCCTTCTCTTTATGCCCTCTGATTGAATAAATTCGTTCATGTAGCATATCTTGTGCTAAAACAAGTTCATTAGTTCTATGTGCATCATATCCATAAACAATTCTTGCATTGTTCGGTACTAACTTCCAAAATTCTTTTCTAAATTCATTTTCTTGCTGCATGGATCGATAATTTAATTGCCAGCCGTCCCAGGTCTGGTTCTTCCTCTGCAAATCCGCAGCCCTGGCGAACCATCGCCCAAAATGCACCGTCTGCATGGTATTTTACAAAATCCTGATAAACAGTATTGTTCTTCAAATCCAGTCCTGCACGGAACACGTTGCGGACAATCATATTCGGCTGTGCGTCTTTCAATCCACAAATTGCCGCCATGACAGCCATGTGCAGCTGTGCTGGGTTTATAGGGATTTTATTCTGTCTGATGATTTTTGACCTGCGATCTATTGCCTTAAACTAATCACAATAATTTTTGACCTGCTTCCGCATGTCCGGATTCGATGCAATGCCCATCTCATCTATCCAAATAGAAATCAGATCTGCCCGGAATTCCTCACTATAAAGTTCCACATCCAAAAGCCAGTTATCCTCCGGTCGATTATATGCTAATGGACTGTAAACCAGATAGTTTGTGGTCAAATCATCTACCGAAAGCAGTTTCTTTACAGAAAACGCATTATTGCCAGTCAAAGCAATCACCTTTGCATTTTCCAGAACCACTTCGTCCATCTTATCCTCAAATTCCTTATCTTCATCATACCAGAAGATAATACGACGCTGATAAAACTCTGGCAAAGGTGCAGCAAATCTGCGGTTCAAGTCTTGTATTATTTTGTCTGTATCTATGCTGCTCCTCCTACCTTATAACTGTCCAATTAGCTTTTCGCTTTGTTCCGCTCTGTACCAATATACCTTTTTCCTGTAAAGAAACAAACATTCGAGAAACCGTTCTTTTCGACACGCCTATCTCTTCTGCATAATATGCCTGTGTTGCAGACGGATTTTTCTCTATAATCTGCAACAATTTTTCTATCTGTGCCTGTTCCTTATTAAGTGGCACTTCAACGCCATTAGTTCCATTTCCGGCATCATTAACGCCATTAGCGCCATCTTTAGTGTCATTGGCGTTAATCATGGCGTTATTTGTATCAACCTGGCCTCGATAAATATTGATACGCAAATCAACTTCGCCACCAATAAACTCCGGCTCCCGCAGTCCGGCAGCTTTTACTTTATCAATAATTCTCGGAATACCGCTTCCCCAATGCTCAATCAGGTTCATATATGCAAACGCATGGGCGATGGCTTCATTTCTGATTTTGGAATAGCCTTCTTTCATACGCTCCATCGTTTGTCCCATTGGCAACTTTCCTGGAGAAGTAATTTCCAATCGGTTGTCATATACCGCAATCTGTATCGTACCATGATCCAGATAACTACGATGCACCATGGCATTGATAATCAACTCACGAATGGCATCCGGTGGAATCTCATAAACATCCTGGCGATAAATTCCTACAATGGTAGCACCCAGATGAATATTTCGCAGAACAAACTGAAATGCTTCATCTATCTGCTCCCAAAGCGGACCGGTATATTCTCTCCGGTCAACAAATACCGCTTTCGTTGTACCTTTGAACACGCCACATTGCGTTGCAACATGAAGCCCTCCATTGCCAGTCAAAATCGCAAAGGCATTGGACGGATAATCTTTTCCATCACGCTCAATCAAAACACCCCAGGAACGCAGCTGCTGTCTGCCTACATCTTTAATCGATGCTTTCTGTTCCTCTGTACGGGCATTTCTGACAGCCTGCTCTTTCATAGCTTTGCAAAGGGCATCAATGTCTTCACCTGTAACATTTAACCCAGTACATAAAGCCTGATCATAGTAGCGGTTACTGCCCTCAAATAGCAGCTCTTTTACCATATACTCGTCGGCAATGCGGGTAGTTCCGGCAACACGGACATATACACCGCCATCTCTGCCAAGAGCTTTGATATAATATGGGCGCTGTCTGCCCTCAGAAACCTCTACCACAATAACCGTCTTACCATCAACCGTCTGTAAAGTAATATCCGGGATAATTGCCGGTTCACAGCTGTCTGATACGGCATTGGCAATGGCATCCATTTTCTTGAACACATCTTCCTTGTCAAAGCCAACAACCTCTCTGGTTTTATCGGCAATTCCGAAAATAATTTTTCCTCCGGTTCCATTTGCAAAGGCAACCACAGATTTCATATATTTGATGCTTTTCTCCGGCACGTTCTCTTTAAACTCTACATTCTTCGATTCCCCTGCAAGAATTTCTTCTATGGTCATCATAACACCTCGCTCTCTTTGGCAGCCTTTACTGCCATATTTTTACTTGATTGATGAAGAAATTGAACTCAGTGCTTTGTTTAAAGCATCTTCATCAGCCTGTTTTTTTCTCTCACTTTCCCACATACCAAGTATCTGATAAATACATTCTTTCACAACAGGAAAATACTCTCGGCATTCTTCTTCGCTTAACTCATGAATTCCCTTGCTCAAAATTCCATAAATAGTTGTATTTTTGACCAGTATATCTGGAAGATATCCTTCCAACATCTTAATTCTTTCAGCAACTCTCGCCTGTTCAAACATCTCGTTATCAATCACATCAGCCGCAGCTTCTTTTGCTTTGTAAACAAGTCTTTCAAGAATTCGTCTCAAATAAACATATGAACCAGCACCAACACCATTTGCAAAAAGTCCTATTGCGGTTCCAAGTTCCTTACGATCTTCCTTCGAAATTACATGTTTATATGCATCTAATTCTGGGAATGTCATATCTGCAACAGATGGATACTGTCCAATTTTCATCATTGACTTATCTGTTGTTAGAACAATATAATCAAGATGATGTTCCTCATTCATGCTACAAATAAATTTGAATACCAAAATCCTTGACACTTCTTCAATTTGTGATTCTTTCCACTTCCATACCGTATTTTGTTCTTCTACGTGTCCTCCAACCGTCGATGTATTTTTAAGAATATACAACTTCTGAGTTCTCAAAACTTCTTCTGAAAGTTTTTTTGAATAGCATTTATTATCCTTATCTTGAAAATATATATAAGGCTTCATTGTAAAAACACGTTCCTCTTTGCATTCTTTACAATACGTACTTATTCGAACTTTTCCATCAAGTAAAAGAATTAAATCTTCAATATTGTCTTCATCTATTTTCATTGACTTATAAAGCCCAGCTGTTTGCAAAAAATTTGCAAATACATTATCTTTTCCAGAAACTATATTTGATGGTATTGAATCAAAAATATTATGTCTCACTTTATTTTCTCCTTTACTACCGCTTTTTCAGGCACTTTCTCCTCATATTCCTGTTCCAGTTCCTCTGCCAGATACGCATCGCTCATGCAGTGCATATCGGAAACACCATCACGGATCAGCTGATAAACCAGTGAATGATAAAAGAAATCCAAAGCCGCATCCAGTGAAAGTCCCTGCTGTTTAGCAAAGCATTCAATAACACGGCTATATTTTTTCTGAAGCAAAATCGGATTCGCTGTCATAGTATTTCACTCCCTTCAAAACGCAACAGAGACAGTGCTTTCTCTGTGCGGAAACATATTTGCAGGTTCGGCTTTTCATAACGCAGGCGGCTGATAGCTTCCGTTTTATCAATCAGTCCGTCAAAGAACAGCTCCACCGTATTGAACACCTTATCATTGGCAACACCGCCTACAACAAGGTCATAATCCGTCAAATCTTTTCCACTGCGGCAGTTCAGAATAAAATCCAGCCATTCTTCGGAATAAGAATCGAATTTCAGCGTTTTCAGTTCAGCTTCCCGGCTTTCATCGTATTCATACCTGGAGATAATACCGTCTTTCCCACGGTGTTTGAACTTGCCGCACCACTTCGCTGCCTGTTCATACAACGGTGTGACATAAAAGCCACGTCCGAAGTCTACGTTAGGGCGGAAATGAACCAAATCCGGCTTAGCACTCTCTAAGAAAGAACCATGATAGAGAATCATACTTCCACGCCCCTTTCTTTCATCACATCAAGAAGATCATTAACGATATATTCCCGGCTCTGGGTATGCAGCACTTCATATTCCGGCACGATATAACCGTTCAGAATGTTGCTTTTTTCAGTAAATGCCTGATAAACACGCTCTGCATCCACATCCAGCTTTGCCGCTACATTTTCAATGCAAAACACGGCAAACTCCAACTCTCTGGAATTTTTGATTTTTTCATCCGTCATCACATGTCAACCTTTCCTGTATTTTTAATAATTCATAGACTTTTTTTTAAAATTCAACCTTTGTTCTATTTCCTTATCTGCACAATAAAATCAAAATAATCTTTTCCAAACAGACTCTCCACCACATCGATGGCCTGAGCATGCGGTTTATTGGAAAGTACGGCGATCCGGATCCCTCTTTTTTTCAGTTCTGAAAGCATCTCGCAAATACCCGGAAACGGCTTTACATGGTACATGCAGTCTTTTGCAAAATATGCTTTATAGATGCTTTTCATCTGTTCAAACTGACTGCAGTTCGTATCACCGGAATCTCGCAAAGTACGGCGGACCAGTTCATCTACGCCATCACCTGCATAATATTTATAATTTTCCACCGGAAATGCCTGGTATCCGATATCCCTGAGGGCACGATTGGCACTGTAAGCGATGGATTCCACGGTATCTCCGATCGTACCGTCAAGATCAAAAATAGCTGCTTTTATCATAAGATCACTCCTCTTTTGTGAACGGTTTTCTGCCGCTACAGCATAACACGAAACTGGTTTTCCGTCAAATTTCTGTAACACTTTTCATGCAATCTTTGTCATCTCTACCGACATTTATCGGACAGAGGCACGGTCGCACATCATATCTGCGAACTGGCTGCCGCAGTGTTCCACCTCTTTGAGTACCAGACAGATACCGTACTCGCTCTGATACCAGTTTTCTTTTGAAACACCCCTGGTAATGACCGGTGAGACGATAAATTCGATTTCCGGGAAAACAAACTGATAATACATCAGACATCTTCTGGCGTGATATGCCTGACAGGACAGGATCACTTTTTTTAAATGCAGCCCTTTTTTCTCGAGAAGATCCTTGGTAAATAATGCATTCTGATAAGTATAAGATGCTTCTTTTTCCTGCAGAATATCGCTTTTTTTTACCCCTTCATCCACAAGGATCTGCGTCAGAAAATCACTTTCTGTCTCAAAATATCTGCCTTTATATTTCTCCGGTGACTGTGCCTCAGTAAATTTTCCTTCCACAATGCTGTACTTTCCAGAAGGCACGATAAGTGATGCAAAGCCCTGCTGATAAAGCTCTGCCGCATGCTGTGCGATCTCACCATACAATCCACCCGGAACAAAGATCGCATCTGCTTTTTCCGGTTTCTGTTCTGTGAAAATAAAATCTGTTAATGCATCATAAAATTTCATGCTTTTTTCTCCTGTATTTTGACATATTTCACCCACCATGCTATACTAATTGCTGATACATTTCAAGGAGGAAATGAACATGAAAAGCAAAGCATTCAGGTCTGCCTTTCCTCACACACTTCCGGTTATGGCAGGCTATCTTTTTCTTGGTATGGGCTTTGGCATACTGCTTGAAAGCAACGGATATTCTTTTATCTGGGCTTTCTTTATGTCCATCTTTATTTATGCCGGCTCGATGCAGTATGTGGCGATCGACCTGCTCGCAAGCGGTGCCAACCTGATCTCCACCGCGATCATGACACTGATGATCCAGGTACGGCATCTCTTCTACGGTCTTTCCATCATCGACAAATACAAAGACACCGGAAAGAAAAAGCTTCTGCTGATCCATGAGCTGACCGATGAGACCTATTCTCTGGTTGCTACAACCCCGGTTCCGGACGGTGTGGACAAGGGATGGTTCTATTTGTTTATCTCCATGCTGGATCACGTTTACTGGATCATCGGCTGCACGTTCGGTGCACTCTTTGGTTCCCTGGTCAACTTCAATACAAAAGGTGTGGATTTTGTCATGACAGCACTGTTTATTGTAATCTTTACTGATCAGTGGCTGAACAGCAAAAATCATATCCCGGCAATCACCGGTGTGATCTGCTCTGTGATCTGTCTGCTTCTTTTCGGGCCGGACCGTTTTATCATTCCTGCCATGCTCTCCATTCTTACGATCCTGACACTGCTTCGTAAGCCGCTGGAGGAGCATATGGAAAGAGAAGATCAGAAAGGAGATGATTCACATGCGTAGTATCCCGGATTCTCAGGCAATCGCCATGATCGCGATCATGTCCTTACTGACTTTTTTTGTACGCGGACTTCCGTTCCTTTTGTTTTCTGGAAAATCCAAGACACCTGCTTACATCATGTACCTCGGAAAAGTACTTCCTTACGCTATCATCGGTATGCTGGTGGTTTACTGCTTCAAGAATATTTCCCTGCTGCAGGCACCGTTCGGACTGCCAGAGCTGATCGCCGGCATTGCCATCGTTCTGGTACACTGCTGGAAGAAAAATACGCTTCTCTCCGTTGGAGGAGGGACACTGTTTTACATGTTTCTTGTTCAGATAATTTTTAAATAAACCCCTTTTCTTTTTTATAGAAAAGTATTACAATACCATATATAAAATATTATATAATGCCAGTGTCAAAATTTCAAAATATCGTTCTTACCTGCAAGCTAAGACATTGGGATCTAGGGCACTTGGTACTGACTGAAGCATAGCTCAGAATTGCGAAAATCACCTTATAACAGAGCAATTCGCAGACATCAGTCAGGATTTTAAAACAGGAGAAAGGAGTTCGTTTATGTCAAAAAAATACAGCAAATGGCTGGTAGGTGCTGCACTTTTGGGAGCTGCCGCAGGTGCCGGACTTGCATATTTCAAAAAACATAAAAAAGAGAAAGAGAATTGGGAGGATGATTTTGAAGATTTCGAGGATGATTTCTTAGATGATGACCTTGAGGATTTTGATGGTGAAGATGCTGCCGATGCCCGCGAGTATGTTACCATTCCATCCTCTTCCGTACCGGAGGAAGCAGCGGAAAATGCCGCTGATACGGCCGAAGCCATTTTCGAAAAAGAAGCAGAAGAAGAGACAGCTGAAGCTGAGACTGAAGAGTCGGCTGAGACCACTGAAGCTGACGAAGAATCATCTGAAGAGAACAAAGCTGAAGAGCCAGAAGATGCTGTCGAAGAAAAACAGGTTTCGGAAAAGGAAAAAGAAGCTGTTGCTGAAGAAAAAGCAGAGAAAGAATTATCAGAATCTTAATAATTAAATTCTGAAATCATTTGTAAAATTCAAAATGCATAAGTTACATTTATTTTTGTAACTTATGCATTTTTCCTATTCTCTTAGTTGGAATATTCTTTTTTATATGTAATATATATTCTTATTGCTTTTTTCAGAATCACTTACTGCTGTTTCGCATTGGCACTGGAAGTTTTATTTTGTTATTACACTATTTTATTTTTATTGTAACCGTTCCTTTCGTTCCATCTTTTGCTGTTACCGTTACAGCAAACTGCTTCTGTGTTTCATTCTCTGCCACAGTAACCGTTCCGTCCTGCGTTACGGTTGTTCCTGCTGCAACATCTCCAACAATTTCCCAGTTTACAGGAACTGTCTGATCATTGAGAGATGCATCAAATTTCTGCGAACTTCCTTTTGCTACTTCCCACTCATATTTTCCTTTATATGGAGAAACGATAATACCAGTCCAACCTTCTTCAACACCTTTCTGCCATGCCCATTTCTCATTGGTAATCCAGTTTTCTGTATTCCATGGAATAACATATCCAGCTGCTGCCTTTAAACCTGTATCAGATTTTTTCGGCGATAACAGACTTCCTCCTGCATCTACCGGATCACTCCATCCAGGGTAGTACTGTTCAAATACAACTTTTTCACCATTTACTGTTTTTTCAATCGTTTTAAGATTCGTCCGGGTTGTAATATAAACTGTATTGTTAATCAATTTTGGATTTTTCTCTTCTACTGCATCATACTGCATTGCTTCTGCTGCATCTGTGGTCAGTTTTCCCTTTCCTTCTGTGTCTTCTGCATAATAGACCTTTTCGCCATCCTTTTCGCAGGTAAGCAGATATTTTGGTGAACCCATTATCTGTTTCCAGTCTGTCAGATTTTCCAGTCCATAAAAGCTATAGGCAGTCACGGTTCCGTCAATGGTGGTTCCTCCTCCGCCCTGCTGTGTTTCATACACATAAACACTGGCGATATCGTATGTTTCTTCTGTATTGATTTTTCCATTTGTTACTGCAATATCCATCTTTGAATATACCGGTACAAATGCCCAATTCTGATAAGTTACCGCAATCTGCGTTTCACCTTTTTCGGTACTGATCTTATAATCTTTCTCCGGTGTCAGTGTCTTTGTTGATCCCGATTCACTTCTCAGTGTAATATGTACATCGCTGCTTTTTAAGCCTGATGCATCTAAACTTTCCGGCCATATCACATAAAAATCGTCAGCAAGATGATCACACAGAATCGGCTTTTCACCATCACCAAGCCATACCCACACTGGATTGTCTTTTACTTCCGGAACTTCTGTTCGTTCGGAGAGTTTCTGAAACTTTGGTGTGATCGCCGGTGTTCCGTCTTCTGTATACAGATTTGCTGCATCAGAAGTATAGTTATAACCATAAATATAGATATGTATCTGAAAATTTTGTTTTGCAAGTTCTTTTCCATTGTAACGGATACCACTTACTTCCAGATTAAATGTATAATTTCCATGACCATCGCCGCCAAGACAGCTCCATTCACGCCCACTGTTGCTGTCAACATTTGGATACTGTGAAAGATCCAGTTCCAGATCCCCCTGTTTCAGGCGATATTCCTGTTTTCCGTTCCTCCAAGCATTTCCCAGTTTTGTTGCAAGGAACTGATATTCTGACGGATAATACCCTTCTCCATCAACCAGTGTTACTTTTGCCTGACTGCTGTCAATTTTACTGTCATCTATCTTACTTCCATCCGGCATGGTAAGACTGAAAACAACCGCACTGTCTTTTTCATAATCTACTTTGGTATTCAGTGCATATTTCAGCGTACTTTTTCCGTTGGTATAAGCACTTCCTTCTATCTTTCCTGTGATTTTCACTTCCGGCGAAACCTGCTGCTGTGGCAGATTACTATTCTCTGTCACAGTAATCTTACATCTGGCTTTCTTGTTGCTGCTGTCAGCTGCATAAGCTGTAATGGTTGCTGTTCCGGAAGCTTTGGCCGTTACCATGCCTTTTTTATCGACTACCGCAACGCTTGGATTGGAAGAAATCCAGTAGTTTTTTTTCGAAGTTGCCTTTTTCGGTGTTACCGAAGCAGTCAGTTTTTCTTGTTGTCCGACATTTAAGCTTACTTTTTTCTTGTTAAGCTTCACTTTCCTGACTGCTTTTATTTTATTTTTTACGGTAATTTTTACCGTTGCTTTTTTCTTTCCAGCTTTTACGGTGATCGTGGCTTTTCCTGCTTTCTTTGCTTTCAGTACTCCATTTTTGGAAACAGTTACCACTTTTGGATTTTTCGATTTAAAACTTACTTTTGCTGCTGCTTTTGACGTAATCTGGTAATGCAGCATCTGTTTTTTTCCTTTCTGTAAAACCAGACTTTCTGCCGTCCGAACAGATGTTACATTCTGTGCTGCTTTGACATATTTTGTATTAAATGTAACTGCTGCCAGTATCATAAACAACAGACAAATACAAACATGTTTTGTCCCTTTCTTCATCTTTTCTCTCATAATGTACCTCCTTGGTTCTGTTTTTAAGATAAGTACATTATAACGTCTCTGAGATTTCTCCACAATTCAAGCATTTTGCTGTTACTGTTTCAATATTTGCGGATTGGATATGTCAAAATTTGCTGTCTTTTCTTTTTTTGCTGTTTACTTTTCCCGTATTCAAACTTGTTGCTCGCCACCTACAGAGGAGGAGTCATCTCACATCTGATATAATTTTTCGCATAGTTCCGACTGAAATCCCTGTGTTCTTTTTAAAGACCTTATAAAAGTAAGTTGTATTCACATATCCGACTTCTTCCCCTATTTCTTTCACAGTTCTCTGCGGATCTTTCATAAAAAAGATGGATTGAAAAATCCTGATCTGTGTCAACATTTCGCTGAAGCTGACATTCAACTCCTGTTTTAAAAGCCTGCTCAGATAGAAATAGCTGATTCCGACTTTTTCACATACCTGTTCCAGTGAAAGATCCTGAGCATAGTGTTCTGTCAGAAAAAGGCATGTTTTTTCTATATAGCCATTTTGTAATTTTACCGGCTTTGAAACATCCGCAGCAGTCAGACCTGTTTCAAGCCATTTCAACAATCCCTCTGTTGTTTCAAGGAATGCAAAATCCTTCCAGAATTTCCAGTTTTTTTGTACATTCCAGTCATTTGCAGACATCTGCTCTTCTGTCTCATACATCCACAAAAAAACAAATGCCTTCTGTTCTTCCGGCTCAAAATCTCTTATACTTTCCCATACTTTAGCAATACAAGCTTCCGTTTCTCCCCTTTGCAGTTCCGGTATAAATTCACATACCATCTGCCCGATATCCGGTGCACTCGTTCTGCCGTTCTTATATTCAAAAAAAGAAATGCAAAACGGATCTGTCATTCGTGCTTCAACCGATGCTTCTTTGATTCCTTCTCTGAAATCCTGCACTTTTTCTTTCCAGCTGCTGACTCCTACCGATACTTTTGTCACATCTGTAAAAAGTGTTTCAAAAATGTACAGACAAATTTCCCGATACAGTTTCCTGTAATTCTCTCTTTCTTTTAGAATAATAAGAAACAAAATTTCTTTTTCCGCTTTGATTGCGACACAAGTCGATAATTTTTTCATAGACAAAATCACTTTTTCAACAACTTCATCTGAAACTTTTTGCTGAAAATTCCATACGGATAAAAACGCACCATATTGAAGCTGTGGACATGTTTTCTGAAAGACAGCCCTGCACTCTTTATCCTCTTTTCCTGCATACAAAGAAGTCAGCCACTTTTTTGCTGCTATATCACGCAGGTTTTTCATTTCCTTTTTTTCTTCTAACTGTTCTATGGAATCTTTTGTTTCCGTCTCCAGCTCATCGAACAGCTTTTTTACTGTCTGGAACATCTCATCATCAACATCTGGTTTTAAGATATAAGCAGCCGCCCCAAGATCAATTGCCCGTTTTGCATAATCGAACTGACTGTACGCCGTATGGATGATAATTTTTAATTTTTCTTTTTTTGCTTTTAAAATCTCTATCGCATCCAGCCCGCTAAGTCCCGGCATATTGATATCTGCAATCACAATATCCGGATCATATTCTTCCACTTTCTGTATCAGATCAATGCCATTACAGGCTGTCCGGAGATGAAAAATTTCCGGAAAACGATGTTCCAGTTTATGTTGTAATGCCCGACATTCAATCGGCTCATCATCCGCGATCAGAATTCGATACATCTTTCTCCACCTCCACATTCTTTATAGTAAAGACCACTTCCGTCCCCTTATTTTTTTCTGATTTCAAAGATAATTCCAGACGTTCTCCAAATAATATTTTCATTCGCATAAACACATTTCCAAGTCCAATTTTACTGCTGTTTTCCGCTTTATATTTCTCAATATCCATCAGAACTTGCTCTTTTATCTGAGGTTCCATTCCACAGCCATTATCTTTTACGCTAATTTCTGCTCTTTTATCCTTTTCATAATATCTGGTAATAATGCTGATCTCTGCATCCTGAATTTTATTTCCGCATCCATGTGTAACAGCATTTTCAACAAGCGGTTGCAAAATCAATGCAGGAACTTTTAAAGAATGAAATCTTTCATCCAGATCAAAAATAAAGTGAATACGCTCCCCATAACGTTTTTCTTGTATTGCAACATAATTTCCAAGTTCTTCCATTTCCCGAAAAAGGCTTACCTGCCTTCCTGAAAAATCAAGACTGTAACGAAACATTTTAGCTGTCAGTTTTAAAAGTTCTGCCGTTTCCTGTGCATCTTCCAGATAGGCCGTTTCCGTCAGCATATTTAATGTATTAAACATAAAGTGTGGATTGATCTGCATTTGCAGTTCTTTAAAACGACTTTCCTGAAGTTCACGCTGATATTTCATATTTTGTTCCAAGGTGTCGATCTGCAATTTTAGTTTTTGCACCATAGAATAAAAAACTTCATACAGCATTTGCATGTCCAGATCCAGCTGCTGATATTCCGGTACATTCTGTGGAAATTTTCCGCTTCGGATCTGCTCTGCTTCCAATATCAGATTCTGCATCGGATCAACTACAGAATGATGAATCTTCAATACTTCTCGTAAAAGATAATACGTCGCTAAAATTATATATAAAATCAACAGCGTCTCGCAATAACTTCTTTTTTTCTGTATTTCTTCGGATATTTCTTTTCCGTAATCAAGCATTTTCTGATTTACATCGCTGTACTGTGCTTTGATTTCATAATATATTTTCTGAAGCTCCTGATTCTTTTCATTTACCTGTCTTAAATCTTTTATTTTTCCATTATGATATGCATCCATGGCTTCATAAATTTTTTTCATTTCATCCCTCAGAGTCTCTGTCATTTCCTGGAGATTTCGAACCGAAAAATAGCATTCTTTCTTTAAAGGCATTCGCACAAGCTGATCGATACTGTTTTTCATTTGTTTATAAGTTTCCTCTGCCTCCAGATAATCATGTTCTCCCTCATAATAAATGTAACCCTTCTGTGCAAGTACAGCAGCATCCAGATGCTCAAAATAATCATTCAGAAGACTGATGGTTCCTATGGTTTCTGCATAAGTCTGATTCATTTTCCAGTTATACATTAAAAAAGAACCAAGCAAACTAAGTAATATCAAAAAATAGAGTAAAAAGAAATGGATCATGCGTCTTTTTAAAGTGCCCCCACCGTTTTCTTTTAGATTTTTCATCCCTATTAACCTTCACTTTCTGTTTCTTCTATCTGCTGACTGTCTGAACTGTTCTTGTCTATATAAATCAGCTGTGTATAGATTGTTTCCGGCTCCGTTTTCTGCGTCGAATTTTCAACTGCTTTTTCTAAATATTCTACAGATTCTTTTCCGATCATCTTGCCATCCTGACTGATCATTCCCAGAAAAATTCCATTTTGTAAAAAATGCGATGTTTTATCATTTTGATCAAAGCCAATGACTTTCACGTTATGGTATGATTCCGTCTTTTCTATAATATAACCTATCTGTGTTGCGCTTGAAGATTCTTCGCAAAAAATAGCTTTTATCGAAGGATATTTTTCCAATGTTTCCCTGACTCTCTCATCAATGGTACTCTTTTGTGTCTCTCCTTCTATAACGGAAACAATCTGCAGACGCTTTTGGGTGGCAATTCTTTTTTTAAATCCAGCAAGTCTCTCTTTCTGATTTGATGCATTTAATTTTGAAGTCACCACCAGAATATCAACATCGCCTTCTATATTTTCCTCTATTTTCTTTGCTGCAATTTTTCCCGCCTCATAATTGTCAGAACCGATATAACAATTACGATTACTTTTTTTGGCATCTGTATCAATCAGAACAACCGGAATATTTTTGCTGCGAATTTCTTTCAGTGCGTTATTCAACTTTTCTGATTCCGGTTCGCCAACTGTAATAATGCCGTCTACTTTCATGTATTCTGCTCTTTTTAAAAGTTCAATCTGCTGATCAATATCAAATTTCGGATATTCCATGTATTCCGTAAAGCACCCGAGCTCCTCATCTGCCGCTCGAATCCCAGCTTCGATATCTTCCCAGTAATAACCTCCTGTCGAGACAATTGCTGCAAAACGACAGGCATCTCTGTCATACGAATTCTTCCCGTGATAAAAAAGCACCGAACAAAATATAATCCCTGCAGCTATTACAACCCACAACTCTATTTTCTTCATCATTCAATCCTCAGATAAAAACAGAGGTATGACCTATATGGTCATACCCTGTTATACTATTATTTCGATATTATTCTGATTTACTGCTGTTTCGGCAGTCTGAAGGAACTTTTCAGTGCCACGATACGGTTAAATACCGGTGCCCCTTCTTTGGAATCTCTGGCATCTGCACAGAAATAACCCTGACGTACAAACTGGAAGCTTTCATATGGTTTTGCTTCTGCAAGTGCAGGCTCTACGAAGCATTCTTTTACAGTCAGTGAGTTCGGATTCAGATTCAGACTTCCGTCTTCATTGTATACGCCTTTGGATTCATCGATAATGTTCTCATAGAGACGTACGGTCACTTTTTTGGCAGTCTTCGCTGCTACCCAGTGGATGGTTCCTTTGACTTTACGTCCGGTAAATCCGGTTCCGCATTTTGTCTCCGGATCGTAAGTACAGTGGATTTCTGTCACATTTCCGTTTTCATCTTTTTCAAAACCTGTGCATTTCACGAAATATGCATTCATCAGACGCACTTCGTTTCCAGGGAAGAGACGGAAATATTTCTTCGGCGGATTCTCCATGAAATCTTCACGGTCAATGTAAAGTTCACGTCCGAACGGAACCTGACGTTTTCCAAGAGACTCGTTCTCCAGATTGTTGTCTGCTTCCAGGTACTCGATCTGATCTTCCGGATAATTGTCGATGATCAGTTTGACCGGATCAAGGACTGCCATCATACGCGAACGTTTCAGTTTGAGGTCTTCGCGGATGCAGTACTCCAGCATTGCATAGTCAACGGAGCTCTGAGCTTTACTGACACCGCACAGGTCAACGAACATCTTGATGGATTCTGGTGTGAATCCTCTTCTTCGAAGGGCTGCGATCGATACCAGACGCGGATCATCCCAGCCGTCCACGATACCTTCTTCTACCAGTTTTTTGATGTAACGTTTACCGGTAACAACGTTGGTCAGATACAGTTTTGCAAACTCGATCTGTTTTGGTGGATGCGGATACTCCAGTTCACGTACGACCCAGTCATAGAGCGGACGGTGATCCTCAAACTCCAGTGTACAGATAGAATGTGTCACGCCTTCGATTGCATCTTCGATCGGATGTGCAAAATCATACATCGGATAGATGCACCATTTATCTCCGGTATTATGGTGTGTCATATGTGCCACACGGTAAATGATCGGATCACGCATATTGATATTCGGAGATGCCATATCAATCTTTGCACGCAGTACCTTTTCTCCGTCTGCATATTTGCCATCCTTCATTGCTTCAAACAGCTCCAGATTTTCTTCGATGCTGCGGTTACGGTACGGGCTTTCTTTTCCAGGTTCTGTCAGTGTCCCTCTGTACTCGCGAATCTGCTCCGGTGTCAGGTCACAGACATAGGCTTTGCCTTTTTTGATCAGCTTCACTGCTGCTTCATACATCTGGTCAAAGTAATTGGATGCGAAAAACAGTCTGTCTTCCCAGTCAGCACCCAGCCATTTGATATCCGCCTTGATGGACTCTACAAACTCAACTCGCTCCTTGGTTGGGTTGGTGTCATCAAAACGCATGTTAAACTTGCCGTGATATTTCTGTGCAAGTCCATAATTTAACAGAATGGCTTTGGCATGTCCGATATGCAGATAGCCATTTGGTTCCGGCGGAAAACGAGTACAGATCGTATCGTATTTGCCCTCTGCCAGATCTTTTTCTATAATCTGTTCAATAAAATTTTTGGAAACAGTTTCCTCTCCCATGTTGTCCTCCTAAAATATCCATTTTTTCAACTGTGAAAATTCTACCATAAATCTCACAGAATTACAACGTCCTATCTCTGCCGCTTTTGTATCAGTTGAATCCATAAAATTTCTGTGAGATCTTATAGGCTGCAACCGAAAGTTTTCTTCCTCCTCTGCCCGGCAAATTCATCGTACGTCCAAACAGACCGTGACGCAGGCGGAAATACAGACCGCCGTCTTTTGCTTTTAAATACTGCCACAGTTCTTTTTTCTTTTCCAGATTTTCTTCTGTGCCGGAACGGATCAGCATAACGGAAGTAACCGTTGTAATGATATCCAGATAACTTGTCATATACTGGCGGATCCGCTTGTCTGCGATTTTATTGTCAGCCATGGTGTCGATCATGATCTTATTGACACGGATCTGCTGGTCGATGCGGGAGATCATGACTTTTTCGTTGACGGACTGATCATCCCTGCCGATAAAATAATGATAGAAATTCACATTTTTATAATAAAGATTTTTTACATACGGAAGCGGCTGGAACACAAACAGATTATCCACGTAAAAGGTATGTTTCGGAAGCTCCAGGTTGCATTCCCGTAGCAGCATGGTACGGTAGATCACGGAATGCATGAGAATGTAACGTCCGATGTGCAGTTTTTTTGCATGATCCCACTGGAATACTTCATTTTCAGGAAATGCCTTGTACCGCATCACTTTTTTGTGCTTCGCACCTGCCTTGTCGTAGACAAAATTGCTGATGAACATATCAACAGTCTGCGGACCTGCCACCAGTTCTTTCAAAGTTTTGATAATATCGAGATAAACATCCACATCTACCCAGTCATCGCTGTCCACCACTTTATAGTATACTCCGGTTGCATTACGCAGTCCGGCATTGACTGCCT